>ENA-OSAE01000112-OSAE01000112.1-marine-sediment-metagenome-genome-assembly--contig:-NODE-112-length-57600-cov-47.755826_pt1 | contig 57600 bp, 47 predicted proteins | sample MGYA00237870_ERZ529317 | MGnify/ENA primary metagenome ERZ529317 (study PRJEB26369, sample SAMN03142812) | marine sediment metagenome | biome: marine; feature: borehole; material: sediment... | reverse complement strand
GCTTTTGCTTCCAGTTCCATTTCCACGCTGAAAACGGCATACCACCTGCCGCAGTCATCATGAATTTTGAGAGATGTGCCACGCTGACTTCGATTTTTTTTTGAGGTAAGCAGAAATTAATGGAACCGAAGAGAGTATACGGCATGACAGTCTTTGTCCAAGTGGTGTTTCATAGTTCTATTATACCAGCAGAACCAAAGCAGAACAATAGTTCGAAAATAATTTTTCCGCCTTTCATCCTCGTCCTTCACTTCGTTCAGGACGGGGACTTGCCGGCGGGATAGTTAAATTTTATCGGCCGCAACTTATAACAGGGCTGCAGAGAATGTCTCTCCTGCCTTTTGATTCCTTATTAATAAAACACAAAATTTTATTTGAGAATTTATGGTACTTACACAAAGGTTAAAAGGGTTAAAATGGAAAATAGTAGTAAGATGTAGAAAAAAACGGGAGAGGGTCGGTGCCGGTAAATGACGGACCCACCCTGCTTCTGAAATTGGTCAGTAAATACGCAAAGACCTAAAAGGGTTTTAAGCTTTTTTACTCCGGAATAGCGGAGCTAATTTTAAAACGGAGGGGAAGTAAAGTGGAAAACCTTATGAGTTATATCCTTGCGAGGATGGTGCTGGGTGGAATAGTGGTTGTAATCTTTCTCGTGTCCCTGTTCAGCTTAAACCTGGCAGCCCATTATACCATAATCGGTATCATTACAGGTATTGGTCTTTTTATATGGGCTATGTATACCCTGGTATTTAAAGGAATAGCAAAAGGTGTGAAGGATACTTTTGAATGCTTAAACCAGTACTCAAGAGGTAACTTTGTGGTAACTGTAGACAAACAAAGACACAAAAAATTTTTAAAGGAGCTTGTAGATGTCCTTTTGGCCCTTCAACACCAGCTCAAACTGTGGATGACCGGTTTTCTTAAGAATTCGGTGGAATTGGATAAGGTGTCCAGCAATATAGCAAAGGGAACCAGCTCCTCTATGACCAGCATACGGGAAATTTTGAAAAACATTGAAGAGATGGCAGCTACTACAGATGAAACCGCTTCAAGAGTAACCGAAGTGGCAGGCAGTGTAGAAGCCTTATCCGGTCAGAGCCAGTCCATCAATCAAATAAGCAGCAGAGCAGTAGAGCAGGCAAGGGATACCGAAATCAGCCTTAAGGCCAGCATTAAAAAGATAGAAGATGCTTTCAAAATAATGGAGGATATGGAGCATATATTGAAAGATTCTTCAGCTACTATGGAGTCATTAATAGACTTCCTCAAAGCGGTGGAAAACATGTCCACAACCATTACTGAAATTGCAGGGCAGACGAACCTTCTCTCCCTCAATGCTTCAATAGAAGCAGCAAGGGCCGGGGAACAGGGCAGGGGATTTGCAGTGGTAGCCGGTGAAGTGGGGAAACTCGCACAGCAGAGTTCAGAAGCTGCTGAAGCTATAGCTTCCAGAATAAATGACATAAGGGTTAAAGCCCAAGAATCTATGACAATACTGAATGAGTCCAGAAAAAAGGTTGAAGAAAGCAGAATTGCCAAAGATGTAGCATATGAGGGGATGTCAGATATTGAGCAGAATATAGGACGGCTGATAGACCTGATGGGCGAGATATCCCGTCTGGTAAAAGAACAGACCGACAATACCGTAAAGGTCGCAGAAGCAACCCAGGACATAGCCGCTTATTCCCAGCAGGCCAATGCGGCAGTTACCCAGATCAAAGAATCAATAAACAGCCAATTTGAATACATACAAAAGAGCAATTCATACTCGAAAACCATAATGGATGTCTCCAAGCAGATAAGGGAATTCAGCAAAGAGTTCGAAGATAGGATTGGACAGGCATTGCTCAAAGAATGCCGTAAGGTTGCCGGGTGGATAAAAGAGGGGAAAGTGGATAACAGGTTTTTGAAGGAATATTCCAGCCAGACCGGGATAACCGAATTCTGCATAACCGATGAAGAAGGAAAGGTCATATTGTGCAACCATGATAGTATTCTAGGTTTCAGATTTACGAATGACCCTAATACTCAAGCCCATGAATTCTACCCCATACTGGAAAATCCTGAAATAGAGGTGGTGCAAAAGCTGATGGAAAGAGACGCAGATTCGAAACTGTATAAATATGCAGCAGTATCCAGAGTTGATGGCAGGGGAATAGTTCAGGCAGGGATAAGTCTGGAAGACCTTATCCGGTTCAACATAAAACTCTAAAACAGAAACAAAGGGACGAAACAAGGGGACGGTTCTTCTGTTTCAAAAATAATATAGAAATAATTGGTCCATGTTTAAGCTTTATTTTTCTTATTTTTTAATATTCTATGAGCAGTTGAAGCAGATACCCCAGCAAGTTTGCTAATTTCTCTTAATGATAAGTTTGTATTTTTTCTCAATTCAACAATCATTTGCTCTTTGTTTAGGCTGTATTTTTTTGTTATTTCTTCAATCAACTTATCATTTATATTTTTTATTTCATCTTGTATTCCCTCAAATTTTATAAACCTTTTATAGCTCTCGTCCGTTATATTTTCAAATTCAACAAACTTTTTGTATTCCTCTATTGCCACTTTTTTGTCTTTCGAAATTATTTCTAACAGAAATTCTTTGTCTATTAAGTTAAATTCGTCTCTTTCAATACCCAGATAAATACCATAACTACTCCATTTGTATTTTTCCGGTAAATCAACTATGCCTGCCTTTACCGGATTCTTATGAATATATTTGCTGGCCTGTAAAAAATATTTGTCAGTATCTACAATTTCACTCTTAAACCTTCCTTGAAACAAATGGCCAATTCTTCCATATTTTTTATTGAAATACATTACATAGCTAACGCTTATGCTCTTCATACATTCTGATACATCTGTACCTTTTGACCCTATTAATAAATGAATGTGGTTGTTCATTAAACAGTAGCAGTATACTTCAAATCCATACTTGTCTTTTTTCAATTTCAGCGTATTCAAAAATCTTGTTTTGTCTTCTTCTCCCCTAAATATTATTTTCCTCTCATTACCTCTCTGAATTATATGATAAATTGCATCTTCACTTTTTATCCTCGGTCTTCTCGGCATCTTTTTCACCTTTTGTTTTTTGTTTTCATTTTTATCTTCTATATTTCCTTTTAATTTCCTTTAATAGTAAATAAAAAACAGGGTTATACCCGCTAGTTTCTTGAAATTAAAATTGGGCGAAACAAAAAGAACGAAACAAAAAGGAAACAAAAAGAACCGTCCCTTTTGTTTCAAGCGTGTTTCAAGCGTGACATTCCAGTTCCTTAATAAATGAGAATAGGTGAACAGCCTTTGCCTCTGTTTTCCATTTCTTTGAATAACAAAAGAAAAAACCTGCTCGACTCGACAAATGCAAGCAGGCTTGAAACAAAATTGAAACAAAAGGAACCATCCCTATGTTTCCCATGTTTTTTATAGTGACAAAGAACCGTCCTCTGTCATGTCACATGTCATGTCACAAAGGCAGTGACTGCTGCTGGCTGTATATTTTTCAGAATATTTAAATTGTCGTGCCTGGCACATTTTTTTGTGTTTCAAATTATTTTTAAACCTTTCTTTAATATTTCTTGAACAAAAGGATTATTAATATCGCTTTTTTTTATGGGATGCGGTTCTATTCTATTATCAACTTTTCTTCTAAGTTTCATTAGTCTAAAAGTATCCTCTACAATATCTCCCGTAAATTCCTCCGCAATTACAGCCACATCTATATCACTATCTTTTGAGTAATTTCCGTTTGCATATGAGCCAAACAAATATACGCCTTCTACATTCATTTCCTTCAATAATATTTCGGCATATTTTTTTACAATATTCTCTATTTCTGCTTTAACATCGACATTAGCCATTTTTTCAACTCCTCTATTTTCTTAATGTTTTTAGTAGTAAAATCGTATGTACATTTTTTATAAAAGTTTTGTTTGTAATCCGGATATCTTGCACTTATATTAAATGTAGTAATCAAATCAAGTAAATCTTTTTGTTCCTCGGTTGTTTTTATTTTACATTCATCGGCAAGCCTCAGCAGGTCATGTGTTTTTGGGGGATTTTTGTCAATATTTTGAACATATATGGCTTTTAAGAGTTTTTCTATCACTAAATGCCCCATAAAAAGACTCCAGTGGTAATCTCTACTCCGATATAAATTTAACATTGTGTTATAATCACGTTTTGCTGTTTCTACCCAATATGATATCAGTTCTTTTTTATTCAAATACAACACATCCTCTATTATATACTCATTTTTATTATAACATAGAAAATTTACCTTTAATCAATTTATTTTCTCATTTTCCTGCATCTGGTTGTATTACTTCTTTAATTTGTTTTATTCGCCGGCGCAACAGGGGCAATTCTGCTCCAGTCCAGTCAGATCAGCACATCCCACCGCCACCATCACTGTCCCTAACGTCCTCCCTTTGCAGTAACTTCATCTTCAAAGCGTGACATTCCAGTTCCTTAATAAATGAGAATAGGTGAACAGCCTTTGCCTCTGTTTTCCATTTCTTTGAATAACAAAAGAAAAAACCTGCTCGACTCGACAAATGCAAGCAGGCTTGAAACAAAATTGAAACAAAAGGAACCATCCCTATGTTTCCCATGTTTTTTATAGTGACAAAGAACCGTCCCCTGTCATCTCAAAATCCCCTGTCAAAAATATTGAAAACTTATTATATTTAACTTATAATAAAAATATAGGTATGAAAGGAGGAAAAATTGTATGATTTATCAATCAAAAGTAGGAAAAAAATATCAAACAGTTATACCTAATGAGATAAGAAAACAAAAAAGGTTAAAAGAAGGGGATATACTGATATGGGAAATAGACGAGAAAACAGGAAATATTACTGTTTTTCCTAAACCTTCGAATTTTACAAAATATATGAAAGGACTGGGAGCGGAAATATGGAAAGGAATTACTGTAGATAAATATATACATGAGGAGAGGGATTCATGGAATTAACCCAGTGGTTGAATGATAGAAAAATTGTGGGTTTAGATACAAATTGTTTTATATACTATTTTGAGGGAAATAAAGCCTATGAAAACGTCCTTGAGAAGATATTTTCTGCAATCGAAAATGGAAAATGTAAAGGAATTACTTCGGTTATTTCAATAACAGAAATTATCATACACCCTTTAAGAAAAGAAGAATTAAATCTGGCAAAACAATATAAATACGTTTTGTATACCTTCCCAAATTTACTCTTACAGGAAATAAATCATGAGATTGCATATTATGCGGGTTTACTGAGAGCAGGTTATAATATTAGAACTCCTGATGCTCTCCAAATTGCATCCGCTATTTTAAATAATACTGATATTTTTATAACTAATGATACTAAATTAAGGAAGGTAAAAGAAATTGAAGTTGTGTTATTAAGCGAACTGTCCGGAACAAACAAATAATAGTTTCCTTTATATTTAGCTTGTCGTTCCAGGCATCCAGGCAGGTATCTATAAAAATTCATGCCGTATTCTACCGTTTTTCGAACCACCCCTGCCGCTTCCGTTTTAGCTGCCCTCTGGATTTCACTTTTTCTCATTTTCCTGCATCTGGTGGTATACTTCTTTAATTTGTTTATTCGCCGGCGCAACAGGGGCAATTCTGCTCCAGGCCAGTCAGATCTGCCCCCCCGTCGCCACCATCACTGTCCCCAACGTCATCCTTTTGCAGCAACTTCATCTTCAAAGCGTGACATTCCAGTTCCTTAATAAATGAGAATAGGTGAGCAAGCTTTGCTTCTGTTTTCCCCTTTTTTCAATAACAAAGAAAAAACCTGCTCGACAAATGCAGGCAGACTTAAAGCAAAATTGAAACAAAAGGAAGCATCCCTATGTTTCCCATGCTTTTATAGTGCTTTTTATAGTGTGACAAAGAACCGTCCCCTGTCACATATGAAAAGGAAACAAAAAGAACGAAACAAAAAGAACCGCCCCTTTTGTTCATATGTTTTTGTAAATGGTTAGGTAGACGGCTATGTAGATTTCTAAGTATTTGTTTTGTGAAGCGGAGTTGAAATTAAATAAAAAAGACCAACAGGATTGTTTCCCACTGGTCTGAAAATGTTTTCTGAATATTTGAATTCTCGTGCCGGGTACCTTCTCTATGCACGGCTTCACCTGGCTTCATACCCTGCAGGGGAAGGGCCTGCAGCGCATGCAGAAGTATCAGGCTCGTGACCATCTTCTGGGAGCGGTTTGCACGGGCAGGAATCTCACCTTCCAACTCGGCGAAACGGTTAGGAACAAATCTCTCCCTGCTCCTTTCCCTTTTTATAAAAAGTGAAACAAAAAGAACCGTCCCTTTTGTTTCAAAAAGAACCGTCCCCGATGTTTCTGGATGTTTCTGTATATATATTTCCCCTCAATTTCCTTTAATAAATAAAAAAACAGGGTTATCCCCCTGGATGGAACAAAAAGAACCGTCCCTCTTGTTTCTTATTTATTGTTTCTTAACAAGCACAAATTGATTGTGAAAAGGAAACAAAAAGAACCGTCCCCGATGTTTCACAGTCTGCCGTCCCTTTTGTTTCTTAAAAAAGCTCCCGGGTTTATTCCCGGGAGCTTTTTTTATTTATATATTAGTTAGTAGTAAGGTCTCCAGTAGTTACATCTTTAGTTGCTAGTACTGTTCCATCTGTAACTTTAACTACTTTTATTGTATAAGCTTTGTTGCTCTCCAGTACTAAGTCTGCACCACTTGGAGTTGAATCATCTACAACAAAGTCTTGACCATTAGAGCCAACTGCATCGCTGCTAAATGTTGCTGTTGCAGCAAGAGTTGAACCTTCAAATACTTGTAATACATAATCAGCTTCTGTTTCGCCACTAGCAAGATCTAGCTTAACATTTACAGTATCTCTAGCATTCAAGACATAGTTGGAAGTAATTGTAGCTTTCGATTCAGTAGTAGTTTCTTCTTCAGCTGTATCAGTTACAACAAACATCTTAGCAAAGAATGTTCCAGCTTCATCAAGAATTACAGCTACTGTATCCTTGTTAACTTCAATATCCCTTACTGTAATTACTTCTACGTCATCTCCTGTAATGTCATATACGTAACCCTCATCAACTAGTTCATAAACTGCACCGCTAACAGTAATTGCTTTATCACTTACATCTCTAGCAGTTACTAAGCCAGAAGTTGCAAATAAGCTGTGGCTACTATCAATCTTGCCAATAGCTGTTACTAATTCAGATTTATCATCTATGGTCAGCACCGCATAATCATTTTCTGCGATTGAAACAGAACTTACTTTATCTTCATCAGTATAGAATACTTTTTCTTCGCCATCAACATAGGCTTTGATTCTCCAGACATCTTCTCCCTGAACTTTTCTTACATCTGTTACAAGAACAGTATAATCAGTAGTTTCTATATCTCTGTCAGTCTTTTTGGCTACAATGTAAGTTGCATAACCATCTGAATCATAGTATACAACGGAATCATCAGCAGCTGCAGTAGCATCTTTTATCAATTCGAAATCATCTATGTTACCCCATGTTACTACTTCAATATCATCTTCATCACCAGATGCTAAATAATCTTCTACAATAAATACGACTGTACTGGATTTAACCTTCTTACCTTCTACATATTTGGCCTCTGTTACATCTACATCACTTCCGTCAATGGTAGTCTTTGAAAGATTGAATGCCAATTCAGTAATATCTCCATCTTCATCCATTGTTATTTCTATAACAGTACCTGCTGGTACAATTTCTGTATCTGCATTTGTCCAACCCCATCCATAGGTTCCAGTTATATAAGCTTCAATTAAAGCGTCCTGTTCACTATCTGTATAATCAGCCCACTCAGTTTCCTGCTTGTCAACTCCCGCTACTGCTTCAACATCTGTTTTATTGGCAGTATTTGTAGCCCATTCAATTATTTCATCAACATCTACGTCAACTGCTTTTACATCGTAGCTTACTTCTTCACCATTTTCATTTATCATATCTATTGCGAAGTAGTAATCTAGATCTCTGTTATCTTGATAAATTGTAACCTTTCTAGTTAAATATCCAGCAATTGTATCCTCTTCAGGTTCACCCAAATCACCATCTACAAATACTACGTTACCTGCTCTGTCAAGATATACTACAACTGGACCTTCTTCTTGCATTGATTCAAGAGCATCTGCATCAAGTGCCTTCAGTTCATCATCATCAAGGTATTTTCCTGCAATATCATAATCTTCGTCATTATCCAGTCTAAATGCATTACTAAATACTTTTTCAATTTCTCCTTCTACTGACTTGATAAATACTTCAATGTATTCAGCGCCCTCATCGTAGAATACGATATCACCTTTTTTAATATCATCGATGCTAATTGTCTTACCATCCTTAACGATTGTATAATCTTCTACATCTAATTCTTCATCATAGCTGTAAATGATGTCATCATCGATTTTTTCTACTACCAAGTAGCCATCCCATTTGTATGCGTCTACAAACACAACTTCATCATCATCATTTAGAACTACTTTAGCATAATCAGCATTGTCTGCATCTGTAATGCTATCTTTTTCTTCACCGTTTACGTATACTACCACATCTTCGGCTATATCATAATCTTCATCGGCATCTACTAATGTTAATTCGTCACCCTTGTCACTTACATCAATAGCATCCAGATAATAATCACTATCAATCTCTACGCCTATAACTTCATCATCATCGTTAACTAAAGCAGTTACTTCTAAACCATATAACTCTTCAAAATCAATATTAGCTACTACAGTATAAGTTTCTTTACCTATCTTGATTTCATCGTCATCAAGCTTGCTGTCAGTTCTAGGAATAGCCGTTACTCTTCCTTCTACTTCTTCTACACCAAGCTTGGAAAGGAGTGTTTCATCTTCGTCTTCTTCATACTCTGGATACTGTCCCCAGGTCTTCTGAACCATCATGGGAACTTCTACAGCTTTGTTCACCATCAATGCAATGTCGCCGCGGCTAGCTGCCAGACTGTTTACAACTGTGATGTCTTCAGTAATATCCTTTTCAGCAGCTACTGCAAGATATCCACCAGGATATCCGCCAAGAGCTTTAGCTTTTGGCTCGTATCCGAGAGCCCTTACAATCATGGTGATGGCTTCAGCATAGGATACTTCTTTGTTGGGCTTGAATGTGCCATCAGGATATCCGTTGATTACACCCATGTCTGTAGCAACATTGATGTAACCACTTGCCCAGTGGGTTGCGGGAACATCACTGAATTTGGTAGCGCCTTTAGCATACTCAGCAGCCTGACCTACGCCAAGAGCTGTAACAATGATTTTAGCAAACTCGGCTCTTGTTACAGGCTTCTCGGGTTTGTAGGTGCCATCGGGATATCCGCCGATGATTCCAAGAGCGACAAGTCTTGCTACTGCATCTTCATAGTCTGTACCTTCTACATCTTTTAATGGTGCTGCAAAGCCGGTTGAAACGGTTCCGAGGATGAAGATTAAAGCGAGTAGAGTAACTAGAAGCTTTTTCATTTTCATACTCAAATCCTTCCTCCTTTTTTAATGTTTTTTTGGTTTGGATTTGTTTTTAAGTAAGCTAGCTAACTTAAAAACTATACCTTAACCCTGGAATGAACTTCCCTCCCTTCGTAATTTTTTAGGGTGGTATAGTTTTGTATATGTAATCCCACAGGAATAAGACCTGTGGATTACAGCCGGGTAATTGTGGTAATTCATGCATCTTATTATTTCGATACATGTTGTCTAATTCCTTCTTCAACCCCAGAAAACATGTAAAAATTTCCTTAAATTTTTACGTATCTCCCAGGATTTGAGTATGAAGGAACGATATTGGTTTGTCAAAGGTCAAATCTTGAGTCTAATGTTATTATATTGCATGGATTTTTTGGGGTCAATAGATGTTACAGTTTTGTAATTTTGTTGTAACACTGTGTAATTTTACTTTACCTTCATCTTTCCTTCTAATACCGTTACGGCACGGCCGCCGACTTTGATGTTGCCGAGGCGGTAGTGGTGCACTTCGTGCTGGAGGCCCCCGCTGCAGAGGGGACATTCGCCGGGATCTGCCGGGGCTTCAGTATGGATGGTTACATCGTGGTCATGGGCGGATTTTTCTTCTATTATATCTACTTCTACAAGGATTTTGCTGGGTCTGCCCATGGTATATCCCTGTTCACAGATGATGGAAACCTTTTCTTTTTTAATGGGTATATGGGCGAAGGCTGTAAGGAATGCTCCCAGGGCTCCGCTGGCGGTGCCTGTAGCCGATTCTTCATCTATGCCCACTACAGGTGCAAAATCCCTGCAGTATACTGTGGAATCTGGGTTTACTGTGTCAAAGGTAAAGGCATGGACACTGATAACTTCAAGCTTTCTACAGAATTCTGCCAGGCGTCTCATGTCGGGATTGAGGTTATCCATCGTTTTTCTGTCCTTAATGGGTACAAGAAGATCGGGCAGACCGGTTGATGCGATGAAGGGTTTTATCATGGGTCTTTCGGGAATGATAAAGTCTTCCGTGCTGATACCGAGTATTTCAGCGAGTTCTTTTACTGCATCCAGTTCTGATGAAAAATCGGGGTTGATTTTTTGGGCGAATTCGGTAAGTTCTCCGGAGAATTCCGGTCGGGCCTGCACCATCATAACTTTGTGGATTTTGCCGTTTTGAGAACATATACCCACCGGGAGTATTCCAGCTCCGGTTTGCTGTGAAACAATTGTAATGGGATCCTTGAGTTTTATATAGCCTTTTTCTGCCAGGAGCCAGAAGGTCCCTATTGTTGCATGACCGCACAGGTCAACTTCTTCTTTCGGTGTGAAGAATCTAACCTTAAAGGTGGCTCTGGGGTCATCGGGCTTCTGGACAAAGGCTGTTTCGGAACACTTCATCTCTGCTGCTATTTTTTGCATCTCTTCATCTGTCAGGTCGTCGGCTTCGGGAACCACTCCGGCGGGGTTGCCGCCAAAGGGAGTGTCGGTGAAGGCGTCTACCTGAAATATGGGGATCTGCACTGGCTTTGCCCTCCTTTTTAAGTTTTGGGCCTATAAAAAGATCATCTATTTATTCGGTACAGCATTAATTACCGTCGCCTAGAGCTTTTTGGATAGAACTAGACCTCGCTTCAGGCAAAATCGGACCGGATTCAATGCGGCGTCCTGCCGGCGAATCCTTTCGGGGGCGTCCTGCCCCCTCATTCCGATTTTGCTCCTCAGCTTCGGTAAGTTCCATTAGCCAAAAACCTCTAAAGGCTCCTTGTAATTAATGCTTACCTCATTTTTATTTTAAGGTAACACTTCTGCTTGGCTTTGCAGAAAGTTCTAAAAACCTTTTATTTTTTAAAACTGCATTTCTCTGAGAAAAGGTTCTATAACAGGGATCATTGCTGATAAAATGGATATAGTTATTACAAGCATCACGATAACGGCTGCCAGGAGCATGAGCCACGGCAGGGTGTATGTGAGGACAGCCCGGGAGGTTGAGAAGTTGTTGTTCTGTTTTACTGCAATCACCTGTAAAACTATTACCCATATTAACAACGCGAAATTAAAAATTGAGGCTATATTAAAGGAAGTAAAGTTGTTTATGATGTGTATCGGTGCCATGAGTATGGAAGGGAAGCTTGCAAAACAGAAGCCTGTAAACAATCCCTTGCCTTCACCTTCTCCGCCCAGGAACTCGGATATCATGTGAATAAGGGCTGTAAACAAGAAGGTTATCAGGGGTTTGAATATTATAATGGTTATGGCTGCAATGATCAGCAGAAAGGGCCCCATTGAATGGATGATTGGGGTAATGTGAGGTATTTCCGGCGGCAGTGTGTGCTGCAGTTGGTTGATTCTGACAAAGGTTCTGCTGGTTGAGAGCATTGGAAGCAGGGTGCTGAGGATCAACACGATGAGGCCCTGACCCATCGGCTTCTCCCGGGTTATTTTCTTCATTGCTTCTGATGGAGTAAAGATTACTCCGTAGAGGTTATCGATAAAGCTGTTCATCTTTTTTCTCCTTTCCCGATTAAAGTTGTAAAAGTTACACTGGTTTATCTTAACTGGATGGGCTGATGTGTTTTCAGGATGTTTTCCAGCCGCATGACAGCCTCACCAAATGGGGTAGTTATACCGTAGATAAGGCGTTCAAAGAGGCTTCTTTCGGGCCGGTATGATTTCAGCTGGGGTCTGCCTTCTATACCTACCATTTTTGCTGTGGCATCCACTGCATCGTAAAAGTTACCCAGTTCATCAACCAAACCAAGTTCTAAAGCCTGACTGCCTGTAAAAATCCTGCCATCGGCTATTTTTCTTACTTTTTCAACGGGCATGTTTCTTCCTTCTGCAACTACCTTTACAAACTGTTCATACATTTCCATTACTATGTCTTTTAGCATTTTTCTTTCTTCTTCAGTGAGCTCTCTTGCGGGAGAACCCATGTCCTTGTGTTCTCCGCTCTTGATGACTACCGGTTTAAGACCAATTTTTTTGTAAAGTTCTTCCATGTTCTGTAGATGCATGATTACACCTATGCTGCCGGTTATTGTTCCGGGGTTTGCGAATATTTTATCGGCGGCGGTAGCGATCCAATAGCCCCCTGAGGCGGCTACATCTCCCATGGATACCACTACCTTCTTACCTGCTTTTTTGAGTTTTACCACTTCCTCCCTTATCTCCTGGGATGCGGGAACAGTGCCTCCAGGGCTGTTGATGCGGATTACTACCGCTTTTACCTCGTTATCTGCCTGAGCTTCCCGGAGCTGCCTTATTATTGAATCTGCTCCCTGATTTTCTCCAAAAAGACCATAGGAGTCTCCTCCACCCATAATCAGGCCTTCGATGTGGATTACTCCTATTTTGGAGGTAGTGAAGGCTCTGTATGGGGGTATGGATTTTCCCATGAACATTCCGGCTATTGCGGAAATTATGATGATGGCGAGGATTATTCCTATTATTAATTTTTTATTCACGCAGGGTATTCCTCCTTTTTTTATTTATTTTTAAACATTTTTCTAAGCAATGTTTTTGTGGTTCAGCAAAGCATTAATCACCGTCGCGTAGAACTTTCTGGATGAAAAGGCTCCCTGTAATTAACACTTGCCTCAGGCTGTAGTTTTATTCCAAAATATCCTGTATTTAAAAAAAGGGATGAGCAAACAGGGTGGCGAAATTGTAAATTAAATTTAATTTGCTATTGATTACAATTTGTTGTAAAATGTCGTTAACCAATAGATATAAGGGTAGATATAAGGGTGATACTGAATGAAAAAGCTTTTTTGTGCGATAATGGCTGCTGTTCTAATATGGATGATGGTGGGCTCCGTTTCGGCGGAGCAGGCTTTTTCAGGTAACCCTTCTAAAACGGGCAATATAGAGTTTACCGATGTTAAACAACACTGGGCCCTTGTCAGCATCAAAAAGATGGCCTTTAAGGGTGTTGCCTTTGGTTATGAGGATTCTACCTTCCATCCCAACAGCCCTATAACCCGGCTGGATACTGCTGTAATGCTTTATCGGTTGTTTGAGTATCTAGACCTTAAAGAGGATAATGATGTTCTGGAAGTTCCCTTTGTTGATACGGATGCCCTTACACCCCAGCAGCAAAGCTACATCAGTTTCGTAAGTGAGCTGGGTATCATGGTGGGAGATGCTAAAACCAACACCTTCAGGCCCAGCAGTGCCATCAACAGAGCCGAAGCCTCTGTCATAATAGTGAGAGCTCTGGGCCTGGAACACCGGGCTAAATCCATGGGCAAGGTGGCCCTGAATTTTAAGGATGCGGAAACTATCCCTGCATGGGCCAGGCCCTACATCGCCCTGGCAGTGGAGGCAGGCCTCATCAAGGGTTACACTGATAAAACATTCAAACCGAATAAGAGCATTACCAGGGCCGAAATGACTGTGCTTATAGACAGGCTTGACAAGATCCTGAAAACTCCGGGAGACAGCAGGGAATACTTCGGCAGCATACTGGCCATCGGCTCAAGGATGCTTAATGTCAGGCTTGATAACGGTTCCATGAAGAACTTTAGAATCAGTGATGATGCGGAGCTGTTTGACGGAAGCAGCAGAATCTTAACAAGTCAGCTTAAACCGGAGGAGGAGCTTGAATTTATAACCAACAGTTCTGATGAAATTGTTTTTGCAGCAACAGGCAGGGAAAGACCCCGGTTGACCCTCCAGTGGATTTACGGTATACTGCAGGATATTGACGAGGATAAGGGTGTGTTAAAGGTTTATCCTTATGGTGGTCCCGGCAGCATTGAAGTTTCCTTTGATGAGGCCACATACTTTGATCCGGAAGGCAGGGATATTGTTTTTGAACTGACTGAAGGTGCAGAGGTTGTTGTGATCGGGGAAGTGACGGGTGATGCCATTAATGCTCTGGAAGTTAAGGTGAAGATTAAGGGGTTGTAAGTCACGTATTTATTGTTCATGCTAAGTATTAATCATTATTGTTTAGACCTTTTTTGATAGAACTAGTGCTGCGTTTCACGATCGCATCTGCGCTTTGACAAAATATGGAACATTTATGTGGAACATTTTAGAGGAGAAAGATACAGCCTTTTTATTATGGGGAAGCGCTTTTTATTAGCTGTTTAGCAGTTTGAATGCCCATTAAGCCAGAGAAAACATTTGTCTTGAATCCTTTCAGCAGCGTTTTCCAATTGTTTCCTAAAAGCCATTCAAGTTGGTTGATACAGCACTAGACTTTGCTTCGGTCAAAATCGGTCTGGATTCAAAAAGAAGAACCCATCCGAAAGCTTTTTAGCTGCCGGGAATTGACCGAAATTTTAACAACAGCGAATGTAGTTCACAAGTATCCAGGATTTCAATTATCTTCGTTTCTTTTCTGTTCTGCCATTGAGCTGAACTTCTCTGCCTCTTCGGCAAACTGTTTCAGCTTTTGGTGGACTTTGCTGTGCACCTCGTCTGCAGGGGTTTTCATCATGATTTCGATGGCTTCATCGATTTCCTTTACTGGATAGATGTGGAATTTACCCTCTTCCACGGCCTGTATTACTTCCTCATCCAGCATCAGGTTGTCGATGTTCTGATGGGGTATTATCACGCCCTGGGTTCCCGTCAGACCTTTTGCTTTGCATACCTTGTAGAAACCCTCTATTTTCTGGTTGACACCACCGATTGGCTGAACCTTCCCCTTCTGGTTCATCGAACCGGTGATGGCAAAATCCTGTCTTATGGGGATTTCGGATATTGCCGACAGCAGGGCGATGAGTTCGGCACAGGAAGCGCTGTCCCCCTCAACACCGCCGTAGCTCTGTTCGAAGGCCAGGGATGCCGACAAGGTAAGGGGTTTATCCTGGGCATATTTGCCTCCCAGGTAGCCGGAAAGGATCAACACGGCCTTGTTGTGGATCTTGCCGCTCATTTTAGCTTCCCTTTCTATGTTGACAACACCCTGCTGTCCCATGAAGGTCCTGGCCGTTATTCTGGATGGTCTGCCGAAGGAGTACTCCCCCGTCTGGTATACAGACAGGCCGTTTATCTGTCCTACCTCTTTCCCTTCTGTATCCACCAGAATGTGCCCCTTCTCAATCATCTCATGGATCTTTTCTTCTATCAGGCTTGAACGGTATATCTTTTCTTCTATGGCTTTTTTGACGTGTTCCTGCTGCACGTATTCGCTTCCATCTATTTCTGCCCACGTATTGGCCTCATACAGGATTTCTACGATTTCATTGAACCTTGTGGTGAGTTTTTCCTTGTTTTCGGCAAGCCTGCTGCTGTATTCGACAATCTTTGCTACGGCTCCCCTTGTAAAATGCCTCAAGCCATCCCTTACACACAGGCACGCCACGAAGGATGCGAATTTTTTGAGGTTTGCTTCGTTCTTTTCCATCTCCACATCGAAACGGGCTTTTATCTTAAAGAGCTTCTTGAAGTCTTCATCATAGTGGTATAGAAGGTAGTATATGAAGGGGCTTCCGATGAGTATGACCTTGATGTCGATGGGGATGGGTTCGGGTTTCAGGGTGGTGGTGGGAATGGTTCTAAACTGTTCTCCTATGTTTTCCACACGGACTTCCTGATTGGCCAGGGTTCGCTTCAGGGTTTCCCAGGAAAAGGGATTGACGAGGACATCTTTTGCCTGCAGGATGAGAAAACCGCCGTTGGCTCTGTGTACAGCTCCGCTCTTAATCATGGTGAAATCGGTAACAACGGTGCCAAACTGACTTTTACCCTCAATCTTCCCGAAAAGGTTGTAATATGTAGGGTTGGTTTCAATTACAACAGGGGCTCCCCTGGTGTCCCCGTTGTTTACCAGCAGGTTAATCTCATACCTGGTAAAGAAGGATTCATCCTTTGTTACTTTAATGGGGAAGGGAAGGGATGAGTCTTCTTTATCGTCCTTGAACATCTCCAGGTTTTTGATGATATCCTCCTGGACATCGTTCAGGTATTGGATTATTTGGGGGTGGTCCTGGTATTCTTCCTTCAACTGGTTTATAATGGGTTTTACAACGGAAAGGGCCACACGCTTTTCCAGGTGTTTTATTTCTTCATGAGCCTGATTCTCCAGGTTTCGGATCTTCCGCATCACTTCATCCATACGGTTCTGGATCTCTCTGCTCTTTTCCCTGTATTCTTTCTTCTCTTCTTCTGTCATCTTCTCAAAGTCTTCCTGTTTAAGGGGTTCACCGTCTTTTAGAGGAATGGACAGTATACCTTTTCCTGTTCTCTGCAGCATGAAGCCCTCTTCCTTCAGTTCTTTTTCAAACTCCGTCATGATCTCCCCGGAAAGCTCCTGGTAGTTCTCCATTATGGCGTTTCTCTGCTTTTCGTACTCCTCGCTCTCGAAGGTCTTGGGGATATCGCTTCTAAGTTCCTTGATGAACTTTTCCATGTCCTCCTTTAAGCGGATGCCCATGCCGGCGGGAAGATTTAATGCCCTGGGTTTTTCCGGGTTATCAAAGTTGTAGATGTAACACCAGTCATCGGGCACATCATACTGCCGGGCTTCTCTTTTGATAATGGTTTTGGTGTAGGTGGTTTTGCCTGTTCCAGGAATTCCTGCCATGAAGATGTTGTACCCCTTGTGCTTTATTTTAAGGCCGAATTTCATTGCTTTGACTGCTCGTCTTTGTCCAATTATGCCGATTTCAGATACATCCAGGTCCGCTGTTGTTTCAAAATCAAAAAGGGAAGGATCACAGGTGCATTTCAGTTCGTGGGGGCTTAATGCTTTTAGCTCCTTCAAAATTCCACCTCCGATTTTTGTTGTGTTAAGAATATATATTCCAGAAAATTTGCCAAAATTCCTCTTTTACGAACAAAAAAAGAGAAGGGGGTTTAACCAAAAAGATTTCGTTTCAGATTTGCCAGTTTTCTTCGGGTTTCCCTGTAGAGGGGAATTCCCTTCTCCCATAAAAGGTAAAGGGGTTTGTTGAGCGGCAGGTCATATTCCCCGATGAATTCGGTGAATTTTCCGCTGAAGCCCTTTTTAAACCTGTAAAGCCCGTAGAGGGGGTTGTCCGGATTGAGGTCTCCTGAAACCCCGCGGAAATCATACATGGTGCATCCCTGCTGTTTTGCCCACTTTATCATGCTCCACTGCAGGGCATAGTTGGGCATCACATTTCTGTGCTCATTGCTGGATGCTCCGTAGATGTACCAGGCCTTGTCACCGAATATAAAGGCTATGGCACCCGCTATCACCTTGCCCTGATACTCTGCCAGGAAGAGTCTGGCCAGGCCCTTCTCTACCAGATGGTCCCATATCTGTTCAAAATAGCTGTATGACCTTATCAGAAACTTATCCCTTTCTGCCGTTACCTTCAAGATCTCATAAAAGGTTTTCAGGTCTTCCCGTGTGCAGTCATGCCTTACTGTAACACCACGCCTTCCTGCCAGGCGGATGTTGTAGCGGGTTTTGCTGTGAAAATTCATCATTATCTCATCCAGGGGTTTTTCCAGGGACAGCCTGAACACGAATTTGGGCTGCACTCCTTCAAAGTTAAGGCCCCTGTCTGCACACACAAAGCCACGCTGCTGCAGGTATTTTTTAACATCATAACGGGATGCCTCTATATCGGGATCGATTTTGAGGAAGATGGCGTTGTTGGCCCTGGCGATTTTCCTTACTTCTCTGAAGAGAAAATCCAGGGTTTTATGGTCTCTGTAATCAGCCACCGGGCCCCGGGGAGCATAAAAAATGCACCTGTTACCGGGGAGGGGGATTTCCCTTTTGAGGATGGATATGCCTGCCCTGATGTCTCCATCCTTTTCTACCAGGAACCGCAGGGGCTGCCAGCCGCTCCACTGCTTAACCTCACCCCATTCCCAGGATTGAAGGATGTGGCCTTTGGGTCCGTTGGCCATAAAGCTGTTGAATACATCCTTTTGTGCTTCGGTAACGGTGATAAGCTTCATTGGTTGATATGCCTCCTTTAGGTAGCCAATGGTCATGAGTCCCCGCAATTCTTCAGGGATTTCTGGGAACGTTTTTTAAGAGCTGCTCTTACAAACTCTTTGAACAGGGGATGGGGGCGGTTGGGTCTTGATTTGAACTCGGGATGGAACTGGGTTCCCACAAACCACGGATGGTCCTTGAGTTCTATTATCTCCACCAGGCGGTTATCGGGAGATATTCCGCTGATAACAAGTCCTTCCTTTGTTAGGGTTTCCCTGTACTCGTTGTTGAATTCATACCTGTGTCTGTGGCGTTCATAAATGAGTTCATCCTGGTATGCGCTGTAAGTCACGGTGCCTTCGGTAAGCTTGCAGGGATAGAGTCCCAGCCTCATTGTCCCCCCCAGTTCCTCAATGTCCTTCTGCTCGGGGAGGAGATCAATTACGGGAAATGGTGTATCAGGGTCAAATTCGGTGCTGTGAGCGCCTTTCATCCCGCACACGTTCCTGGCAAACTCAATAACGGCACACTGCATACCAAGGCACAGCCCCAGGAAGGGTACTTTTTTCTCTCTGGCATAGTGTATGGCCTTAATCTTGCCCTCTATTCCCCTGTCCCCAAAACCTCCGGGAACCAGGATGCCATCAACATCACCCAGCACCTCATCCATATCGATGTTTTCATCTTCCAGGTCCTGGGAATATACCCACTTGATCCTCACTTCCGCTTCATTGGCTATACCACCGTGGTTGAGGGCTTCCACCACACTCATGTATGCATCATGGAGTTCAACATACTTGCCGACAATGGCGATATGCACGGAGTATCTGGGGTTTTTGATTTTTTCTACTATCTCCTGCCATTCTTTAAGGTCTCGGCCCCTACACTTTAAGTTCAGTCTCCTGATAACGATATCATCGAGCCCCTGTTTTTCAAAAATCAGGGGAACTTCATATATGGTTTCGGCATTAATGTTTTCTATTACGGCCTCGGGATCTATGTCACAGAACAGGGCAATTTTATCTTTTATTTCCTTTGTAAGGGGCCTTGATGAGCGGCACACAATCACATCGGGCTGTATACCTATTCCTCTCAGTTCTTTAACACTGTGCTGAGTTGGCTTGGTCTTCAATTCTCCCGCCATCTCAAGGTAGGGCACAAGGGTGACGTGGATGTACATGACATGGTCTTTACCCACATCGCTTTTGATCTGGCGGATTGCTTCCAGAAAGGGCAGGCTCTCAATGTCTCCAACAGTGCCCCCGATTTCTGTTATGACTACATCCGTATTGGTCTCCTTTCCTACTCTTACAATCCGTTCTTTGATTTCATTTGTGATGTGGGGTATAACCTGGACTGTTCCCCCCAGGTAATCTCCCCGGCGTTCCTTGGAAATAACGGACCAGTAGACTTTACCAGCCGTCACATTGCTGCTTTTGCTCAGGTTTGTGTCGATAAACCTTTCATAATGGCCAAGGTCAAGATCCGTTTCTGCTCCATCATCTGTTACGAAAACCTCCCCATGCTGATAGGGGCTCATAGTGCCCGGGTCAACGTTGATGTATGGGTCAAATTTTTGCAGGGTAACTTTCAGGCCTCTGCTCTTTAAAAGGCACCCCAGGGAAGCTGCCGTTATTCCCTTTCCCAGGGAAGACACCACCCCACCTGTTATGAAAATGTATTTTGTTACCATAAATGACCCTCCTTAATTTCGGCAAAACTTTTTTCAACATACACTTAATTTTATACTCAGCCTGTCCCCAATGTCAATCATGTATTCAAACAATAATCCCTACCTGGTGTAGGGATTATTGTTATTGATTTACCACCTTTTTGTCGAAGTGCTGCCTTAAGATTTCCAGAGCTTTTTTGAGCTGAACATCATCTCTCTTGTGAGGTTTTTCCTGCACCGCTTTCTCCAGGAGCCTGTAGGTTGCTTCATCAACATACCCCTTTACCGGAAGGTTGTTTGCTGCCTGGAAATCGGCTACAGCCCTGGCTGTGGATTGGTCGTAGATACCGTTTTCTTCTCCCTGGTAATAACCCAGGTATTTCAGCCGCTGCTGAACACCATAAACATCAAGGCCTATGACACCCTTTTTCAGCACCCGCATATCCCCAAGAGGTGCAAACTCGGGCAGTTGAACCTTCAGGGGTTCCACCACCACATCGGGCTGTATGCCCACTTCATTGATATCCCGGCCAGCTGGTGTCTGGTAGCGGGCAACGGTCACTTTGAAGCCGCCCAGCTTGCCGAGGTTCACCGTCTTCTGCACCGTAGCCTTGCCGAAGGTCTTTGTGCCGATTATCGTCCCTGCACCGTTGTCCTGTATTGCTCCAGCAACGATTTCCGAGGCACTGGCAGAACCGCCGTTGACCAGAACCACCAGGGGATACTGTTTGTATTGTTTCACGGATTTTAATTCTTCAAGGACTTCTCCTTCATCTCTAACTATCTTTACAATAGTTTTGCCTTTCGGCACAAAGATGTCGGCAACCTTGAAGGCCTGATCAAGGAGGCCCCCGGGGTTGTTGCGCAGGTCAAGCAAGATGCCCTTTACCTGCCACAGTTCAAACTCGTAGAGGGCTTCTATTATATGGTCAAAGGCGTGTTCATTGAAATCCATCAGCCTTATATATCCTATCTGGTTATCGATGACCCTGTAGTCCACAGGGTTGATCTCGATCTCATCCCGTTCAATGGTGAAGGTCAGGAGGTTTGTTTCTCCTTCCCGCATGATTTTAAGGGTGACTTTTGTGCCTTTGGGCCCCTTTATATAGGATGCAGCTTCCGACAGGTCCATGCCGGTCAATTCCTTGTCATCTGCCATTATGATCCTGTCTCCCGCTTCAATCCCTGCCCTGGCAGCGGGTCCATCGGGCATGGGTGATACCACCACTATGTATTTGTCTTTTTTGGTGATTACTACACCGATACCGCTGTATGTCCCCGAAGCCTGCTCGCTGAAATCCGTGTACTCCCGGGGGGAAAAGTAGGTGGAATACGGGTCTTCCAGGGACTCTATTATGCCCTTGCAGGCCCCCTTAATCAATTCATCGGTATCAACATCAGTATAATAGTTCTCCTGAATAAAATGGATAAGGGCTTTTAGAAACTTCATCTCAGCTTCCAGGTCCTGCTGTTCTGCTTCCTGTGCTGCAGCAATGGGATTATTGAGTAGTGCTAACAATAAAAAAGCCGCTAAAACAAAAGATACAAGGGTGATTCTTGTCTTTTTGTGCAATCTCAAAATTACCCCTCCTATCTCTAATAGGGAAATTCGACAAAAGGTATGCTCGTGCCTTTGGAAATATTATTAATGCTTCATGGTAAAAACTTGAAGCCCGGCTCAAAAACCGGGCTGGGTCGTTTCTCTAGCTGTAATCCAACACATAAAGGACCGGTTCTTCCCTCGGGGGAAGCTCATCTTTTCTGATACGAATGCTGTTGTCTTCAACCTGTTCTCCCATACCCATTTTTTCTAAAAACTCCTCTACAGGGGCTATGGGCAGGGATACATCCTCGGTTTTATAATGCATCGGGATGATGATCCTGGGCTTTAGCTGTTCCACCACTTCTTTGGCATCACATGCATCGATGGTAAAGGTTCCGCCTACAGGAATAAGGAGTACATCTACTTCTCCGATTTCCTTCACCTTGTCCCTCGTAAGTATGTGCCCCAGGTCTCCCAGGTGACACACTCGAATTCCATCTATTTCTATAACAAATATTATGTTTTCTCCTCTTTTTTGTCCCTGCACATCATCATGGTATGTTTTGAATCCATGAATCTTTATCCCCTTCACTCTATGGGATCCCGGTGTCTTTACGATTTCGGGATTCCCTCTCACTGCTTCCACGTAATTGTGGTCATAGTGATCATGGCTTACCGTTACAATATCGGCATCTATCGTAGGTATCTTGTACCCTATGCTGCCGTCAAAGGGGTCGGTGATCACGCGCTTACCGTTCTCTGCCGTTAGACCAAAACAGGAGTGGCCATACCACTTGATTTTCATGGAATTTACCTCCCTTGGAAATGCACATCCTATTCTATTTATCTTTTTCTCTTTTTTTCTGTTTATCCTCTTATATATTCTTGGTAAATCATAAAATTCCTTCCTGTTTTATAATTATTATACTCAAAAAAAAAGGTTTATAATACTTTATTGTACAACAGGGAGGTATCAATATGGCTAAACTCCTGTTTATTCTTTCTTTCTTCGGCTGGCCCTTTCAAGGTCGGCTGGTTCCAGACTTGCTTTTTCACCACTGAACAGTCTGGCAAGACCGATGTGGTCGTTCAGTTTTTTGCAGTAACCACAATCATGACACTCACTTCTGTTGTCTTCTGGTTCCTCATACACGGAAATCACACCTTCATAGTTTCTCAGGATAACTTTTCTGTCAGACCTTGAAATAAGGTATTGAGGCATTACCGGTATCTTGCCCCCTCCTCCAGGAGCATCTACAACAAAAGTCGGTACTGCCAGACCTGATGTGTGGCCTCTTAAGTGTTCAATAATTTCTATGCCTTTCCCGATAGAAGTTCTGAAATGAGATATACCCCGGGATAGATCACACTGATAGATGTAATAGGGCCTTATCCTTATCTTGAGAAGGTCCTGGACCAGTTTTTTCATTATAAAGGGACAGTCATTTACCCCTTTCAGCAGCACGGATTGGTTGCCCAGAGGAATTCCTGCATCAGCAAGCATTTCACACGCCCTGGTGGATTCCGGAGTGACTTCTTTGGGGTGGTTGAAATGGGTGTTGAGCCAAATGGGATGATACTTCTTGAGCATGTTTACAAGCTCAGGAGTTATTCTCTGGGGCATCACAACGGGTGTTCTGGAACCTATCCTGATGATTTCCACATGGGGAATTTCCCTTAAATTCTTGATGACGTATTCCAGCATTTCATCGCTTATAAGGAGACCATCTCCTCCGGAAATCAGCACATCCCTTACCCGGGGAGTGTTTCTTATGTAGTCGATGGCTTTATCGATCTGGTCTCTGGGCATTGCTTTATCGGTAACTCCCGCTTTTCTCCTGCGGGTGCAGTGTCTGCAGTACATGGAACACTGATCCGTTACCAGGAGCAGCACCCTGTCGGGATACCTGTGGGTCAAGCCCTCTGCAGGAGAGTCTGTATCCTCGTGGAGGGGGTCTACCATATCAGATTTGGCAATGTGCAGTTCCATGGACGTGGGAACGGCCTGTTTTCTCACAGGACAGTTGGGATCATCGGGGTCCATCAGGGTGGCATAGTAGGGTGTTATAGCCATTCTCAGGGTCTTCAGACACTCGTGAATTCCCTCTTCCTCTTCAGGGGTAAGGTTTATCACCTGTTTCAGCTGGTCAACAGAGGTTATTCTGTTTTTAACCTGCCATTTCCAGTCATTCCATTCTTCCCGGGCTACGTCCTTCCACAAGGGTATCTCTCGATAGTCCCTCAAGACAAACACACCTCCGAATATTCCTCTTTTTATTTTTCTTCCTGGTTCTTCCCCAAAACAGTTGGTTAAGGGTTAAGCTAATATAATCTAACAAACTTTATCTGGAGAGATATGCAGGTTGGTTAGATAGCCTTGCCCGGCTCAAGAATTTTACACCGGCCAGCTTCGGCAGTCAGGGCAACCCTTAAGGGCGTCTTGCGGCGGCCTTGACTGCCTCATTGCCCGGTGTAAATACAAGCCAACCGGGCAAAGGAATTCACGTATATCTGGCCGTCAGGCTGCAGTTGATTAAAGCACGTTGCTCCGCTTCACCGAAAACCTGCATAATGATTTAACTATTGACCGGATTAGGTTTGCATGACATTTAACTCAATTAAAATGGAGAAGAACCTTCTTTTTATCTGTTATTATTAACGCAAATATCATTCCATTATCATATAATTAGTATGTATTCTTCTGGAATGCTGTTTTAAGGCCCTGCCGGTGAATAATCAATTAAAAAAGCGCCCAATTTTAGGCGCTTCTACTTCAGGCCAAATTTTTTCAACCTGTACTGCAGGGTCTGGCGAGGAATATTCAGCAGTTCAGCAGCCCTGGTGATGTTGCCTCCGCATTTTCTCAGGGCTTTTTCAATCATTTTTTTCTCTTCGTGTTCCAGGTGCTGCTTCAAGGGGGGCAGTGCATCTTCATTCTTTTTTGTTCTGTAGATGATGTGATGGGGCAGGTGTCCGGGCTGTATTACTTCACCTTCCGCAAGATTCATCGCTCCTTCAAGGGCATTCTCCAGTTCTCTAACATTGCCGGGCCATGTATAATTGTTGAAGATTTCCATCACACGGGGGGATACTCCCTTCACTTTTTTCCCCAGTTTTGAATTGAGCTTGCGGATGAAGTGTCGGACAAGAAGAGGAATATCTCCTTTCCGTTCTCTCAGAGGGGGCATCCTTATGGGAAACACATTCAAACGATAATACAGGTCTTTTCTCAACTGGCCCTCTTCAACAGCCACCCAGGGTTCAATGTTTGCAGTGGCTACAACCCTTACATCAACCTTTTTGCTGTGTATTGAACCTATCCTCCTGACACAACCCTCTTCAAGGATTCTCAAAAGCTTTGCCTGCAGGCTCACCGGCATGGAGTTCACTTCATCCAGGAAGATGGTTCCCCGGTGGGCCAGCTCGAAAAGACCCGGTCTGTTTCTGGCACCTGTGAAGCCTCCCTTTACCGTGCCAAACAGCATGCTTTCCAGAAGGGTTTCGGGCATTGCCGCGCAGTTCTGAGCAATAAAGGGGTGTTTTCGCCTCCTGCTGGCATTGTGGATGGACTGAGCTACCAGTTCCTTGCCTGTGCCCGTTTCTCCGTATATCAGCACAGATGAATCCGTTTTTGAGACCATCAGAATCCTGCTGCGGATATCTTCAATTTGTGGGTCTGCCCCTATGATGTCAGATATGGTATAAGGGGCCATTACATCTCTGTCCTCTTTTGTATCATCTCGAGGATGGTAAAGCTCTTTTTGCAGATCGATTATCTTCTCAGATAATTCCTTTACCCTGGTTATGTCCTTAGAAACTTCCAGGGCACCGATTACTTCGTCTTTTAAAAATATGGGTATAGTGGAATTTACAGTAGTTATCTGATCCCCCTTAAAATTGGTAAAGGTCTGCTGTTTTTCCTTTAAAGGCTTTTTTGTTTTTAGCACCGTCAGGAGGGTGCTGGTTTCCTCTGTTAATGAGGGGAAAACAGACAGGATGTGTTTACCGATGACTTCATTCACTTCCAGGCCGTCCAGTTCGGCAGCCACTTCATTGTAGTAAACAGTTATACCTTCCCTGTTGATTATGTGTATTCCCTCATCAATACATTCTATTATGGCTTTCAGGTTCTGGTTGAGTTCATCTATGTTGTTCAGCAAAGTGTTCCCTCCACTGCCGCCGAATTTTAGGCGCTTCCGCATATTCCCCTGCAGGGTGTTTCACAAAGGATTGTTACATCCTTTCGGGAGCTGTAATGCCCAGAATTTCCAGCGCGTTCCTGATTACCTGCCTGACGCTCTTTACCAGAACAAGCCTTGCTCCTGTTAAGTCTAAATCATCACTGATTACTCTGCAGGAGTTATAGAAGGTGTGGAACAGGGATGCCAGTTCATGCACGTACCTCGTAAGCCTGTAGGGTTCATAAGCTTTTGCTGCGGAAGCGATTTCATCGGGGAAATCCGCCAGTTTGCGTAAAACTTCCATTTCAGAGGGATCACCCAGGAGTTTAAGGTTTGCCCTATCTGCTGAAGGCAGCGGTATGCCCCTTTCTTCGGCCTGAGCCAGAATGCTGCAGATTCTGGCATGGGCATACTGGACGTAGTAGACAGGGTTTTCATTGGATTTCTTAACGGCAAGGTCCATGTCAAACTCCAGATGAGTATCGGCTCCTCTCATGTTGAAGAAGAATCTCGCAGCATCAACACCCACTTCATCCATAAGGTCCCGCAGGGTTATGGCTTTGCCCGTTCTTTTGGACATGCGGACAACCTTGCCGTTTCTCAGAAGTCTGACCAGCTGCATGATGATGATGTGAAGCCTGTCGGGGTCGTAGCCCAGGGCCTCTACAGCACCTTTCATTCTGGGAATGTGCCCATGGTGGTCGGCACCCCATATGTTTATAACCATGTCAAACCCACGCTGGAATTTTTCCCAGTGATATGCTATATCTGAAGCAAAGTATGTAGGAATTCCGTTTTTCCTTACCAGCACATCGTCCTTCTCTGCACCAAACTCACTGGTCTTAAACCAGATGGCTCCATCTTTTTCATAGGCAAAACCTTTTTCCCTGAGGTATTGTATGACACTGTCAACTTTCCCGGTATCATACAGGCTCTGTTCGGAATACCACACATCAAACTCTACTCCGAAGTCCTTCAGGTCCTGCTTTATTTTCTCCAGGTTTCGTTTTAAGGCATACTCTATAAAATATTTCCTGCGTTCCTCTTCATCCCATTGAAGGTGCCTTTCCCCTTCTTCATCAATCAAATTGCGCATGTGTTCGGTTATGTCTTCACCGTGGTAGCCGTTTTCAGGAACCTGAGCCTCTCTGCCCAGCAGCTGCAGGTACCTGGCCTCCAGGGAAAGCCCGAAGTTTACAATCTGATTCCCTGCATCATTTATATAAAACTCTCTAGTAACATCATAGCCCGCTCTTTCCAGAAGGTTTGCCAGGGAATCCCCCAGGGCTGCACCCCGGGCATTGCCCATGTGTAAGGGGCCTGTGGGATTGGCGCTTACGAATTCTACCTGGATCTTCTGACCTCTGCCTATATCAACTCTGCCGTAGTCCTCTCCTCTATCTTCTATTATGGGTAGTACTTCCAGCAGCCATCTATCATTCAGGAAGAAGTTAATAAAACCCGGTCCTGCAACTTCTACCGTATCAATCCACGTGTTCTGGATATTCATGTTGCTGACAAGGATTTGTGCTATCTGGCGGGGAGCCATTTTGGCCTGTCGGGGCAGGAGCATGGCCAGATTGGTTGCGAAATCCCCGTGTTCTTTTTCCCGGGGAACTTCTATGGTAAAAGCGGGAACTTGCTGAATGTTTAATTCCCCTTTTTCTACGGATTTTTCCAGAGCATTATCCAGCACTGTTTTTATTTGATGTTTTATTCTGTCAATCATGTATGTCATTTTCATACCTCCTCTACTTTGATATGCAGGGTGTTGTAGCTGATGTGGTGACCCCCTACCTCAAGTTCATACTCCAGGTCGATTCGACCGCCCCTCGGAGTGAGGTTTATATCAACTTCTTTGGGAAATATGGTAAGGATCAGATTTCCATAATGGGTTTTGTAGCTGCTGGTGTGTTGCTCGTTTTTCACAAAAACCTGCCTGCAGTTGATGTTTCCCATCCTTATTAGTGTAACCCGCCGGGATTCGATCTTCAGGGTGGTAGTGGTACCTTCCAGACCTGTTATTCCTGATTCATCATAGGTGATGTAAAAGGTATCATTTTTCCTGTAAAACATGCCTTTAGTGGTGAGTTCGATGTGGTCGGTTTTGTTCTCATCGAGGGTTTGAACGCTTTTTACGGTAATCAATACATTTTTTTTCACATTATCACCTTATTTTTGCTGATTTTTATTTATTAATTATATCATAAAATACAAAAAAGGGCAGCCTTGGAGACTCCCCTTTAAACTCACTTTTTGCTGTTTTCTCGGCGTATACGCTGCACCTGGGCTTCTGCCCTGATGCGAGCCATTTCCAGGTCAATTTTGCTGGGTTTTCGTCCTATTCGCTTTTTGTACTCTTCAGTGAACAGTTCCATGAATTTTTCCATTTTTTTGCTTCCCCTGATACCCCATTCTTTGTAGTGTTCCTCAATGTAGTCCACAATATCCACCGCTGTATCCATTATCACCCTGTAGCTGTGACTCTTCCCGTACATTCGCACACCATAGCTGATTAAGGCAATTATCAGGGGTTCCAGGAAAACCTCACTGGTCACCACCTTCAACAGTATTCTTAACCAGTTCACCAACCCTTCCCCCTCTTTGCGGTATCTCAATGCATTGGTATCAGTATATTATATGAGATACAGGGGGATAAGGTTAAATTCCGGTTCTATTTTTGATCACGGCTTCCCGGTTTGACAGCGGGAATGTTTTGTCTGCACAAGGGGCAGTTTTCGGGTTCAAAGGTCTGGGCGTGGATCTTTAAAAGGTTTCTCGTTTTGACTCCGAAGTCAACGAGGGTGGTGCTTCTATCTACCAGCATTCCAACACCCGCCAGAACACCGCCCTTTTCCTGAACCAGTTCAATAACCTCTTTGACAGATCCGCCTGTTGTCACTACATCCTCTACTACCAGGACCCTTTCTCCGGGGTGTATTTCAAAACCCCTTCTGAGTTTCATTTTCCCTTTTTCCCGTTCTGCAAAAATGGCCCTTACTCCCAGGGCACGTCCCATTTCGTAAGCCAGGGTTACTCCTCCCATTGCAGGGCCTATTACCACTTCAATGGCGTCATCTTTGAAGTCCTCGGCAAGTTTGCTGCAGAGGATTTCTGTCAGGTGAGGGTACTGCAGGAGTTTAGCACACTGGATATAGGTATCACTGTGAAGCCCCGATGTGAGGAGAAAGTGCCCCTTCAACACTGCTCCCGTTTCTTTAAACATCTCCATTATTTCTAAAGTTTCTGCATTATTCATTATTTTTCCCCTCCTCCATTTCCTGTATGATTTTGTAGGCCGCATCTTTAGGGTTTTGAGCCAGGGTTATGGGCCTTCCCACCACAATGTAATCGGCTCCCCTGGCAGTGGCCTCAGCAGGAGTCATTACACGCTTCTGGTCATTGCAGGCCGCCCAGGTGGGCCTTATACCTGGTGTTACTATCAAGTAGTTCTCTCCACAGGTTTTTCTTATGGTCAGTATTTCTTTGGGAGAAGCCACAACTCCATCCAACCCGGCTTTCTGTCCCAGGACCGACCATTCCAAAACTTTATCTTTCACTGTGCCCTTTATGCCCAGTTCCCTTTCCAGGGTGTCCTGGTCTATGCTTGTCAGCACCGTTATCCCTACCATCCTGGGCCTGGGTATGTTGTGAGCGGCTGCCTCTTGTTCCGCCGTTTCACATGCCCTTCTTATCATCTCTGTACCACCGGGGATTTGAAGGCTTAGCATGAAAACGCCTTTTCGGGTTACGCTCCTCACAGCTCCTGCAACGGTATTGGGTATGTCGTGGAATTTGAGGTCCAGGAATACCCTGCACCCCCGGGCATGAATTTTGTCCAGTATCTGTGGACCGCAGCTGTAAAACAGCTCCATGCCCACCTTGAAGATGGAGACAACATCTTTTAGTTCATCTACGGTTTTTAGAGCCGCTTCTTCGGTGGAATAATCCAGGGCTACTATCAATTCGGTTTTCAATGGCAAAACCCCCTTGTGTGTTCTTCTTCATTTTGATTTTAAATTTATTCAAACCCACACCGGTCAATTCTTACGGTATTATAGCTTTCTTCTGGGTTCTGTCAAGAGTAAAGGCTCCGCCCCCGCCACTCAAATAAATTTGAGTAATGGGCTCTTGACAGAACCCATCCTAAAAGCTTTTTAGTTGTTAAGAATTGACCGGAGTTTCCTTATCTTAAACAAACAATAATTTCTATACAACTTATGCCTTTTAGCAGAGCGTATTTGATAGCATGATTACCACATTAACAGTAATATTAAAGTTCATTAAACGGCCACCTTATAATTCCCCGATCCTGAATATTTCGTAGCCTGCGCGGGACAGTCTAAACTCTTGACCAACTGTTTTGGAGAAGAACCGTTAAATATAGAATGGCAAAGAATGATAAAGAACCCTCTTCCGTCACTTTTTCACTCTGCGGCAAATCTCATCCCAGTGGGCCTCAAGACCCTGGAGTATGTTGATGCATGCCATGGGATCAATAAAACTTGCACTCCCCACTGCTACGGCAGATGCACCTGCAGCCAGGAACTCTGCCGCATCCTCCCATGTAGTTATGCCTCCCATACCTATCACCGGCACATCCACTGCTTCCGCTACCTGCCACACCATCCTGAGGGCTATGGGTTTGATGGCCGGGCCCGAAAGGCCTCCGAATACATTTTTGAGGAGGGGTTTCCCTGTCCTGTAGTCGATGGCCATTCCAAGCACCGTGTTTATCAATGAAACCCCATCAGCTCCAGCTTCCACCACCGCCCGGGCTATTTCTCTTATATCCGTCACATTGGGAGACAGCTTGGCTATAATGGGCAGATGCGTCTTCTCTCTCACGCTTTTTGCTACACCATAGGCGGAACCCGGGTCAGTGCCGAATGCCATACCGCCTTTTTTTACATTGGGGCAGGAAATGTTTACCTCAAGGGCATCCACTCCTTCTGCTTTATCCAGTTTGGCTGCAAGGTAAGCGTAGTCCTCCAGGGTATTGCCAGAGATGTTCACAATTATACTGGTATCAAGCTCCTTCAAAAAGGGAAGCTCCTTTTCAATAAACCCATCAACACCGGGGTTTTCCAGGCCAATGGAGTTCAAAAGCCCTGCCGGGGTTTCTATTATTCGGGGCGGTGGGTTCCCTTCCCTGGGTTCAGGAGTGATTCCCTTCACCACAATGGCTCCCAGCCTGTTCAAATCAAAGCAGCGGGAGTACTCCCTTCCGAAGCCAAAGGTTCCCGATGCTGTCATAACAGGGTTTTTCAGCATCAATCCCTCTGCTGCTTTTACCCTCAAATCCTTCATTCCAGCACCACCTCCCCGGCATTAAAAACGGGTCCATCCTTGCACACTTTCATGTATCCTTTCTCGCTTTTGCAGACACACCCCAGGCATGCCCCTATACCGCATCCCATGCGTTCTTCCAGGGATACAAACACCGGGGTGTTGAAGCCTGCTCCCAGCTGTTTGACAGCCTGCATCATTACCCTGGGACCGCAGGTATAAATGACATCGTACCGGATATGAGTGAGACGTTCTTCAAGGATTCGGGTGGGCAGGCCCTTTATGCCCATGCTGCCGTCCTCTGTGGCACACAGCACCTTTCCAAGCCTTTCAAACTCTTCAACACACAGCAGGGATCGGGCATCAGGAGCTCCAATTATCACATCCCCCTCAATACCTAGGTTTTTTAGGTACTGCATCAGATACAGAAGGGGTGCTGCTCCTATACCTCCCCCGACGACAACCGCTCTCTTAAAACTCTTTTCTATAGGGAAACCATTTCCAAGGGGTCCCATTACATCCAGTTCATCCCCCTGTTTTATACCTGCAAGAAGTCGGGTGCCTTTACCTATGATTTTGAACATTATTGATACATTGTCCCCCTCTACCTTGTTGATGCTGAAGGGCCTTCTCAGGAAGGGGTCCAGAGTGCTGCTGCACTTTACGTACAGGAACTGGCCCGGCTCAGCTTCCCGGCCAATTCGGGGTGCTTTTACAGTAATCCTGTAAACCGTATCATTCATTTTTTCTTTTTTTAATACTTTAACCCCTACTGGCTGCATGTTATCCTCCCCTGAGTCATGGGTTTCAACATGAAGGTTGTTTTCCTTAAAACCTGTAGTATAGCTTTTCCGGTATCAAGGGATGTGATGCATGGAATGCAGTTTTCTGCAGCAGCTCGCCTTATCCTGAAACCATCCCTTTCAGGCTGTTTACCCTTTGTCAGGGTGTTCAGCACAAAGTTGACCTTGTTTTCCTTTATCAAATCCAGGATGTTGGGGGACGGCTGCCTTATCTTGTTTATTTCAACGGCTTTTACCCCTTCCCGCTCCAGTGCTCTGGCGGTTCCCTCGGTTGCATAAATGGTGAAGCCCAGTTCTTCAAAGCCCTTTATAATGGGAATGGCTTCGGCCTTATCCCTATCAGCAATGGTTGCCAGCAGGCCACCTTCTTCAGGGATTTCAATTCCCGCTGCTTTGAATGCCTTGTAAAGGGCTTTTTCGAAATCCCTGTCCATACCGATTACTTCACCGGTGGATTTCATTTCCGGTCCTAGGGAGGGTTCAACTTCCAGCAGTTTGGCAAAGGAAAACACCGGGGCTTTAACCGCCACAAAATCGGGTTCGGGGCACAGCCCACCGGAATATCCTAAGTCTTTCAGGGTTCTCCCCAGCATCACCTTCGTTGCCAGTTCTACCATGGGTATTCCCGTGACCTTGCTCAAAAAAGGCACCGTGCGGCTTGAACGGGGATTAACTTCCAGCACGTAAAGCTGGCCCCCGTAAATTACATACTGGATGTTTATCATGCCTACAACATTCAGAGCCTTCGTTATTTTTTCAGTGTACTCCACAATCTGGTTTATGAGGGTTTTCTCCACACTCCGGGCGGGATACACCGCTGTGCTGTCCCCTGAATGCACTCCAGCCCGTTCTATATGCTCCATTATGCCGGGAATCAGCACATCTCTGCCATCACTTACAGCATCAACCTCAATCTCTTTACCCATGAGGTAGCTATCCAGCAGGATGGGGTGTCTGGGTGAAACTTTTACGGCCTGATCGATGTAGTTTTCCAGTTCATCCCTGCTGTAGACGATTTCCATAGCCCTCCCTCCCAGCACATATGAGGGCCTTACCAGCAGAGGAAAGCCTATCTCCTCAGCCACCCGCAGGGCCTGTGTTCTGTTGCATGCCGTTCCACCCGGCGGGCGTGGAATGTGCAGCCTGTTAAGCATTTCATCAAACTTTTCTCTGTCTTCGGCAGTATCTATGGCCTCAACGGAAGTTCCCAGAATCTTTATGCCTTCTTGCTTCAATGCCTCAACTAGGTTGATGGCAGTCTGGCCGCCAAACTGCACCACCACTCCAAAAGGTTTTTCTTTGTGAATGATGTTTATTACATCTTCTTCTGTTAGGGGTTCAAAATAGAGCCTGTCAGAGGTGGAAAAATCCGTGCTCACTGTTTCCGGGTTGTTGTTAATAATGACGGCTTCAATCCCTTCATCCTTTAGGGCCCATACCGAATGAACAGAGCAGTAATCGAATTCTATTCCCTGGCCTATTCGTATGGGGCCAGACCCGATTATAACAACCTTCTTTCTGTCAGAGGGAACTGCCTCATCTTCCTGTTCATAGGTGGAATAAAAGTAGGGTGTTGTGGCTTCAAACTCGGCAGCACATGTATCCACTGTTTTGTATACAGGTGTCACCCCCAGACTCTGCCTTAATTCCCTGATCTCCTTCTCATTTTTGTTGAAGGCCCTGGCCAGGAAGTTGTCGGAGATACCCAGCCTCTTGGCCCTAAAAAGGGTATCCTTTGTAAGTTCATCCCATGCCATGTTCTGGAGAGCTTTCTCCATTGTTATGATTTCTCTTATTTTGTTTAAAAAGAACATATCAATTCCTGTAATCCTGTTTATCTCTTCTGGAGCCACACCCCGTGAGAGGGTTTCTGCTATTGCCAGAATCCGTTCATCACTGGCTTGTTTGATTCTGTCCAGTAATTCCTCGGTAGAAAGCTTGACTAGTTCATCCAGGGTAAGGCTGTATATCCCCAGTTCCAGGGAACGTATGGCTTTCATTATGGCACCCTGGAAGGTCCTGTCAATGGCCATTACTTCTCCTGTAGCCTTCATCTGGGTGCCCAGAGTTCTGTCCGCCATGGCAAACTTGTCAAAGGGCCATCGGGGTATCTTAACCACCACATAGTCTAGTGCCGGCTCAAAGGCGGCACAGGTTTTGCCTGTGATGGGATTGGGGATTTCATCAAGGGTCATCCCTATAGCAATTTTAGTAGCGATGCGAGCTATGGGATAACCCGTGGCCTTGGATGCCAGAGCACTGGAACGGCTTACCCTGGGGTTGACTTCTATCACATAATAGTTCATGCTTTCAGGGTCCAGTGCAAACTGGATGTTGCAGCCCCCTTCGATTTCTAAAGCCCGTATAATCTTGAGAGAAGCGGATCTCAAGAGCTGGTATTCCCTATCGGAAAGGGTCTGGCTGGGTGCAACCACTATGCTGTCTCCTGTGTGGATGCCTACCGGGTCGATGTTCTCCATGTTGCACACCGTTATACAGTTGTCATTGGAATCCCGCATCACCTCATATTCGATTTCCTTCCATCCTGCTATACACCTTTCAAGGAGCACCTGTTTTATGGGGCTGTTCCTGACCCCCCTTGTCACAATGTCTGCCAGCTGCCGGGGGGTTCTGGCGATACCTCCTCCCGTGCCTCCCAGGGTGTAAGCAGGCCTGATGATAAGGGGATACCCTATTTCTTCTGCAAACACCAGGGCTTCCTCCACACTGCCTGTTATGATGCTTTCTAGAACGGGTTCACCAAGCTCTTCCATTAAGCTCTTGAATTTTTCCCTGTCTTCCGCTTTCTGAATGGCGTAAATGGGAGTCCCAAGGAGCTTTACACCGTAGTTTTCCAGCACACCCCTTTTGTAAAGTTCCACGGCAACGTTCAGGCCCACCTGGCCGCCCAGGGTGGGGAGGAGGCCATCGGGTCTTTCCCGCTTTATTATCTTCTCGGCAAACTCCACGGTAAGGGGTTCCATGTAAACTCTATCGGCAATATTAGTATCGGTCATAATAGTGGCAGGATTGCTGTTCATCAATACTACCTGTATTCCTTCTTCTTTTAGAGCCATGCATGCCTGGGTACCGGCATAGTCAAATTCTGCCGCCTGCCCGATCACTATGGGCCCTGAACCGATCACCATTACTTTTTTTAGGCTGTTATCCTTCGGCATTTTCTATCACCTTCCACCATCACCTTAAATTTCTCAAAGAGGTATCCCGAATCCCGGGGGCCGGGGGAAGCTTCAGGATGGTACTGCACCGAAAACACAGGGAGTTTTGTATGCCTCATGCCTTCAACTGTGTTATCATTGAGGTTCTTGTGGGTTACTTTCATTACTTCAGGCAGGGCATTTTCATCCACTGCAAATCCATGGTTCTGGGATGTTATATACACCCTTCCGGTCTCAAGGTCTTTCACAGGGTGGTTGGAGCCTCTGTGGCCGAACTTCAGCTTGTAGGTTTTTCCTCCCAGGGCAAGGGCAAGGATCTGATGACCTAGGCATATTCCAAAAATGGGGAGTTTGCCTATAAGCTGTTTTACGGTTTTTATAGTTGTTTCAGCCTTCTGCGGATCACCGGGACCGTTTGAGAGAAACAGGGCATGGGGCTGGTATTCCATGATTTCCTTTACAGCTGCCCATGCCGGGAATACCATGACTTCGAAACCTGTATCTACAAGGGAACGCAGCATGCTGTGTTTCACACCCAGGTCTATCACTGCGAGCCTGCAGCCTTTTCCACCCCATTTGTAGGGTCGGGGAGTGGTAACCTGTTCCACCAGGTTCTGCTCTGAAAGGCTTTTGTGTGATGTTGCCTGTCTTGCTAGTTCTTCCACATCGATATCCTCTGTCGTTATGATACCCTTCATGGCACCACACACCCTGATCTTCCGGGTAAGAGCCCTTGTATCTATACCCTGAAGCCCAATTACGCCGTGCTGTTTTAGATATTCTTCCAGACGTCCTATACTCCTGAAGTTACTTGGATTGTTGCAGAGCTCTCTTACTATAAAGCCCTTCACATGGGGCCTGGTTGATTCTACGTCTTCTTCATTGTAGCCATAGTTGCCTATAAGGGGGTACGTCATGGTAACAATTTGGCCGCAGTATGAAGGATCTGTTAGTATCTCCTGATATCCCGTCATACCGGTATTAAACACAACTTCTCCCCTGACACTACCCCCTGCTCCAAAACTTTCTCCTACAAATACTGTACCGTCTTCCAGAACGAGTCTGGCCTTCATGCTTAAATCCTCCTTATTAAAAGGCTTAAATTGTTGCCTTATAATTATACATTATGTTTTATAATTATTCAATCAAATAATTGCAGCTAATACTAACGTTTCACTACTAGCCACTTCGCGAGGGCAAAAAAAGCAGATCAAGTCCAAATTATTGTGTAAAATTCCCTCCGGTTAGAAGTAGGTGTTTCAATCACCACCATTTGTCTATTATACCGCCTCCGGCCCTTTGGGGGTCAAGGATACGCTAACGCCGGGCTTTGCCCGCCCTTGACCCCAGGGCCTCCGGCGGTTATTTGCAGCTACCGGTGGTGATTGGCCATGCCTTTATCTTTTCCTCCTTTTGGATAGTGCAAAAGTTCAGAATCAATGGTAATAGCCTGCTATTGTACTGATATACTGAGCCATTTCTCATCCTTCCAGCTAATTACTGGTTTTGCGCCTTTTATTCTGATTGTTCTAACCGGATAAGGGAGGCTTAATTTTTGCTTCCTTTTTGCACAATTATACGGATTTAACAGATTTTTTGCACAACAATTTGGACACAACCAGATACTGCAGCATCTTTGGATAGGATACACAGCATTAGAGTTTTTTTGGTTAATGGAACTTACCAAGGCTGGAGAACAAAATCAGCTTCTTAATCCTACACAGCTGCATGAATTTTTACATCTTCTTTTAATCCCCCTGCACACCAGATCACTTTGCCGGCGGCAATTGTCAATACAGGCCACCCCTTTAATTCCATACCATCAAAGGGAGTGTTCTTGCCTTTTGAAAGGAATGCTGAAGCATCAACTTTTTTCTTCAGCCGGGGGTCGATGATGGTGACATCGGCAATGGCTCCCTTTCTGAGGGTTCCTCTATCTATTCCAAGGATTTTAGCGGGGTTTATTGTAAGCTTTTCTACAGCCTGTTTCAGACTCAGTTTGCCGGCATCCACCAGGTAAGTCAGGGTAACGGCCACAGCCGTTTCAATACCCGAGATGCCAAAATCAGCTCTGTCAAACTCTACATCCTTATCATCCAGGGCATGGGGGGCATGGTCTGTGGCGATTACATCAATTATCCCTTCCTTAAGGCCCTGAATCACTGCTTCCACATCTGCTTTACTCCTGAGAGGCGGGTTTACCTTGGCATTGGTATTGAAATCCCTCAGCACATCTTCTGTAAGGCTGAAGTGGTGGGGAGCTGCCTCTGCCGTTACATAGATACCTATTTCTCTGGCCCACCTTATTACCTCTACGGTCATGGCTGCACTGACATGAGCTATGTGTAGTCTGCCTTTGGTCCTTCTGGCCAGCAGGATATCCCTTGATGCCATAACGGTTTCTGCCTCAGACGGTATGCCCTTCAGCCCCGTGATGGTAGAAACCAGACCATCATTTACCATTCCCCCTTCTGTCAGGTTTGAATCCTCACAGTGGGATATGACGGGTAGATCAAACATGGCTGCATACCTCAGAGCATTCTCCATAATCCGTGCGTTCATCACCGGTTTACCGTCATCGGAAATCCCTACGATTCCCGCCTTTTTCATGCCTCCGATGGATGCCAGTTCCCTGCCTTCAAGGCCTTTCGTGATGGCTCCTATTGGATACACGTTCACTCCGCATCCCCGGGCTGCCCTGGACTTTATATACTCGATTACAATCTTGTTGTCCGCCACAGGATTTGTGTTGGGCATACATGCCACTGATGTAAAACCTCCTGCAGCAGCCGCTCGTGTTCCAGACTGAATATCTTCTTTGTATTCATAACCCGGTTCTCTTAAATGCACGTGCATATCCACCAGTCCGGGAGTTACCAGCATTCCCGCTGCATCGATGATCCTGGCATCATAGACCCTCAAATCACGCCCAAGGGCTACAACTTTATCCTTTTCTATCAAAACATCCATCACTTCATCAATGTCCTGAGAAGGGTCAACAACCCTCCCGTTTTTAATTAAGGTTTTCACTTGATGATTCACCTCCTGTGATAAGATAAAGCAGTGCCATCCTTACAGCCACCCCATTGGTAACCTGTTCATTTATGGCAGACCTGGTGCTATCTGCTACAATAGAATCTATTTCAACTCCTCTGTTCATGGGACCCGGATGCATTATCAGCACATCTTTTTTTGCTTTTTTCAGCGTTTCTGCCTTTATCCCAAAGAACTTGTTGTACTCACCAAGGGATGGAAAAAGCCCTTTCTGCTGCCTTTCCAGCTGCACCCTCAACACATTTATAACATCGGCCTGGCTCACTGCTTCTTCGGGGTCTGTGTAGACATCAATTCCCAGGTGCTGTATGTGATCAGGAATCAGAGTAAGGGGACCGACCACCGATACCTTTGCTCCCATTTTCTTAAGACCCCAGATGTTTGACCTGGCCACCCGGCTGTGGAGTATATCTCCCGCTATCAGCACATTAAGGCCCGCAATCGCACCTTTTTTTTCCTTTATTGTGAAAAGGTCCAGGAGGGCCTGGGTTGGATGTTCATGAGTCCCATCTCCTGCATTGATGACGGGTGTGTGCAGATGGTCCGCAAGAAACTTGGCTGAACCTGGTGTGGAATGCCTTATTATCACACCATCGGGTTTCATCATCTGTATGGTTACTGCCGTATCCTTGAGGGTTTCTCCTTTGGCCGCACTGCTTATTTTCTGGTTAAAATTGATGACCTCAGCATCAAGGTATTTGGCTGCCATTTCAAAAGAAGTGCGGGTCCGTGTGCTGGGTTCGTAAAACAGGTTCACAAAGGATTTGCCCTTCAATGAGGGTATAGATTTAGTTTTATCTTCCAGGTATTCTTTGAAATATCGGGCTGTTTCCAGTATAAGCTCTATTTCTTCAACACTCATGTGTTCCATTCCCAATACATCCTTGCCTTGAAGCATTTTTACACCTCCTGTTTTTACTAAAAAACCCCGCCGGCAGACCGGCAGGGTAGATTACGGGCTTCAATGGGCATCAAAAAAGCCTTCCTTCGTCAGACGGAAGGAAGGCTTTTCTGTACATATTAAGCCTCTATGTGTTCACTTTATGCTTGCTCCTTACCGGCCTCACGGGACCAGTTTAAAGGATTGCTTATTCTATTTAATCTAAGTATATCAGACCTTCATGTGTTTGTCAATGAAATTTAAATCTCCAAACTCTCCATAATTTTCAATGTTTATCTGGTGTATCCTGCGGAATTTTCGGGATAAAAACCTCTCCCCTATTTCAACAAACTTCGTGGGAGTATCGGAAACAAAAAACCTGTGTTCAGGAGGATTGCTGGTTTTGCGATACATCCCGTTGATTTGAAGGATATGTTTTACTGCCCGGGCAGTTTCTTCGGCCGAATCTACCATGTTTATTCCATTACCCATTACTTTTCTGATGGTGTTTTTTAAAAGGGGATAGTGGGTACATGCCAGGACAAGGGTATCAATTCCCTGTTGTTTTAAGGGCTCCAGGTACTCGCTGGCTATCATGAGGGTTGCCTTTTTATCCAGCCACCCTTCCTCCACAAGGGGGACAAACAGAGGACACGCTCTGGATAATATTTTTATCTCAGGGTCAAGCTGTCTGATAACCCTGTCATAGGCTTTGCTGGAAACGGTGCGTTCCGTTCCAATTATACCTATTACTTTGTTCTTTGTCTTTTTAACAGCCGCCGCAGCTCCCGGTTTAATCACCCCCAGAATGGGTATTTTGAAGTATTTCCTTAATGCAGGAATGCTGGAAGCACTGACAGTGTTGCATGCTATCACAACCATTTTGATGTTCTGGTTTGACAGAAACCTCATGCTTTCTACAGCAAAACGGGTTATTGTTTCCCTGGATTTTGAACCATAAGGAACCCTTGCGGTATCACCGAAATACACGATTTCTTCATGGGGCAGTTGTTTTATTATTTCCCTTACAACGGTCAGCCCTCCAACACCTGAATCATAGACACCTATAGGCCTATCTTCAATTCCCATGTATTTTAACGGTCACTGAATCCTCAGCAACCATGCTGCACCTCCTTTGATTTTTGTTTTAGAAATTTTGTCTTTTTGTTACGTGTTCCTGTTTTTTCCAAAACTATTTGCTGGTAAAGCAGCAAATGTTTTCCTCAGCTGCAACAAACAAATAGAATTTTGCCGCTGCAAGGGAATAAATTCGCTGGTTCTCAAGGAGGGAACAGATGGATGTCCCGTTATAAACATCGTACACAAAGAGCCCTTTTATGGTTCCCACCCAGAGGTAGTTATCGGTTATTACGGGGATTGCTGCTGTGGGATAAGGAAGGGAAACTTCCCATTTGATCCTTGCTCTTTCATCTGCAGCAGTGATGTTGTTTTCGCCACACAGGATTATCAATCTGGGCGGCATCAACAGGGTGTTGTATCTATTATAACCTATTTTTTCTCTCCATACAGGATAACCCTCTTCATGAAACACATAAATTTTCGAATTTTCGGTAAGGCAGTAGACTTTTCCCCGCTTTGTGGTACACGCTGTGGGAAATTCTGTTATTTTTTTCTTCCATTTCAGTTCTCCCTGGGTTGGATCAAAGGCATACACGTTTTTGTTCACAGCGGAAAAGATAACGTGATTTGGGGTTACTACAGCAGGAATTTGTATGCTGGTTTTAATTTTGGCGGTCCACAACAGTTCTCCATCACGGGTCTTAAGGGCAAAAATCCTTCTATCACAACATGTGAAGAAAACCCTGCCTTTATGTATCATGGGCCCTGATTGGATTTTGTCAGGGGCTTCAAATTCCCATCTGATTTCTCCGTTGCCAGGGTTTAGAGCCGTTAAACGCCTGTCAATGGCTACAATCACCAGGTTTTCTTCACACACAGGCCAGAGCTCGTCTTCCTCGATTTCCCGTTTCCACAGGATTCTGCCGGTATTGATGTTCAGACACCACAGCCTTCTGTATGTTTTCACTATCACATAATGGTTTTTCACCAGTATTTTTCCATTAACATCCAGTTTTCTCTGCCAAAGTTTTGTTAGAGGAAGGTTCAGAGGCAGCGGGCTGTAACCGGTATAGCCTGCATCTCTCTTTACTGCAGGCCAATCCACAGAACCATCGTGCAGTAGCCGATTTAAAAGGGCTGTGGTGTTTTTGTCTACAATACCCGTAATTCCTACACCGGATTTTTCTTGAAGTTTCTTAACGGATTTATGGGTTTCAAGCCCAAACACTCCATCTATTCTATCCTCAAACAATCCCAACCATTTAAGGTATTGTTGCAGTTTTCTAACATCCGTCCCTTTTAAAAAGGGTTTTTTCAGCATGAGTTTCCTGCTCCCTAGAGAAAAAGGCGGTATTTTCATGGAAAATATCTCCTTTTATACACATATATCATTATCCATATTATTCTCGAGAGCCGATTTTGGTTACATAAAAACCGGGCTTAAAAAACCCGGTTTTTGTGCGCAGTTTGTGGTTTTGTTAGGTTTTGATTTCTGGGGCAACGCCTAGCTGTTTAGTCTGCCTTCAGCCATTGCTTTTTCGACTTTTTCTATAGCGAGTCTGACCAGGTTACCGCAATCTCTGGAAGATACTCCCCCAAATCCTTCCCTTTCTACTATATCTGCCACACCAAGTTCTTTTGCAAATTCATACTTGGTCTTTTCAGACATTATACCCCGGCGTCTGCCCATTTTAAAAAACCCCCTTTTTAAAAAAGGATACGCACATTTTTAGTTTAACTCGAAACAAAAAAATTATATTATTGAGTTTTTGGATAATTTGTAAATTTTTTTTCTCCATTTTATGGTTTGATATTGCTTAATACATAGGATAAAATAAATAATGAGCTTTTTGTTTTATTTTTAATTTCTGAAAGCTGAGATATTCTCACAGTTAAGGGGGTGCAGAATTTGACAATCACAAAGGATATGATAATCAAGGATGTTGTTGACAAATATCCCTTGAGTCTGGAAGTCTTTGCAAAATATGGGTTGAGATGCCTTGGGTGAGGTGGAGCACTGTTTGAAACAGTCGAGCAGGGTGCTCGAGCTCATGGCATCGATGTGGCTAAATTGGTGGAGGACTTGAATAAATTAGCAGAAGAAGGAAAGTAAATTCGGAAAATCCCAGGAAATTTCTGGGATTTTATTTTTAAAAACCTACAAACCGTTTTACACATATATTGTAGTAGAACTCTATTTCCCTCCTACATAACGGTGTTTTGCTGCCTTATAGAAAGGAGGGATTGTTTTGTTTATTAACCCCTATCAAGTTCTGATGTCCTTGAGACCTGTTGTGAAGCGTGTAAAGAGGGAATACAAAAGCGGTGTTTCTTTTTAGCATGTGGCTTATGAAGCTGCAGCAGCGGGCTTCTTGATGGGTATGGGTTATCCATATTTGCAGGCTCTGTATATTGTTGAAATGTAGGAGGAAATGGGATTTCTGCCCTATGAGAGGGAAAGGAAATTTGGATGGGGACAAAAGAGGATAAAGGGATTGGAATATAGAATTGTTCAAGGAGAAGAGGTGTGTCTCCTCCATTAGTTTTTGCAGGTGTTTTTACTGAAAAACCGAATCCAAGAAAGGGGTTGATAGAGATTAAACTCCTGGTTGCTGCAAAAGGTGTTATAATCAAAGGCGGCAGGGCCCTGATTCTTATCAGGTCTGAAGCGGAAATGGAAAACGGTGAATTCGATTACATTGAGGAAATCGATCTGCCGGGTGGAATTATACAAGCCCATGAAAAGGTAGAGGATGGGCTCATCAGGGAAATCAAAGAGGAAACCAATCTGGATGTGGAGGTATTAATGCCCTTCAAGGTTTCTGATAATTTTGGCCCCGGCCTTCACATAGTTGGAGTATTGTACCTCTGCCGCTACCTGGGAGGCGAGGTGGCTCTCGGAACAGAACACAGAGATTACAAATGGGTTTCGCGCAAAGAACTAAACAGGGAAAGCGCATCATGGGCCTATGAGCGCATCGAACTGGCTTTTGATATGTTCGAAAAACATTTTCAGTAAAAGCATTTGATTCTTCTTCATTTTAATTGAGTTAAGCCATGCAAACCAAATCCGGTCAATAATTAAATCGTTACGGCTTTCTATCGGGTTGTGTCAAGGGCAAAGGCTGCACCCCAGCGCCCCTTTATAGGCCCTTGATGCAACCCATTCGAAAGCTTTTTAGCTGCTGGGAATCGGCTGGATATTTCAACAACATACGATAATTTGGTTCTTAATTTCATCAGTGATTGCATGCTGTGGTTTACGGCCTGTATTTTTGTGGATTATGAACGTCGGTCCTTGTCCCATCACTCCCTTTTTAAGGCGTATAATCTGGCGTTCACTCAAACTTAGATTTATACGCAGCTTCCCTAATTAATATTTTTTCCTTCGATAACAGACGAAATTACTTTTTTACCTATTCAATTTTTTTTGTGACATAAGATAATTCACCTCGTTCCTCATAGTGACATTTTGTCAAAATAATTTGCAAGGGGACATTATCATAAGATAAACGTGGGAAAAGACTAAATTTGTATTGAAAACATACCATACCTCTAGTACAATACGTTTAAAATGCATTATCAGTTTAAAACTTTAAAAACATAAATAACAGGGAGGGCAAAACATGGATGTTATAAAAACCGCTAAAGATGTTCATAGTGATGTTATCCAGTGGAGACGCAAGCTGCACCAGATTCCCGAACTGGGTTTTGAGCTTCACAAAACCTCCAGGTTTGTAAGGGAAAGGCTGGAAGAAATGGGTATAGAATATGAAGTAATCGCCAAAACAGGAATATGTGCTATCATAAAGGGCAGCAAACCCGGGCCAACCATCGCCTTAAGGGCTGATATGGATGCCCTTTTACTTAAAGAAGAGACAGGTTTGCCATATGCATCAACCAATGACAACATGCATGCCTGTGGTCACGATGCACACACAGCGATGCTTCTTGGAGCTGCCAGGATACTGTCAGAGAATAAAGATAAACTAAAAGGCAATGTGAAGCTATTTTTCCAGCCTGCTGAGGAGAATGAGGGTGGAGCCCAGCCCATGATAGAAGCAGGGTGTATGGAAAACCCCCAAGTGGATGCCGTGCTGGGCCTGCACGTTGGAGCGCTTTTTAAAGAAGTAGGTGCCGGAAAAATCGGTATCCACTACGGACCTGCAATGGCAGCTGTGGATAAGTTCAGTGTAAAGGTCAGGGGAAAAGGCGGGCACGGCGCCGCGCCTCACATGTGTGTGGACCCTATTGCCACAGCCTGTGAAATAATCACAAATCTCCAGAAAATAGTCAGCAGGGAAATAAACCCAACCCATCCCGCCGTTTTGAGTGTGGGCACTATCAGGGGAGGAACTGCTTTTAACATAATCCCCGAAGTGGTGGAATTCGAAGGCACCGTAAGAACTACCGACCCCAGGGACAGGGAGTTTATCCAAAAGCGTTTTAAAGAAATGTGTGAAACAATTGCTCGAGCAAACAGGGCGGAAGTTGAAATAGATTACCTGAACCATTATCCCGCAGCCATAAACGATGAAGAGTTTACCCAACAGTTTGTTAAATCCGCAGAAAATGTTATTGGAAAACAAAACATCGTGGAACTCAGAAAACCAACAATGGGTGCAGAGGATATGGCATACTTTCTCCAGAAGGCGCCGGGTACCTTCTTCTTCCTGGGAACCAACAACCCCGAAAAGGGCATTATTTACCCAAATCATCACCCCAAATTCGATGTGGATGAGGATGTATTGTGGATAGGGCCGGCTTTGTTTGTGCAGGCTGTTTTGGATTTCTTTGATAGGCCCAATAGTTCTAAGGCTTAAATTGTTTAAAGTTTTCAGCGAGCCATTACCCAGGGTGCGATAGCGGGACTTTTGACGGGTTCTTTGATAACTATATATTATACTTTTATGGCCAAACCGCCTTTTGGCATCCATGCAGGTATATATGGTCTGATCGCAAACGCTATTGTGCTGATCATTGTCAACCTTGTTACCAAACCCATGGATGAAAACCACGTCGAAAAATTTGTTAACATCGTATATGAAGATTAAAAATCCGTTATTCATAACGCCTGAGAAGTTGTTCTCAGGCGTTTTTTATTTTTAATTAATCCTTCACAAAACAGCTTACCCAAAAATATACTGAATTATATAAGTTTTTTTGCGGAGGAGGGGTAAATTGGCAAGAGTAAAGACGGTATGTGTTGATGCCGGAAGTGAGTTCTGTCCCTGCTATCTGGCTGAGTTAAATGAATGCATTACCTGTTCCCACCTGCAGGGAAAAGGCTTCTGTGATTGCGGTAACATAGGAATATGTATTTATCAGGAGTACATCTGGTGCGGCAGCAAAAAGAAAGCCACTAGAGGTGTTTTCCCGGCAAAAATCTTGGAAAAACATCCATTATCAAAAAAAGCTGTCTTGCTGAAGTTGAAGGTTTCGAAGAAACTGGCAAGGCAGCTGAATGAACCCGGGGCTTTCGTGTTTTTGAGGGAAAAACACATGCCCCATTATTTCGATGCCCCCATGTCCATCATGAACTCCAGTGAGGAAGGGGGAGTTATACTTATTGCTATTCAGATACGGGGAATAAAGACAAAAACACTGAAGAATGTTGGGAATGAAGTTTTATTAAAAGGCCCCTACTGGAACGGTATACTCGGTAAGGCCTTTTTAAAGCAGGTAGCTGGAGAAAACTGCCTCGTTGTTGCAAAGGGTATTTCTCAGGCTCCTGCAGTTCTGGTGGTCAACAAGCTGATAAAAAACAACAATAATGTAGAGATTATCCTGGATAAAGGGAATCTGGGAAAGATATTCGTCGATGGCTACCTTGACCGGGAAAGGTGCAGTATTGTAAGCCTTGATTTGATGAGCTCATCTGGCAGGGAATACCTGGAACAAAAGCTGAGTGACAGAAATTTGAGACTCGTTTTCAGCGCAGGCCCGGACAAACTGCACCTGGAAATCCTGGAGAAACTGGCTGTTTTGAATCCTGAGGTTCTGCTGGCTGTAACGAATAACACACCCATGGTCTGTGGAGAAGGTGTGTGCGGAAGCTGCAGTGTTGTTCTGGAAAACGGGTTGCAGATAAGAGCCTGTAAGACCCAGGTGGATGTAAGAAAAGCAATGGAGAGGAGGGTGCTGCGTGATTAGGGTAGTTATCATAGGCGGTGGCTGGGCAGGGTGTGCTGCTGCCGTTGCTGCCAAAAAAGCCGGAGCAAAGGTAATACTTATTGAAAGAACGGATATGCTGCTGGGCCTGGGTAATGTGGGAGGCATAATGAGGAACAACGGAAGGTATACGGCAGCCGAAGAGTGTATCGCCCTTGGAGCAAAAGAACTCTTCGCTATAACCGATAAAGCCTCTAGACATGTCAACATTGATTTTCCAGGGCACAAACACGCATCTCTGTATGATGTAACAAAGGTCGAACCCATGGTTAGAATCCTTCTCAAGGAAATGGGTATTGAAATGCACTTCATCAGCAGAGCCATTGATGTAGAGATGGACGGCAGGACGATAAAGGGTATCTACCTTCAAAACGAAGAACTCCTGGAAGGGGATATTTTTATAGAAACTACGGGTTCAACGGGACCCATGGGTAACTGTCTTAAATACGGTAATGGTTGTTCCATGTGCATCCTCAGGTGCCCCTCCTTTGGCCCTCGAATAAGCATAAGCCAAAAAACGGGTGTGGCAGACATCCTGGGTCAGCGGGGAGATGGTTCCTATGGTGCCTTCAGCGGTTCCTGTAAATTGAACAAAGACTCATTAAGTGAGGAAATACGTGATGCTTTGAATTCAAAGGGAGTTGTGGTATTACCGGTTCCCAAGGAAGACATAAATTCTGATAAGTTGAGCTTAAAGGTCTGCCAGCAATATGCCTTAAAGGAATACGCCGAGAACATAGTCCTGCTTGATACAGGGCATGCCAAGCTGATGACTCCCTTCTATCCCCTGGAAAAGCTCAGGAAAATAAAGGGGCTGGAGTTTGCCAGGTATGAAGACCCGTATGCTGGTGGAATCGGCAACTCCATCAGATATCTCTCCACTTCTCCCAGGGATAACGGGATGAAGGTAAAGGGAGTGGAAAATCTGCTGTGTGCAGGAGAAAAATCCGGTTTGTTTGTGGGACACACCGAAGCCATTACCACAGGAAGTCTTGCCGGTCACAATGCCGTAAGGCTGGCTTTGGGTTTACACCTTTTGGAGCTTCCCAGAAACCTGGCCGTGGGTGACCTTATCGCTTTTGCCAATGAAAGGATCCAGCAAAAGGATGGCCTGAAAGAGAGATTTACCTTCGCCGGCTCCACATACTTTAAAAGAATGAATGAAAAGGGGCTTTACATCCTGGATAAAGATAAAATTGCAAAAAAAGTCAGGCGCATAGACCTCTACGGTATTTTCAACGAAAAGATAATATAAAAAAGGCCTGAGGTTTTTACTCTCAGTTTTTTTTTTGTGAAATAAGACTGGCCTTTGTGAATATATATTTTAAAAAAAGAAAGGGCAGTAGCATGATCTGGCGAAGATTCTTTTTCATTAAAATTAAAAGGCCGGTGTTTTTCGCTGTAGCCACCCTGTTTTTTGGCATCTTAATAAGTTTCTGCAGCTTCAATGACATAATCCCCCTTCTGGGTAAAAGGTTTTATCCTCTAAAGGGCTTCAAGATCGTTATCGACCCCGGTCATGGGGGAATTGATGGAGGGACTCATTACAAAAAGCAGGTGTTGGAAAAGGACCTTAACCTGGCTGTGGCTTTAAAGCTCAGGGATGTGCTGAAAGCAGAAGGAGCCCGCGTAACAGTAACCCGCGCCACAGATACTGAGCTGAGTCACTTAAATGATGAGAGCTCCAGCAGACATCAAAGGGATCTGCTGGCCCGCCTGAGAATTATAGAAAGGGAACTACCCGACCTCTTCGTAAGCATTCACGTAAATTCCCTGCCATCGAGTCCTGTAACAAGAGGCCCCATGGTCTTTTACGGTAGAAAAGTGAAGGAAAGCCGAATCCTGGCTCACTTTGTTCAGGAAAGCCTTAACAGCATACAATTCGAAGGGGATAGATTCCAGCAGAAACAGAACAGGTTTCTTCAGGGGGAATTTTTTCTTCTTCGGAATGCCCCCTGTCCCGGTGTTATTGTTGAGCTGGGTTTTCTTTCAAACCCCACGGATCGAGCTTACCTTCAACGGCCTGACTATCAGCTTGTTCTTGCCCTCGCCATTAAAGAGGGTATCAAACAGTTCCTCTACTATACCCGTAAACCCAGGATGTAAATGAAACATGGTTATTTGTGAGATTGTTTTCGGAACTCCGCTACCTCAGCAAGGGAATGGGTATGTTTCATTACCCTGATATAATTGATTCCTGGATCCTGTGGGCCCTGGAGGAGGCAGAACTCTGTTTTTAAAAGCTTTACATAATCGATTACCTCTTTTGTGATTCTTTCCCCGGGGCATATTATGGGTATCCCCGGAGGATATGCCATAATCATCTCTGCACTGATTTCACCCTCGGCATCATCAAGGAATAGGGTTTTCTTTTCTCCATAAAAGGCCTCTCTTGGAGATACAACCCCCTCAGGCTGTGAGGGCAGCTCCACATTATATCTTACTGGTTTTTTGTTTCTGTATGTGGAAGCAATTTCATCAAGGGCTTTCACCAGCCTGGATACGGTCTCTTCGTTATCACCAATGGTCACGAGGGCAAGAATGTTGCCCAGGTCTGACAGCTCTATCTGGATCCGGTAATCCCGCCGGAGAATCTTCTCAACCTGATACCCTGAAATCCCCAGTTTCTTCACATTTATCACCAGTTTTGTCACATCATAGGCAAAACAACCCGGCTGGCCTTCCAGATCCTTCCCCGGGCAGTAAAGGCCAGGCATGTTGTTGATGTGTTTTCGAGCTTTTTCTGCAAGCTGAATGGTGCTGTCCAGCAATTGTCTGCCTGCAAGAACCATCTGTTTCCTTGCCAGCTCAAGGGATACCATCAAAAGATAGGAAGCACTGGTAGTCTGAGTCAGGTTCATGATGCTCTTGACCTTTTTGTTGTTTATCATACCGTTTTTTACCAGCAGCAGGGCGCTCTGTGTCATGGACCCACCCAGTTTGTGCATGCTGACAGCGCTCATATCAGCTCCAGCCTCCATTGCGGAAACTGGAAGTCGGGGGTGAAAGGAAAAGTGGGCTCCATGGGCTTCATCTACCAGCACCGGTACACCGTGTTTGTGAGCAATCTTAACGATTTCCTTCAGGTTCGAAGTAGTGCCGTAGTAAGTAGGGTTTATTACAAAAATCGCTTTGGCATCGGGATGCATACAGAGGGCCTCTCTCACTGTTTTAGGAGTTATACCCATGGCAATCCCCAATTCATCATTTATTTCTGGTTTCACATAAACGGGGTATGCCCCGCTTAGAATCAGACCGCCGATCACGGACTTATGGGCATTCCTGGGTACAATAACCTTGTCTCCAGGGCTGCACACGCTCATTATCATGGCCTGAACCCCAGATGTTGTGCCGTTCACAAGGAAATGTGCATAATCTGCTTTGAAAGCTTCGGCAGCCAGTTCCTGAGATTCCTTGATAACACTGATGGGATTGCAGATGTTATCTAGGTCTTCCATTCCATTAACATCTATTGATAAGGCCTTTGAGCCGATGTATTCAACCAGTTCAGGTATACCCCTTCCACCTTTATGGCCTGGGACGTGAAAGGAAACCGTTCCATCTTCTACGTATTTTTGTAGTGCATCAAAAAGGGGTGTTTTAGTCTGTTTCTTTAGGTTCACTGTATCCGCCACCCTTCTTTCTAATCTTAACATAAATAATACATTACCCTTTCAAAAAACACAACAATTAATTTTGGTTCTTCTTCAAAACAGTTGAGTTAAGAGTTAAGCTAATATATCTAACAAACTTTATCTAGAGAGATACGTGGGTTGGTTAGATAGCCTTGCCCGGCTCAAGAATTTCTACACCGGCCAGCTTCGGCAGTCAAGGCAACCCTCAGGGGCGCCTTACGGCGGCCTTGACTGCCTCATTGCCCGGTGTGGATACAAGCCAACCGGGAAAGGGGGTTACATTATTTGGCTGTCAGGCTGCAATTGATTAAAGCAAATTGCTTCGCTTTCCCGAAAACCTGTGCCGCTGTCGTCGAAAAAACAACTTCCCTTTTCCAGGCTCATTAAAATCTTAGACACTCGTTGACTACATTCGCTGTTGTTGAAGTATCCGGTCAATTCTTGACAACTAAAAAGCTTTCCTATAATGATTTAACCATTGACCGGATTGGGTTTGCATGGCATTTGACTCAATTAAAATGGAGAAGAACCGGTTTTGTTTCGGCGAAGCATTAGTCACCGTCGCGTGGAACTTTCTGGATATGTTTCTTGTAGAGCTAACTTATCCGCAGAGCACAGGAGCGAATGCTTTTTATTACCTCCTAACAAGTTCGATTATTCAGCCAAGCATTAAAAACCCGGGAAAAACATTCCCGGGTTTTTAAAAAAGGGCGAAATATATATTATTTTGGGGAGGGAGGAATCTGATTGCTCAAGTTTTTGGTGCCAGCCATCTTTATGGTTTTAAAAACATCAAGGATTTTAAACCTTATTTTTATGGGAATTTCACCGGAATTAGCATTATCAACCACAAGCCTGAATTCCTCTTCTTTCAGGACTTTTTTCAATTCCTGTTTTACCCTTTCATCTGTAAGCCCATGGGTAATATCTATAAAGCACAGGGGCGGAAACAGCACACACCACCAGTTTTGGCCCTTTCCACTGCCTATAACCACCCTCAGGGCCTGATATTCTCCAGCGGGGAGAGTGATTATGCCATAACGTCTTGTAGGAAAGGGGTATGTTCCTAATTCAGCAACAACAGGATAATTTTTGCCGTGTTTTTTTACTATCTTTGCTGCAGCCGCCTGGATTTCATCTAAATTTTTTCGAATAATTGTTTTTGTTTCTTCAATACTGTCAGCTGTTTTGAACTTTCCGTTCATCTTTTGAATAATGGCATCTCTAACTCTCCTCTTCAATTCCTGGTCTTCCTCTGAATCGCTGTTAGCAATGACGTGCAGCCTCAATAGTTTTTCTGAAAGATCAGGGAGTTCTGTAAATGCTGCCGGTTTTTTTCCACCAATCATAAAAGGTATTGTTAAAAAAAGGGCAGCAAGGATAATAGCCGCAATCACTTTTTTCATCTTTTTTCTCCCCTCATATAATTTGTTTTTCATTCTAATTATTTCCCAAAAAGATTTTTTTAAACACAGTTTTAAAATTATTTAAAAATTCCCTGCCGCCTTATTTTAACATCTACATTCAAAACCACTTTAACATGTGGAAACATCAAGTCCCATTTTTCCTTTACTGTTTCCCAGTAATCAGGGCGATATTTTCTCAAATGTTCACCAAAATTCACCACATCAACTCTGTATTCGTCCTGAACTTTTTGTAAAGCATTGTTTATTTCTTTAGTTATTGCCTGTTCGATCGGTTTTTCATATCTTTCCAGATTTTCTTCTTTTTTTATAATCCTTTCTTCCTTTTCAACTATTCTGGCTTCACCTCTCATATTGATATAAAAAACCGGCATTCCATCCTGTATTTTTGCTTTTGTTTTGTTTGTAAAATTTACCAAATCAAGCACTACCAGGCCTTTTTGTGGAGTCTGTAATTCAATAGATGTTTCTACAGAAATCCTGTTAATTTCTTTCAACATCCATAAAATTCCTCTAGTTTCTCTATCTGATAACCAACCTACAAGCTTCCAGTTTTTAATCACCGCACTACCTGCTACAACAGCCTCTTTCTTTTCAGGCCTGATACGCATTACCAGTGAATTACCGTTGGTTTCATGCAATTCGGTTATAACCTTTCCTATGGAATAATTGATCGCTCGTAAACTGCGGCTTGAATTAAAATGCACTATCTGGTTAATGTAGGTAACTACCAGTGGTTCCATTTCGGTTTCCATCTTTAAAACATCTTCAGCCTTTCCTTCACAGATATAAAGTTTAGCCATTCTTAAAAAATCCTTGTTCCTTTGAAAAACATCCAGAAACCTGTCCAGGCCACCTTTGGCTGCTTCTTCCCCTATAACTATGGCAGTCATGTGTTCAAAATAAAGCTGCCGACTTAATCTATTTGTTATTTGTCTAATGGTTCCATATACGGTATTACCGGTGCTTTGCAGTATCTGTTGGGGTGTCTCAGGCCTCGGCCCCCCACCTCCTTCTGCTCCCGCGAGCTGACGGGGAACCGGCATAGTCAGAGTAACTTTAATCTTATCCTGTTGCCCTTCTGGTAAAGCATCTATTCCCATCATCATTATAAAGGTCTTTTTTTCTAGATCCATCATGTTCCAGCACCCATGAAAAAAAATTGAGGCACCTATCAATACCGTTAATATAAAAACTTTCCCCTTCACCTGTTTAACACTCTCCTTCTGATCCAGTGAGCCGTTAAAATCAATAGCGGCACTACAAAAATATAAAAGAGCCCCATATTGCTTACAGCCTCCACGGCTTTTCGTGCCTCCAAAACATCCTTTGGAAACATGGCAATCATATATGCTACAGGTACTAAAGGAACAATGAAAGATTTGAATTCTCTGGCTTTCAATATTCTGCTTATTCCAAATGCAGAGGCAAACAGCATTGGAGAGATGGTAGTAAACCCTGCAATAGACCACAGGGAGAGGATTACTACATCCATTCTTGGAAAAACGGTACCGGCTGTTTCTGTCATTCGAAGCACGGATATGCCGGGCCATATTAGCAATGAGGTTTCAACTATTCCCAATACTGCTATAACTGTTACCACGACAAACAGGTATAGGATGCTTACCATTAGAATTGCCACAAAACTGCTGTAGGTTGACTGATGGGGATTCTGCATCAGCGGTATGAACAGCAGCAAAACTTCAAACCCCAAAAAACTGACTACTGTTGCCTTTGTACCGGCAATAATTTCTTTAAAATCCAACCTCAAAAAAGGCATGAAATTGCTTAAATCTCCATTAAATAAAATTATCATTAAATAGATAATTATTACCGGCAGCATTAAAATGGGAAGCAAAACTTCAGCCGTTCTAGCGATGGGTTCAATACCATGGCGGGTAAGATAAACACACAGTGCCAGCATTGTCAGAATGATAACCTCAATAGGTGTTCTGTCCAGCAAAAACACTTTTATTACTTCCCCAAAAATTCTTACAACCATTCCAGTTAATATTACCAGGTATATAATCAATCCCAAGTTAAACAGATGCCCAAATACTCCAAGGGTTTCAACGCTGTATTCTATAAAAGTTTTTTCGGGAAACTGTCTTCCTGTAGAGGTAACAATTGCAGCCCCCAAAACAGAAATCACCCCGCCGATAATTACCATCAACCAGCTATCCGGACCTGATTTTTCAGCCAGGGTTGCAGGAAGGGTTGTGATCCACACCCCTATTAAAGTGGTAATGATTAGAACAATGGTTTGAGGTGTAGTTATTTTATCGTTCTTTGTCAGCATCAATCCTCACTCTCTTCCCTGGGGGGATTATCCCGCCTTTCATTCCTCTGTCTCTTATACTCCTGAGGCCTGGAAACTCCAGGTCTGTATTTAAGCATAAACAAAGGTGCTCTAATAAAGGTATCCAGGAGTTCTATTAATCTAGCTGACACCAGAGGGGATAAATAGTGGGAACCAAAGCTTTTTAAAGTCACCAGATGAACCACTAAAGCCATAAAAACCAAAGCAATTCCGTACAATCCCAGAAATGCAGCAGCGCCTAGCACCACAAAAGTTAATACCCTTATACCCGCAGCAAGGCTGTAGTTTGGAGTTGCAAAGGAAGAAATTGCCGTAAATGCTACGATTATAACCATAATGGGGCTGACAATCCCTGCTCTGACTGCTGCTTCTCCAACGATTATGCCACCCACCATACCAACTGTTTGACCTATAGGAGCTGGAAGCCTTAAACCTGCTTCCCTCAGGAGTTCAATGGAAAAAGACATTATAAGTGCTTCCACCAGGGCAGTAAATGGTACACCTTCTCTGGTTGCCGCTATGGAAAGAGCCAGGGGTGTGGGAATCATTCCCGGATGAAAAGCAATAAGAGCAACGTATAATCCCGGCATCATTAAAGAAATGAAAATGCCCGTAAACCGCAGCAGCCTGATGAAGCTTGCAATATACCATCTTTCAAAATAGTCCTCAGATGTTTGCAAAAGTCCTATAAAGGACATGGGAACAAGGATTACAAAAGGGCTTGTATCCACAATAATGGCAATTTTACCTTCCATAAGGCTCGATACAGCTACATCAGGTCTTTCCGTGTATCGAACCTGAGGAAAGGGAGACAGCCAGTCATCTTCAATGAGCTGTTCAATTTCCCCGCTTTCCTGTATGGCATCCTTGTTTATTTTTCTTATTCTATTGTCCACCTCTTTAACAACCTCGGGGTTTGCCAGATCCTCAACATAGAGCACTGCAACTTCCGTGTTCGTCCTGGTCCCTACTTTATACATTTTTACCTTTAGTTCATTATCCCTGAGCCTTCTCCTGATCAGGGTTGTGTTGGTCTTCAGGTTTTCTACAAAGCCTTCCCTTGGGCCCCTTACTGCGGATTCGGAAGTGGGTTCCTCAACGTTTCTGGATTTCCACCCCCTGGTTCCAACTATTACTCCTTCATTAAATCCTTCTATTATCAATACGGTTTCCCCGCTCAACGCCGCCTCTACCAGTTCCCTCATTTCCTTTGTTCGTTTTACTTCTGGAGCAGTGATTCCCTGATCAACTATGTAATCTATGCCTAGAAATTCTTTTTTGTTATTAAAGGTTTTCAGATTAATCTCATAAATCAAAGGCTCCAATATCCCGTAATGGATTCTTTCCTTTTCGACAAGGCCATCTATAAAGATGAGCAGGCCTTTGCTCTTGCCATCAGGCCCAAAGCAAAATCTTTTGAAAATCACATCATCACAATCTTTGAAAATATTCTTAAATGTTTCCAGGTTTTTCTCTAGATTCCGGGAAAGTCTGTCATTTATCCGGAGGGGCCTTGTATAAATTTTCTCTGGTTGTTTTTTTTTGAATAAATTTTTTAAAAATCCCAGCAAATTCAAGCCTCCCATTAATTTGTTATCACGCTGCAGGCTGCCAGGCTAATGGATATTATAATATATGCTATCCCTATACCAATAACCATCTTGCTTTCCCTGAAGAGCCTTTTTACCAATAAATCCTTGCGGTCAAAATACAACACATAGAGGCCGCAGGTCAAAAACAAAAAGCTTAACTCAAAGTTTGTTTCATCTTTCAAATATTCTATTATCTGGGGAAACAAATCAGACATGTCGGTCTACCCTTCCCAAAACTACATCTCAAATTCAGGATGTTTGGGCTCTTTTGACTGGAGTAAGGTCCTTTCAGGTTTTACAAACACTTTTTAATAATATCTCCATAGGATAAGTTTTTTATTTATGAATCTTGATGTTTTTGGGGTTTAATAGTAAACTGTGTACATAAAAAATTTTATAAAGATTTAAACGGAGGGATTCTGTGTTGCAAAGCATCGTCACATTGGAAGCCATCAAACGATACAATGGTCAGAAGGAAATAAATTTTCCTTCCAGAACCGTTGTCACTGCCGAAGCCAGGTCATGGGCTGAAAGAAACGGTTTAACAATAAAAATAGGGGGTAAACCCATTGGCCCTACTCCAGAATACTACAGGGAAAGCAGGGATAACAGAATCGTAATATCCGTTATCGGTGAAGACAGGGTGGGGATAATCGCCAGGGTTTCCGGGGTGCTGGCCGAGCACAACGTGAACATTCTTGATATAACCCAGACAGCCCTTGAAGGATTATTTACAATGATCATGCTGGTGGATGCAGGGAAAGCCTCCATCAGCTTTGAAAAGTTAAAAGAGGCTTTGATCAAGGCAGGAGAAGAAATAGGTGTAAGGGTTGATGCCCAGCATGAGAAGGTATTCAGATTCATGCACAGGATATAGGAGGGATTAAAGTGACAGTTAGCATTGAGGAAATTCTCGAAACCATTCAGATGGTGGAGTCAGAAAACCTTGATATACGAACGATTACCATGGGTATCAGCCTGAGGGATTGTGCCCATTCTGACATAAAAAAAATGGGGCAAAAGATATATGACAAAGTAACAGGCTATGCCAGGAACCTGGTAAGGGTTGCTGATGAGCTGGAAAAGGAGTATGGTATACCCATCATAAACAAACGGATTTCCCTCACTCCCATTTCCATAGTTGCTGAAAGCTGTGCACAAAAGGACTACACATACATTGCCACCATAATGGACAAAGCTGCAAAAGAAGTAGGTATTGATTTCATAGGAGGGTTTTCAGCCCTGGTTCACAAGGGTTTTACTGCGGGTGATATCAATCTGCTGAACTCCCTTCCTGAAGCCCTTTCATCCACAAAAAGGGTGTGTGCTTCCGTCAATGTTGCCGCAACAAGAACAGGAATCAACATGGATGCTGTGCTTGCTATGGGAAACATCATCAAGGAAACTGCAGAACTTACCAGTGATAGGGATGGAATAGGATGTGCCAAGCTGGTGGTGTTTGCCAATGCTGTAGAGGATAACCCCTTTATGGCAGGAGCCTTCCATGGAATTGGTGAACCGGAGTGTGTTGTTAACATAGGGATCAGCGGTCCGGGAGTTGTCTGCACAGCTTTGAAGAAGCTGGGTAAGAATGCCGATTTTGGTCAGCTTTCGGAGACAATAAAGAAGACCGCCTTCAAAATTACAAGGGCCGGTGAATTGATAGGCAGAGAAGCCTCCAGGCGCCTGGGGGTTAGGTTTGGAATAATCGATTTATCTCTCGCTCCAACTCCTGCAGTGGGAGACAGCATAGCCAACATCCTGGAAGAAATGGGCCTTGAAAAATGCGGAACCCATGGCACCACTGCTGCCCTGGCGCTGTTGAACGATGCCGTTAAAAAAGGTGGTGCAATGGCTACATCTTATGTTGGAGGATTGAGCGGTGCCTTTATACCCGTAAGTGAAGATGCAGGCATGATATCTGCCGTTGAGGCAGGAGCTCTTGATATAAACAAGCTGGAAGCCATGACCTGTGTGTGTTCCGTGGGTCTTGATATGATTGCAATTCCCGGAGACACTTCCGCTGAAACGATATCCGCTATAATTGCCGATGAAGCTGCCATCGGTGTGATCAACAACAAAACCACTGCTGTTAGAATCATTCCTGCTCCCGGGAAAAAGGCAGGGGATTGGGTTGAATTCGGAGGGCTTCTGGGAAGGGGTCCTGTTATGGATGTGAACAAATTCGATTGTGCTGTGTTTGTAAGGCGCGGTGGTCAGATCCCTGCTCCCATTAACAGCCTTAATAATTGATTTTTTTTATAATTTCAACATGGTCCCGGTTTTCAGCCGGGCTATGTTTTTAATGCTTCGCCGAATCGCTAAATATATTATGCTGCTATAAAAAATATTTTTGGTTCTTCTCCCGAACAGTTGGTTAAGGGTTAAGCTAATATATCTAACAAACTTTATCTAGAGAGATA
>ENA-OSAE01000109-OSAE01000109.1-marine-sediment-metagenome-genome-assembly--contig:-NODE-109-length-58004-cov-101.203852_pt1 | contig 58004 bp, 51 predicted proteins | sample MGYA00237870_ERZ529317 | MGnify/ENA primary metagenome ERZ529317 (study PRJEB26369, sample SAMN03142812) | marine sediment metagenome | biome: marine; feature: borehole; material: sediment... | reverse complement strand
CCTCCCAGATTGAATGCTACCGCTCAGCTGGTCCATTCCTGGGGGCGCGGCGCTGGGGCTACCGCAGAAAAGACGATCTGTGTCTTGGGTACAAGGCCCATGCCTCCTGTGATGAATCGGGGATCGTCACCTCGGTACAGGTACTCACTGTCAATGCGTCTGAAGGAGCCCACCTTATGGCGTTGCCGGCCGACGAGCCCGACATCTTCTCTCATGCCGCCCGCAGCTACCGGATGCCTTGGGATATCGCAAGATCGTGGAGCGTAAGTTCGCAGAAGCCAAATGCTGGCACGGGCTCGGCCGAGCACGGTATCGTGGCAGGTGGCGGGTGGCAATACGGGTACTGATGACCTTCCTGGTCTGCAACCTCAAGATGATGGTGAGATTGCTGGAGGGTGCCGGCTTGGGTAGTGGCTGAGGGGAAAGGGATAGGAAGAAGGGGTATGGGAAACAGGACCAGGTAAATTAGAAGACCCGGGCCATTTCTCCTACTCGGAATACCTCGCCCGTGGCCTCCCCGAAGGCCAAAAATCCCTCCAAATTCCTTGGTTTTCAGAGATCTCTTGAACCCGGAGCGCACTTCCGACCGCCTGGACGGCATGGGGATCGGCGTTGACCGATCCCCATGTCCTACCCGCAGTCCCGCAGGGGCAATTACTGCTGCCCGTGACCGTGGCCCATTTCTTGCTTACCCCCTGGCCTCGCTTTGACGCAGTGTAGCGGACGCTACTAAATAAGGGCTGGCCTGAGTTGTTGCAGGCTGCGACCCCGTGTGTCGCAGCATGCGACGGCATCAATGGCCGTGGGCGTGGCCTCCGGGGGTCTCATACCGCTAGTTTATATCATCTTGATACAGAGTAGGGCCTCTCTGAGATGACGGGCGTGGTGCTGGGGGTGGTATTTCCGCTCGCGGTTGAGGTTGGCACACCCCTTGCTAACACCTGGTCAATTAGATTTACATATAGATTCTTGGATCCAGGACCAGGAATGCAAGAATCAGCAGACTGTCTCGAATCCAGATTTAGGCATGATATTCACGGGGTTGGCTGCTGGCTCTTGGTCTCGGCGCGCGAGCGCCATCTTGCTCAGATAAAGCCCATCGAGAGGGGTGCATCCCTTTGACGCGGCTTGACGCCGATGTCCTGGTGATTGGCGGTGGCGGTGCGGGTCTCATGGCTGCGTCTGAGGCCAGCAGGCATGGTGTCAGGGTGGCCGTGGTGCTGAAGGGGCAGAGGGAGCGATCTGGCGCAACCATCATGGCTCCGGGGGCTGTTGCCGGCGTGGGGTCGTGGGGTCGTCCAGGAGACGACCGCGACGTCCATTTCAGGGACACGGTCGTGGGTGGCGCCTTCATGAACGAGCAGCGGCTGGTCAGGCTACTGGTGGACGAGGCGCCGGAGCGGATCCTGGAACTGGAGCGCATGGGGGCTTTGTGGGAGAGGGCGGAGGACGGGCGGTTATATCTCTTGCGCATAGACGGTGGCCACTCGTTCCACCGGTGCGTGTACCTCGAGGATCGTACCGGCCGTGAGATCGTGCGCACCCTGGGTGGTCTCCTCGACCGGCGACACGTGCCCGTATACGAGAACATCATGATCACCCGCCTGTTGGTGGACCGAGAAGGCGTGTACGGTGCCGTTGGGATCGACCTGACCAGGGCAGAGTCCCTTTTGTTCCAGTGCCGGGCGCTGGTGCTGGCCACCGGTGGAGCGGGGAATGTGTACCTGAACACTGATTGCCCCGCTGACGTCACGGGGGACGGATACGCGCTCGCCCTGGAGGCAGGTGCCCAACTTATGGACATGGAGTTTGTCCAGTTCTACCCCATTGGTTTTCTGCACCCCCCTTCTTTGCGCGGAGTGCTGGCTGGGCTGCTGTATTACTCCCACCTGCTCAACAGCCGGGGGGAGCGGTTCATGCAGCGGTACGACCCCGAACGACTGGAACTTTCGACCCGGGACCGGGTGGCGCGCGCCATCGTGACCGAAGTAGCGGAAGGCCGCGGTTCTCCCCGAGGCGGCGTCTACTGCGACATGAGGTTCCAGCCGCCCGGCTTTATCGCCCGTCAGACCCCCGCCCTGTACCGGACCTACCGGCAGATCGGACTAGACCCCGAGAAAGACATGATCGAAGTGGCTCCCACCGCTCACTTCTTCATGGGAGGACTTGTGGTAAATGAGGATTGGGCTGCGACCGTGCCCGGCCTGTTCGCCGCCGGCGAGGTAGCTGCGGGCGTGCATGGGGCTAACCGCCTCAGCCAGAATGCCCTGGCGGAGCTGCTGGTCTCCGGCGTAAGGGCGGGAAGGTCTGCGGCCCGCCACGCGCGTGATGTCCGGTGGCGACCGGCTGACCCCGGCGAAGTACGACGCGAGGAAGAGAAGGTGCGGAGGCTACTCGCTTCCAGCGGGAACCGAGGACCGCGCCCGTGGCAGGTACGTGAGCAGTTGAAAGAGATCATGTGGCAGCACGTGGGCGTAATCAGGAACGCCCAGGGCCTGAAGGCAGCAAGACAAGCCATATCACGGCTGCGCGGTGAGGTGTTGCCGGCGACCTCCCTAGCCACGGCCACACGGTTGTGGAATGCGGACCTGAGGCAGGCACTTGAGAACGAAATGCTGCTGTCTGTCGCCGAGTGCGTGCTGGAGGGGGCTACCCAACGAACCGAAAGCCGGGGTGCCCACTATCGCAGTGACTATCCCGACACCGACGATGCCGGGTGGTTACGACACGTGGTGTTGCAGCGGAGTGGAGATGGGCTGCAGGTGAGCTTTAGACCCACCGATCTGTCAGTGATCAAGCCGGAGGGGATGTAGATGACCGGGCGGGTCAAGATATTGCGGTTCGACCCGGAAAGGGACGTTGCGCCCAAGTGGCGGGAGTACGAGTACCCCTACGAACCCGGCATGACGGTGCTCGACGTGGTGAACTACGTTCATCGCCATCTAGATGGGACTCTTTCCTTTGCTTACAGTTGTCGCAACAGCCACTGCGGATTGTGCTCCGCCTGCGTGGACGGACGCCCGGTGCTGATGTGCCGGGAACCGGCCCGCCCCGAGATGAGGGTGGAGCCTCTCAGGAACGTGCCCGTGGTAAGGGATCTGCAGGTGGACCTGGACGCCTATACCCGCCGGGAGGACTCCCTGCGTACCTTCCTGGAGCGGGTGACGGAGCCGGGTGGAGAGCCGGAGCAAGTGGATATGGAAGCCTTCGCTGCCTTCCGCGTGGCCAGCCGCTGCGTGCGGTGTCTGAACTGCGTCTCCCGGTGTCCGGTATACCAGGCAGATCCCCACGGGTACGTGGGGCCGGCCATGCTGGTGCGGCTGGCTCGTCACCTGTTCGATCCCCGTGACTGCCTAAACCGGGAACTAGTGGCATGCGACGAAGGGCTCTACGAATGCACCGGTTGCGGAGCTTGCTCGACCGTTTGCCCCCACGACCTGGATCCGTCCGGTGTGATCGCCGGGGTGAAGGTCAAGGCGGCCCGCGCCGGTTTGCTGCCGGCGGCCGTATCTGATCTAGTCGCTACGCTACCGCGGGCCGGTTCTTCGTTCCCGGTAGCCAGGGGCCGGACTACGTTCTTGCAAGAGACCCCTGAAGTGGTCAAGGCGAGGGGTGAGACCAGGGGTTCGGTGGGCCTGTTTGTGGGTTGCCTCATAAACACCCACCCCCGCCTCCGCCGTGTGGCGGAGTCGGCGGTCCAGGTTCTGTCGGCAATCGGGTGGGATGTGCTCATCCCCTCCGGCCAGGTGTGTTGCGGCCTGCCGCTTCAGGAGTTAGGCCTGGGTGAACGGGCTGCCTCACTGGTGCATAAGAACCGAGACGCTTTCGCTGGGCTCGGCCTGGATGCGGTAGTCACCATTTGCTCCGGTTGCGGGCACACTGCCAAGACCCTCTGGAAAGCGACTGAGGGTGCTCTTCCCTTCCGTATCTACGACTTCAGCGAGTTCCTCGCCCAGTGCCTGGATGCTTCAGCTCACGATCTGTTCGGGGAAGTTGCTGGTTTGAGCTCCGTCACCTACCACGATCCTTGCACCCTGAGCCGCGGCCAGGGGGTGAGCGAGGAGCCGCGCCGCCTGCTCCGTCTGGTGCGGGGCCTGGAACTGCGGGAGATGGTCGAGCCCGACCGCTGTTGCGGTGGCGGCGGGGAGGTTCCCCTGACCAACCCAGCTCTGGCCGAGGCCATGGCCTCCCACAAGGCGGGGATGGTGGGTGAGACCCGAGCGCAGGCTGTGGTTACGGCCTGCCCGACCTGCATGCGCCAGTTCGCTGCGGCGCTACGGAAGAAGCGCCTACCGGTAGAAGTGCTACACGTGGCCGACGTCCTGGCCCGCAGCCTGGAAAGGAGGTGAAATCGTGGGTAGATCTGTGTGGATGAACGAGCTCACTTGGGAAGAGGTGGCCGAGTACCTCGAGAAAGACGATATCGTGCTGGTGCCTGTAGGCAGTACGGAGCAGCATGGGCCCGCGGGGCCACTGGGCCTGGATACCTATGCTGCCGTTGCCCTAGCCGAGGATGTGGCCCAGAAGGCGGGTGTGCTCAGCACCCCTCCCCTGTGGTTCGGTGATTCCGCCCATCACTTGGGGTTCGCGGGCACCATATCGCTTTCTACGGAGACCCTGGCCGCGGTGATGAAGGACGTGTGCCGCAGCTTGGCCCGCCACGGTTTTCGGCGTATCCTCATTATCAACGGTCACAAGAGTTCTAACCTTCCCGCCCTGCTCTCCGCCACCAGGCACCTGCACGAGCATGAACTGCCCCACGTGCTGTTTGCCGTCATCGATCCCATGTACCTGGCCCGGGGCATAGCGGCCCGGGTGAAGGAAACATTCGAACACCATGCGGGCGAACTGGAAATCTCGCACGTGTGGTACCGGTTTCCCCACCTGATACGCCCGGAGCGCATTCCCGCAGCCAGTGTTCCCCTTGAGCAGGTACTTTCGAGGTTCTGCACCCGCGACCTCCTGGGCCCCAACGGGGACACCATCGAGGTCGTCTGGAACAGCCAGGAGCAAAAGGCCTTTGCTCCCACCGGTGCGTTTTCGGACGCCAGCAAGGCTTCGCCCGAGAAGGGGAAGGCATACCATGACTACATGGTGGATCGCTTGGTGGAGTTCATCTCCTGGCTTCGCACTTACCATGGGCCGATTGGTTCAGCAGTCAGAGGAACGGAGGTGTGAGCGTTGAACGATAAGCCAGTTTCTAGGGGAGTGCGGGAGTTCGTCGACGACTTCGCCGTAACTCCCGTACCGCTCGAGAAGCGCAAGAGCCTCTTCGAGCTCACCATGGTCTACTTGGGGTGTTCCCTCAGCGTGACGGCCTGGCTAGTGGGCCCGCTGGTCGCCAAGGGTCTGACCTTCGGCGAAGGGTTGGCGGCCATCATCATCGCCAACCTTCTGCTGGCCGGCTACGCCACCCTGACCTCGGAGATTGGCAGGAGACACGGCGTGTCCACCGCAGTGGTATCTAAGCTTGCCTTCGGGGAGAAAGGACAGGTCATCAGCACAGCGATAATCGTCTTTGTGTTGCTGGGGTTCGTGGGAGTCTACATGTCCCTCTTCGGCAACTTGGTCCACACCCTCTGGCCCAGCGTACCGGCGGTGATCGCGGGACTTGCCTTCATACTCATGCTGTGGTCGTCGGCGATCCTGGGCTTCAGGGGTCTCGCCCATTTGAGCGAGGTCATGGTCCCCGTGGTCTTCATCGTGGCCATTTGGGGCATGTGGGTCGTGCGGGGTCAGATCGGCCACCTGTGGCAGTTCCAGCCCAAAGGGTCCATGTCCTTGGCTGCGGGCATTTCCGCCGTGTTCAGCGTCTGGGCTACCTACACTACCCTGGCTGCAGACACCGGTCGCTACGCCCGGAGTCTGAAGCACGTAGGCATCGCCACCTTCCTGGCCTGGGGTGTGGGTACCGCCGCTCTGGAGGTCATTGCTCTGATCCTGGCCGTTGGGACAGGCACCGGGGACCTTGTGGTTCTGCTCACCAAGCTGGGTTTGGTGATCCCTGCCTTCCTTCTGTATTGGGGACTCATGTGGACTTCAGGGGACAACCTGCTCTGGTCGTTCTCCCTGGGGTTCACCAACATTGAGAAGTCGCTCACCGGCCGGCAGAAGGTGAGTCGGGCCGTATGGGTGACGGTTGCTTCCATTATCGCCTTCGCGATTGGTGCCTTCATGATCCGGAGTGGCATTACCGCTGCATTCAGCGCTCAGCTCAGAGTAGTGAGCATAGCCGTACCTCCGGTGGGCGGTGTGCTCTTGGCCGAGTACTACGTGCGCATGGGTAAGCGGTCGGTGGTGCCCGTGCACTGGCCCGGGATAGTGAGCTGGTTGGGAGGTACGGCGTTCAGCTGGCTGGTCAAGAGTGGTATCCCCGCTCTGCAGGGCATGGCGGTAGCATTCTTCGTCTACTGGCTGTTAACCGCCGGCCGTGGTGCGGAATCACCTTCCTGAGGTGTGACATCTGTGCGCGACCGCGCGCTGATCATGCCTCTGCCCGCACTGGCCTCTGGTGAGTGATGGGTGCTGTCTCGGGGTGGATGATGATGTGGAGCTCAAGGATCGGTCAGGCTGTGCTGCCCCAGGGTGGTAAGGTACTGCGGCGTGCCGCTCCAGGTGACGATACGGCGTGTGGTACGCGAGTACGCGAACTTGCAACCGCTCGGGCTGCGCGTGCTGTCCCTCAGTCGGTATCAAAAGTTCGTCACCGAGGTGTCGGCGAAGCGGGACGGCGCAGTACACGAAGCCCTCCTTCACTAAGCTGAAGAAAGTCGTGGGCAGGCTGGCGTGGAAACAGTGGCCGAGAGGTACTGCGGCGGTCGACGGCACCCTGGAGCTTTGGAGGATGACAGATCTGCTGGCGCGAGCTGCTACGTAGGAGTTGCGCGTGAGTGGAGTAGGTGATGGCGGTGGAGGGGCAAATAAAGCAGGATTCCGGCCGAGGCAGCAGTGGTTCGCGGCGGTGGGGACCTGAGCAGCCAGGACCTGCAGTGTGCCTGCCCCATGCGAGTTGGCCATCAAGACAGCGAAGACGGAGTGGAGGTCTGGTGGACGCCGAGGCATCGGTGCGTTCTGCCCCGTCTCCCGGGCGGGGCTGTGACGTGTTTGCGCCTGCCCGTCCAGGCGGGGAGCAGGAGCTCTTTTGGCGAGAGCTCTGAAAAACCCAAAGAATTCGGCGGGTTTTGGTTTCCCTGGTACCCTGCGTGCGGTGCATCCCTCGCAGGGCTGGATGGCAACGGGATCCCCTGGGCTTCACCTCGAGCTCCCGTCTGGTTCCTTTGGTGCGGGCTTCCAGTGCCGTGGGCTTGAGTCACCAGGAGTGTCACCATCAGGTTGAGGTTGAGGACGAGGAAGGTCATGAGAAGCTCGATCGCTACGCGCTACCTACCACGGTAGCGTGCTCGGTAGAGCCCATGCCACCATTTGGCCTCGGCGAACTTGCGCTCCACGGTGTTGCGACGCTTGAGGGCCTCATGCAGTTCTGGACGGCAGAGCATCACATCCCGGGCGCGCTCGCTGAGATATACCCGCTTGTGGGTCCGTTTGTTGCCAAGAAGCCTGCACACCGGCTGCAGACAGCCTCCAAGAAGTAGTACAGATACCCGGCGCGCTACGGTCTGGATTTAGCCACCGTTTCCTTGGCTGCTGAGCACTGGGAGGTGTCAGGCATACTCATGTCCAGCGCCGCGCCCCCAGGAATGGACCAGCTGAGCGCTAATGTTCAATCTGGGAGGTGCGGCGATGAAGACGAACGCGAAGTACACACCCTCTTTTAAGTTCCAGGTGGTACTTGAGGCCCTGAAGGCAGAAGGGAGAGGCGCAGAGGCAAAGATAGCCCGGGCGTACGGAGTTCATCCCGTGACCCTGGCAGGATACGGTGTATGTGAGTTACCGCTGGCTGAGACGGGTTCTGATTGAAGATGAGGGGGTGGTATCCTACTGCGAGCGTGGTGCCAAGGACACCCCGTGGATGGAGTCCTTCTGAAGTCGGTTTAAAGGGGAGAATGGGTAGTTATTTTGGGATGCAAACACCTTGCAGGAGTTGGAGGAGCTGGTCAGCAAGCAGATGCATTACCACAATCATCAGCGGCGGCATTCCAGGATTGGGTATCTGTCACCGATGGAGTACCTTGCGGCGGAGGGGTTCATAGCCGGGGGTTACTCTTAGCCCAAAGCAGGGCCTGAAGTGGTCCACCTTTGGGGGCGCGGCACCCCGCTCTCTTTTATCCTTGACAGCAGCACCTTGGTGGCCTCCAGCAGTTCCTCACGCTTCCTCGTCCGCTGCTCGGGCACCTCCCAGTTGCGGCAGACTATCAGACGCCGCTCGGGACGGTCGGGATCTTAAATCTCCGCTATGTTCTCTTCGTCGAACAAGGATAGCTGAAGCACCACCTGCGGGTGGAGCTTCGTTATCCTGGGGGCCCTACGGGCGCTAATCCAGCCATAACCGTGCCGGTCCAGAGCCTCACCATGCACCCTGGTAATCAGACCGCGATCTTCAACCACCACCTCCGACAGCCCAAACTCCACCCTCAGCCGGTCGAGCTGGGCCGCCAAGGCTTGCCGATCCCGCACATCTCCCGAGAATAGCTCGATGGCTACCGGGCAGCCCTCCCGGCTGGTCAATAACCCCACACTATCTGTCCTTTTGCCCCTCTTTCGGTCTCGGCTGTACCCAAAGGGAGGGTAGGCAAGCCGATCTTTCAGCAGCGCACAGATCTGAGGGCAGATGAACATCGGGCGGTGGGGAGAGACCTTGCGCTTACTCGTTTGCTGCGCCGGGTGCCCGGTTTTGCCTTTCGTCGATGCTGACACGTGGCAGACCAGGCTGGGCCCGTTCCATCTTCAGCCCCAGTCATACAACAATCGGCACGGTGGTGCTACCGTGCAGGAAGCAACCCGTCCGGTCTGGTAGCTTTTGAATCCGGTCGTGGTTGCGGTGTTCCCTGCGGCTCAGGGCTGAGACCGCGCGCGAAGGGGGAGTCAGTGTGGAGCTGATGGAGCGACTGGCCATGAGAATGTACCGGGCGCGTCGCTGCGTGGCCCCGGCGGTTCTCGTGGCATCGTTTGTGATTACGCAGGTTCTTTTCCGGATGCCCAAGGAAGGACTCAAGGCCGGTCGCTGGCTGCTCGGTCCCTACGTGTTGTTGGCGGCGGCATTCCTGTGGCCCCTGGGACTGAAACGGCACGAACCCTTGCCGGTACGGTTGGGGATCGTGGCAGTACTTTCGGCGGCGACGGTCCTGGTGACGCTACTCGTCATTCCCCTTTGGGCAGGGCACGGCTGCTGGGCCGCCGACTTGAACTGCTTTGGGGCGTTCCTCTTGGCGGGCCTCGTGCTGGCGCTGGTGGCTTCCCTGCTGTCTGTTCGCTGGCGGGAGCGCCTTGAGCACTGCTGGGTGGGCTGGATTCTCATCTTTTTCCTGCTCACCTTCTGCTTTAGCGTGGCCGTCACCCTCGTGCGCGCGCATCAGGCGCTGCCAGCCACTCTCGCCGGCCCCCGACCGGAGGTTCTGTGGTCGCGGATGCCGTGGCAGGCACTGAGAGCCTACCTGGCACCCCTCCCGTGGGTTCACCCTGGTTATGCTCCGGCCGACCCGGCCGTGGGCAGGAATGTGGTGGTCTTCCTGGGTACGCCCGAGCGGGTGGACATCCTGGATTCCCGCGATGGGAGCATGGTCTGGTCTGCTAGCGTGCAGCCTCCCGGGCACTCGTCGCGGTCCGGCACGGCCAGGAACCTGTGGATGAGACCCGTCGTTTCTGGCCGTCACATCCTCCTGCGACCGCAGCTGGGCACTGCGCTGCTCATCCTGGACTTGGACTCCAGGAGGATTCACTCCGTCGATCTCGGCGAGACGGCGGTGGGGGTTCTCCCGGCCGAAGCTGGGGGGTTCTACGTCCTCACCCCGAGCGGGCTTTACGTCCTTGATGGAACGGGCGCCGTCCAGTGGTCGTACAGGCCGAAACCACCCGTTGCTCCGCACCGTAAAGTGGTGAGATTTTCGGTGAATGAGTTCTCGCCCCCGAGCCTTCGGTGCCGACTGGCAAACACCCCCGGTGGCCTGGTGGGCATGAACCCTGACTGGCTGTTCCTGTGCGACCCGCAGGCGCGGGAAGTCAAATGGATCAAGTTTCCGCGGGGGCGGTTCGCCGGCCTGCAGGTCTCTCCTTCTGGGGAGGCAATCTGCGTCGCCGAAATTGACCCGGGGGGACAGCGGATCGTCGCGTATGACTCAAGCGGTGCTCCCATGTGGTCCCGGCAGCTGGCTGCGGAGTGCCACGGGATAGTATGGGTGGCAGCTGCCGACGGCATCCTGGTTTGGGAGAGGCTGCCGGGGGCGGGCCCCGCCGAGTACGTGGGGTGGGACGGTCAGACAAGGTACTGGATTCCCATTCCCGAACGGGCACCCGTGTCCGTGCAGTACCTCGGGGGCATCTTCCTGGTGGCGACCCACCACCAGCTCAGTGCCTACCGCGCAGCCGACGGAGAGCACCTATGGACCATCACCGAAGCCCCGGGCTCGCGCCGGCCGGGTGGCTACCTGTATTACCTCGACTGGGCGATTGTGGGGGATTACCTCATCGTCCCGCGGACGGGGGGACTTAGTGCCCACAATCTGCTGACCGGCTCCCTCAGGTGGGTCTACACGCCGCCGGGAGGCTTCTTTGGAATGGCAGCTGGATCTGACGCGGTGTACGTCGCTTCCAGCAGGGGACTTTTCGCCTTGCGCGGCCGGTGAGGAGCAGATGCGGTCACTAACAATGACCTAACTGATCGGTCCCCTCAGTACTCTTGGTCCCTCGCCCGTGTCCCCCTCCACGTCAGGCCCGTCGGGTGGGCTGGTCAGGCGCGCGATACCTTGGCGCTACGTGTCGAGAGAGAGGAATCGTATGGGTCGGCTCGCACCTCAAATTTGGCAGTTGCTCCCACCTCATTGACTTGTACAAATCCTGCGAGGTTGCGGGGCCGCAAGGTGGGAGAAATTGCCCCTGGAATCCTCCAGCAGGAGTCAGCGATGGCTCGTCGAAGTCGGCGAATGTTGGCGGGGCGGAGATAGGTGCACGGGGAGTGTTGAGCGTGCCGTTGTCGGATGAAAACCTGGTGTTACGTTTTCAGGCCGGTGATCAGGACGCTTTTGAGGAGCTGTTCCTCCGTTACCGCGACAAGGCGTATGCGCTTGCCCTGCGCATGCTCAGGCATCCCGACATGGCTGCCGACGTGGTCCAGGAAACGTTCCTCCGGCTGTGCAAGGGCCTGCGGCGTTTCCGGGGCGAAGCCTCTTTCTCCACCTACCTTTACCGCGTGGTGTCCAACCTGTGCATGGACGAAATCCGGCGACGTCAGCGGGGCCAGCAGGTATCTATGAGCGTTTCTGGGGAGGAAGGCGGCCGCCAACGGGAGATTGCGGGGGGACTTTCTGACCCCGAGGAGGAACTGGTGCGCAAGGAGTATGCCCGCCGGGTCGAGGAGGCTCTGGGGCGGCTACCGGAAGATTACCGTCTTGCGGTGGTGCTGCGCGATGTCCACGGTCTCAGCTACGAAGAGATGGCTGCCGTCATGCAATGCCCCCTGGGTACGGTGAAGTCCCGACTTAGCCGGGCGAGGGGTATGCTGCGCGATATACTCACCGAGATGGAACTTCTACCTCCCGGCCACGTCAAGACAGGCGAAGGGAGGGAAACGCGGTGACGTGCGACAGGGCCAGGGAGCTGCTATCGGGCTATCTGGACGGGGAGCTGGACCCTGCCGAGAGGCAGGAGCTCGAGAGGCATCTCGCGGAGTGTCCGGGTTGCAGTGAAGAACTGAAGGCTCTTCGGAAGACCGTTGACCTGGTCCGTGCTTTGCCGCGAGTTGGTATGCCTGCTGCAGCTGCAGACAAAGTGAGAGATCGTCTCAGAAACGAGCTGAGGGGTCGCAACGTTTTACGAAAGTTGTCCGGCTGGTGGGCGGGTGCCCGCCTAGCCTCCCGAGCAGCAGTGGCGGTGGTGGTGGTACTGCTCGTCGCCGTTGGCTTTGGCACGGTATACTCCCTCATAGCACAACCGAAAATGGAGGTGGCTGGCGAGCCAGCCGGCATCGAAGAGATGCGGCTACGGCAAACGGGAGCCGAGCCGGCGGGGAAGGGTGACGAAGCAGTGCCACAGCAAGCTTCTCCTTCGGCGTCGGTGTTTCCGGATGCGCGGAGAAGACCGGTTACCGGGTACTCAACCCTCTTCGAGCAGAAGATCATCAAGACGGCGGAGCTGGAGCTGGAAGTGGATCCTGCACGCATCGACGAGGCGCAGCGGCAGGTGGTGGCACTGGTAGAAGGCGCGGGAGGGTTCGTTCAGGACTTCTCCACCTGGACCGGCGAGGATCGGAAGGAGATATCCGTCGTTCTGCGGGTGCCCGCAGAGCGGTTTGGCGATCTGCTGGCCCGACTGGAGGAGCTGGGTACGACCAAGTTCAAGCGCGTTTCGGGCCAGGACGTCACCGGTGAATACGTGGACGTGGAGGCACGGCTGCGTGCGCTGCGACAGCAGGAAGAGCGCCTGTTGCAGATCCTCACCATGGTCAAAACGGTGGACGAAGTTCTCAAGGTGGAGATGGAACTTGGCCGAATCCGACAGGAGATCGAGATGTGGACGGGTCGGCTACGGATGCTTGACAACCTGGTGGAGCTGAGCACCATTCGTCTCAAGCTCATTGCTGCGCTCCCCGGCCCTCTGACCGAGGGTTCGGACCTGCTCCGCCGGCTCTGGCAGGCCTTCCTGGCCACCGTGCGTTACCTGGGACGTCTAGGTGTTCGCCTCCTGGTCTTCCTGGCCGGGGCCCTGCCAGTGATCATCCTGGTGGTTGCCGCATGGGGTGGGTATCGCTACTGGAGACGGAGGTAACGCCTATTGGGGAGGAGACCGGGTTCGGTCCAGCAGGGGTCGTATCAAACGCCTTCCGCCATACGGAGGGCGTTTCAGTTCATGCGCCCCGTGCGGTGGCAGGTTAGTATTGACGATTCCCGAATTACGGAGTATACGGCATGAGCAAGTGGGGAGTGAGTGACAATGGGCGGCAAGGCGGTGCTGATCGACGGCAACAGCCTCTTCCATCGTGCTTACTACGCCCTTCCCGCATTCAGGACCAGCGAGGGACAGCCGACCAACGCGGTATACGGGTTTGTGAGCATGCTGTTGAGGCTTCTCGATGAGGAGAATCCGCAATTTGTTGCGGTGGCCATGGACAAGGGTCGGCTCACCTTCCGTCATGAGGAGTACGCTGCGTACAAGGCCCACCGTAAGGCGATGCCGGAAGAGCTGGCCTCTCAGCTGCCGTTGCTGAAGGCGGTGCTGGAGGCAATGAAGATACCGGTGGTGGAAAAGGAAGGGTATGAGGCCGACGACTTGCTCGGAGTACTGGCCCGCCGGTTCCGGGCAGCGGGCTGCCAGGTGCTCCTGGTCAGTGGGGACCGGGATGTCCTACAGCTGGTGGATGAGGGAATTGAGGCCATGATCACCCGCCGGGGAATATCCGAGGTTGAGCGGTGGGATGTGGAAGCGGTCAGGGGGCGGTACGGCATCGAACCCGGTCGGCTTCCCGACCTGAAGGCGCTCATGGGGGATCCCTCGGACAACATCCCTGGTGTTTCTGGCGTGGGCGAGAGAACCGCGGTACGTCTCCTCAAGCGGTTTGGAAGCCTGGAGAACGTGCTCGAAAACGTGGACCGCATCGGGCCGGCGCGGGTGCGGGAGGCAGTCCGACGGCAAGCGGACGAACTGCCGGTATTCAAAGACCTGGCGAGGATACGGACTGATGTTCCCCTGGAATTGGAACTGGACCAGTGCCTGCGCCGCAACCCCGACCGTCAGAAGCTGAGGGAGCTTTTCCGTCGGCTGGAATTCCACAGTCTACTGGAAAGGAGCGGACTTGTGGGAGAGGCAGCTGCCGAGCTCTCGGAAGATGCCGAATTCGCCACCGGCACCTGGGAGGAGCTGGCCGGCCGGGTGGAGGGGTGGTTGGATCGAGCCCAGGAGATGGCCGTGCTGCCCGTCATGGCAGAGGGGCGGCTGGGCGGGATCGTCACAGGATGTGCTGTGGCAACGCCCGATCATGCCTTTTTCCTGTTCTTGGGCGCTGAGGCCGACGAGGCGGTCAAAGCGCTGTTCGCTCGGGACGTGCGGCTGCTGACCTTCGAAGCCAAACCGCTGCTGGTTCACCTTTTGCACCGGGGTATCCAGCCGCCTGAACTGGCCTTCGACGGGGAGATCGCCCTCTACCTGCTGGATCCCTCGCGGTCGCGCTATCGGCTGGAAGAGGCAGTGCGCGAGTACCTGGGTCTGGAGATGCCATCGCTAAGTGACCAGCTGCTGTTTGACCACCGTACGCCTTCGGAGGGAGCCTGCGCCACCATGGGCAAGTACGCCCAGGCCATATTCCGGCTCCGCGATGTGCTGGTGGAAAAGCTGGACCAGCTCGGTTTGCTACGCCTGTTCGTGGAGGTTGAGGTACCCCTCTGCCGCGTGCTGGCAGAAATGGAGCGCGTGGGGGTCAAGGTGGATGCCCAGGCGCTGGAAGATATGTCCAAGGAACTTGGCACCGCCATTGACAGGGTGGCGGAGGAGGTATACCGGGCGGCGGGATGTCGGTTCAACATCAACTCACCGAAGCAGCTGGGTGAGGTGCTGTTTGAACGGCTGGGGCTGCCGCGGGGGCGGCGGACGAAAACCGGGTGGTCTACCAGTGCCGCGGTCCTGGAAGCCCTGGTGGATCGTCACCAGGTGGTAGGCAAGATCCTGGAGTACCGTCAGCTGATGAAGCTGAAGAGCACATACGTGGACGGGATCCGGCCCCTGATCCACCCTCATACCGGCCGAATACACTCCACCTTCCATCAGACGGTGACCGCCACGGGTCGCATCTCCAGCTCGGAGCCGAACCTGCAGAACATCCCGGTACGCATGGAGCTGGGGCGGCGGATACGCCGGCTGTTCGTGCCGGAAGAAGGACATCTTTTCGTGGGCGGCGACTACTCCCAGATCGAACTGAGAATTCTGGCGCATATCTCCGGTGATGAAGCTCTGATTGAGGCCTTCCGGAAGGATGAGGACGTGCACCGCCGTACGGCGGCTGAGGTATTCGGGGTACCCCTGGATCGCGTGACTCCTGAAATGAGGAACTCGGCCAAAGCGGTGAACTTCGGGATCGTTTACGGGATGAGTGACTACGGACTGGCTAGGGAGCTCGGCATAAGCCGGGAGGAGGCGGCGGAATACATCGAGAGCTACTTCCGTCGCTATCCCGGGGTTCGGCAGTACGTGCAGACGGTGGTGGCGGAGGCCCGCGAGAAAGGGTACGTCACGACCTTGATGGGACGGCGCCGGCCCATGCCGGACCTTAACAGCAGCAACCAGCGGATCCGGCAGTTTGCAGAGCGGACGGCCATTAACACTCCCATCCAGGGCACGGCTGCCGATATCATAAAGATGGCCATGGTGCGCATTTACCGCCGCCTGCGCGCCCAAGGTTATCGGGCCCGCATGATACTCCAGGTCCACGACGAGCTGATATTCGAGGTCCCCGAGGATGAAGTACCCGCGGTGCGGGAACTGGTGCGGGAGGAAATGGAAAGGGTGGTGGAGCTGCGGGTGCCCTTGAAGGTGGACGTCCACGTAGGGCGCAGCTGGTACCACCTGAAGGAGGGGTGAATCCTGCCAGAACTGCCCGAGGTGGAAACTGTGCGGCGAACCCTGGAACCGCATCTGGTGGGCAGGGCCATAGAGGATGTACGGGTCTTTCGTGGGGACGTCCTGCGGAAGCCCGAGGCGCAGGACTTCCGACGCTTGCTGGCGGGCAGGAGCTTTGTCGGTACGGGACGGCACGGTAAACTGCTGTGGTTCGATCTGGACCGCGGGGTGCTGGCGGTCCACCTGGGGATGAGCGGGCAGTTGGTCCTGGACAGCGGGGATTCTCCGCCGCCGCCCCATACCCACGTGGTCTTCCGGCTGGCGGGGGGCGAGCAGCTGCGCTACCGCGATCCCCGCCGCTTTGGGTGGATGTGGTACGGCGACCGGGGGGAGCTGGACCGCTACCTGAAAGAACTGGGATGGGATCCCATCACTAACCGGGGATCCCGGCAGCGGTTCTGCGAAAGAGTGCGAGGGAGCCGGGCTGGTCTGAAGTCGCTGTTGATGGATCAGTCGGTACTGGCGGGCCTGGGGAATATTTATGCGGACGAAGTTCTGCACCGCGCCGGTTTGAGCCCCAAGAGACGGGGCTGCGAGCTGAGCGACAGCGAGTTTTCGGCGCTGTCGCGGGCGATAGAGGAAGTACTTGCCGAGGCAATTGCCCATGGCGGCACCACCATTTCCGACTACGTGGATGGACGAGGGGGTCCAGGTCAACACCAGTACCACCTGCGGGTGCACGGGCGGGCGGACGAGCAGTGTTACCGGTGCGGCGAGAGGATCCGTCGGGACCGGATGGGGGGCCGCTCGACGTATTGGTGTCCCAGGTGCCAGCGGTGAGCGTTGAAATCACGTGGACACCGGGGCGGCGATTTCCCAGGGGGCAGCCTGGTCTGGACAGCCGGTTGCGGTGGGCAGGTGACTGTCACCCGGTGCCGGCCGCCGTGAAATGAAGACCCATCCTTGTCCGCCCTGGACGGACACGGGGTGCTCACAGGTCCATCCTGCTCGGGAGGGGTTGTGATACGACGGTTATGCTGTCGCACCGGCAATGGTGGGGGAGGAAGAACGGTTGTGGAGAGCCCGATCGATTCCCGTGCTGCGCGGGGAGTTGCTGGTGTGATGACTGGTGCCGTCTGAGGGCTAGCTTCCCACTGCCTGGACGACCTGTTAGTTGACGCGTCCTCAGGCCCTCCGCGAGATTTAGGGCAGACTTCGGGCGGGGCGACGTAAAGATGATTGTGGTGGGAGTCACCGGGAATATGGGCAGCGGCAAGACCACGGTGTCGCGCATGCTGCGGGACATGGGGGCGGAAGTGGTGGATGCTGACCAGTTGGCTCGGGAGATCGTGCAACCTCATCGCCCCGCCTGGCGGGAGCTGGTGGCCGAATTCGGGTCTTCGATCCTCAGGGAGGACGGCACCATAGACCGACGGCGTTTGGCCAGGATGGTGTTTGCGGACGCGGAGAGGCTGCGCCGTCTGAACGAAATAACGCACCCGCGCATCATCGAGGAGATCGATGCCCGGATACGGGCGGCGCGTCGCCGGGGGGATACCAGGGTGCTGGTCATCGATGCTCCGCTGATCATCGAAGCGGGGATGGTTTCCATGGTGGATCGCATCTGGCTGGTCAGGGCAGACCAGGAGGTGCGGATGCAGCGCCTGCTTCAGAGGGGAGAGTACACCCGGTCGGAAATACGGGACCGGCTGCGCGCGCAAATGCCGGAGAATGAGCAGCTGAGGTATGCCGACGCGGTCATCGATAATTCTGGCTGCATCGAAGAAACCCGCAGGCAGGTGCGGGCTTTGTGGGAGGAGCTGTGCAAGGAGATCGAGAGGAAAGATGGGCCGGATGCGTGATAACAGCTACGGTCATCAGTTGAAGGTCCTGCTGGTACTGGTGATGGTCTCCGGAGTGGTCCAGGCGGCCCTTTGGCGTTTGCTGTATCCCCTCGATTACTATGACCTGTCTGCACCTCACGCCGTGCGGTGTGGCTTCGACCCCTTGTTGATCGCCGCCGTAATGCGTGCCGAAAGCGGCTTTGATCCCCGTGCGGTGTCGCCGCGGGGGGCGGTGGGCCTGATGCAACTCATGCCCGAGACTGCTAGTTGGGTGGCCAGGCAGCTGGGAATGGGGGAAGTGACTCGCGACGATCTTTTCGACCCATCCATCAACGTCCAGCTGGGGATTTGGTATCTGGCCCATTTGCGTGACTCCTTCGGCGGGGACCTCGTGCTCACCCTGGCCGCGTACAATGCCGGACAGACGCGGGTGCGCCGCTGGGTATCGCAACGTGACGAGGAGCTGGTGGAGGCTGAGGATCTACCGTGGAGTGAGACCAGGCGCTACGTGCGCCAGGTGCTGGATGACTATGTCATCTATCGGAGGCTGTACCGGTCGGTCCCATGGCCCCCGGGCCGACGGGGCACATGAGGCGCCTTCCGGTGCACCTGGCAATTGAGTTCGGCCGCACTGGGCGGTACGTGGCAATGCTGGTTGTGCTCTTGCTGCTCACCGGGATGGTTTGGCACTTCGTCCTCGGCCAGCCGTGGATGCCTGCTGCACCCCGGGTGGTGGCTTTGGCGTGGGGACGGGAGCCGGAGTCCCTCAATCCTCTGTGGGCCAGAAACCTAGGCCAGTGGGACTGGCGTCCTCTACTGTTCGATGCCCTGGTGCGCCTGGACGGCTCGGGTAGGCCGCTGCCCAACCTGGCCACCGGCTGGCAGCCGGACGATAGTCTCACGCGGTGGCGGTTTGCCCTGCGACCGGGCGTGAGGTGGCATGATGGTCAACCCCTGACCGCCGATGATGTGGTCTTCACCATCAATACCATCGCTGATTACTGGTGCCCCGCATTGGGCTGGGAAGACTGGCGCGGGGTGCGAGCGGTGCCCATCGGCGACTTCCGAGTGGAGATCGTCCTCCCGGACCCGGATCCTGTGTTGCCCTTCCGACTTTCCGAAGTGTACATCCTACCAAAACATCGGCTCGAGGGTCTCCCGGTGAAGGAGTGGCAACGAGGGGCGTTTGCGCTGGCGCCGGTGGGAACGGGGCCCTTCCGGTTTGACCACTGGGTCCGCGGGGAACGGCTGGAACTGCATCGCAACGCCGACTACCACGGGGGCCAGCCGGCCTTAGGCGGCATCAGGTTGTGTTTCCACCCGCGTGAGATGGCCGCAGGTTCCTGTCACGCCTACCTGCTCACTGATGGGAGACATGAGGTTCCCGATGGATTCCGGGCCACGGTTTACGCGGGACCTGTCGGATACCACGTGGTGTTCGGGGCAAAGAGTGGCCTGTTCGAGTCACCTTCCGTACGTCGTGCTTGGGCGGTGCTCTGCCAGGAGGCGGCAACCCGTGCCCATCCTGGGATCATTCCCTCCTCCAGTCTTTTTCCGCCCGGGTCCTGGTTGGATGAATTGGCTGAGCAGATGCCACGGGGGGAGGAGCTGGCGGTCGAGGCGCTCATGTCGGAGGGTGGGTGGCGGCAGGGTCGTGGTGGAGTCTGGCAGCGAGACGACCAGCCTTTCGCGGTTGACCTGGAGGTACTGCCTGCTGGAGATTTGACCTGGGAACTAGCAGAGCTGTGCGTTGAGCGATTGCGGGATGCCGGATTTGAGGTGAGCGCGCGGAGGGTCTCCTGGCAGCGCTGGTGGGACATTGCCACCGGCAGAGAAGGCTTTGATGTCGTACTGGGGTGGTGGCCCGATTCTCCCTATGGGCACCTCTTCGTCGCGGACGTCGCCGTCTACCGATCGAGTGCCTGGGACGAGCTGTGCCAGCAGCTGGAAGGAATGTGGGAGCTGCCTGCCCGGGCTGGGCAACTGAAAGAATTCACCGAATGGTTCGTGCAAGAGGGCTGGCCCTGGGTGCCGCTGGGCTGGCAGGCGCGAACCTTGGTGCACGCTCCGGAGCTGCAAGGGATAGAGCCGGGTCCTTTCGGCTGGCTCTGGAACGTGGGACGTTGGTGGTGGGGAGCGGGCCGTTGAGCGTATCGACGGCTTGCGCATGCCAAGGCCAGGCACGAGGTGAAGAGATTGGTGCCAGGTGTTCACGAGACCGCGGGAGGGTGGTTATCGGTGAGTGGGGACAGAGAACCCGAGCGTCCAGAGTTCGATTTCATCGACATACTGGCTTTCATAATTGCTGCCTTTCAGATACTGTTACCCATCCTTTTGGGCTTCGTGGGTATCGTGCTGGTGCTGTACCTCATCCTGCGTCTCCTCGCCAGCTGACAGGAAGGGGTCAGGCACCTGATCGGGTTTTTCGGCAGAGGGACTTTAAGGTGGTCATGAGCCCGCCCGTGCTTCACAAATGGCCTGAGCGGACAATGACAGCAACGGCGGTGAGCTGCTCGGCAGTTGAACCCTGGGGCGATAGCACATAAGGGAAGAGGCGAAGGTGCCCAGCTTCATAAATCAGAGGTCTGCCCCCAATATCCCCTGTCGGATGGTGGTATCCGGTCGTTGCCTGCCGACCATGATGTTCCCCCGCTCTGGTTGGTGGTTCCGTTCGTGCGCCAGTGATGTGTAACCCCTTTGTTTTGCCGTCCAACCCTGCGCTCTGCCGTTGTGCTGCTGTTTTCGCCCGGGGGATGATCCCCTGGATGCCCATTTGTCCCGGATCGGGAGCGGGCGTTGAAGGGGTTAAGTTGTCGCCGATGGACGCTCGGAGTCGGGACGCGTTCCCGGACAGTATCTAGCGGGAGAGATGTGCCAGATGCGTACAAGCTTAATGCCAGCTCTTTCTGATCATCCCGGGTCGATATGCTGCGGGGCCCTGCCACCCTTGGTACCAGGGATGGTTTCTCCTTCCGAAGGGCTTCCTGCGTGGCAACTTCCTTCCGACGATTTTGGTATAATACCCCTGGTGTTCTACTGCGCTGGAAAGGAGGCGAAGCAATGGGCATGGATGCACCGCGGGACGAAAACCCAAAAGTGGGAGTGATCATGGGAAGCCGCAGTGATTGGGAGACCATGCGCCACGCTTCCATGGTGCTGACCGAGCTGGGTGTGCCCCACGAATGTCGAGTGGTGTCGGCCCACCGTACACCTGACCTGCTGTTCGAGTATGCCAGTAGCGCGGAAGAGAGAGGCTTGCAAGTGATCATCGCCGGTGCGGGAGGAGCTGCGCATCTGCCCGGCATGGTGGCCAGCAAGACCACCCTTCCCGTTTTAGGGGTACCGGTCAGGTCCCGATCCTTGAGCGGGGTGGATTCACTGCTGTCCATCGTGCAGATGCCCAAGGGCGTCCCGGTGGGCACACTCGCCATTGGGGAAGCGGGCGCGGTAAATGCGGCCCTCTTGGCGGTTGCCATACTGGCGCTGTCCGACCCTGCGTTGGCGGAAAGACTGAAGGCCTACCGGCACCGGCAAACCCAACGCGTCTTGGAGGAGGAGCTATGAGCGCGAATGCGCTCCTCCCTGGCGCTACCATAGGAGTTCTTGGAGGCGGGCAGCTGGGACGGATGCTGGCCTTTGAGGCCAAGCGCATGGGGTATCGAGTGGGGGTTTTGGACCCGACGCCCAATTGCGTGGCTGCTCAGGTGGCGGACTTCCACGTGCAGGCCCCTCTTGATGACCTCGAGGCCGCGAAAAGGCTTGCCGAGCGCTCGGATGTGGTAACCTTCGAGACCGAACTGGTGCCGGCGGACCTCCTGGCGCACCTGGAGAATGAGGTTCCGGTTCGGCCGGGGGCAAAAGTGCTGCGGACCATTCAGGACCGGCTGATGCAGAAGGAATTCCTCAGGCGAGCTGGTTTTCCCCAGGCGCCCTTTGCTCCAGTTCACGATCCCCGCGAATGCGACGACGCCGTGGGCGAGGTGGGTTTTCCCGCCGTTCTCAAGGGCCGACGGGGTGGCTATGATGGGAAGAGCCAGGCGCGGGTACCGCAACCCGACGCCCTCGGTGAAGCCTGGCGCACCATTGGCCAGCGACCAGCGGTGCTGGAAAGGTTCGTCCAGTTTCGGATGGAAATCTCGGTGGTCCTTGCCCGCGGAGCGCAGGGAGAGATGAAGGTGTATCCGGTGGCCGAGAACGTCCACAGAAGGCACATCCTTCACACCACCCGGGTACCGGCGCGGGTGTCCGATCGGGTGCGGCGGGAGGCCGAGCGCCTGGCTTGCGGCATCGCCGAGGCCCTCGGTCATGTGGGGGTCATAGCGGTGGAGATGTTTGTGGTAGATGATGGGACCGTCCTGATCAATGAGATTGCCCCCCGCACCCACAACAGTGGGCATTACACCTTCGGTGCCTGCGTGACGTCTCAGTTCGAACAACACGTGCGCGCCATCTGCGGTCTGCCGCTGGGGGATCCGTCGTTGCTGTCCCCCGTGGTTATGGTGAACCTGCTCGGAGATCTGTGGCTCCAGCGCACCCCGCCGTGGGAGGTGGTACTGTCACGTCCCAATGCGCGTCTGCATCTGTACGGGAAGGCACCTCCCCGCCCGGGAAGGAAGATGGGCCATGTGCTAGTTCTGGATGATGACGTGGACCGGGCCCACCAGGAGGCGGAAAGCATCCTCCGGGAACTTGAGCAGGGTTAATGAACAGCTGAGCGGGTGCGTGTCTAGACGCGAGACTGGCCCAGGGGCTTTGCGCGCCGCCTGGTCATGAGCCCTCCGGTGGAGCCAAGGCCGACGATTTTCCGGCTGCTGCGGCAACTTCGGAACGCGCTTTACGCCGACGGCCACATTGCCCAGAAGATTTTGGGCGAAGGAGTGACCTCCATCACCGAGGCCAGTGCTCCAAAGCGATGAGCTTCCGAGTGCGGCGATGTCCAGAGGTTTGCCCATAGCTGGCGCAGGGGAGCTGGGTCTCGTGTCGAAGTATTCTGGCACGAGTAACCATTTCGCGGGGGGATGACGGTGGCGAGGGAAACGGTGTTCGTGGATACCTTTACCGATGGCATCCTGCGCCCTGATGCACCGATGCTGGGGCCGGTGCGGGACGGGGGCCATATAGTGGCGAATACGGCGCCTGGGTGCTGGGCCCCATGATCACCCCCGCGATTCGCGGGGGCCATGAGGTTACCCAGCCGGTGGCGGTAGAGGGAGCGGAGGTAGGAGACGCGGTGGCCCTTCGCATTGAGGAGATTGTGGTCACCTCTCGGGCCAGCTCATCGGGTACCGATTCTCCGGTTGATGGCCGATACCTGGGGGATCCGTACGTGGCGGGGCGTTGTCAGCAATGCGGGACGCTCTATCCCCCCACCAAGCTGGATGGTGTGGGTCAGGAGGCGGTACGATGTGAGGTTTGTGGGGCGGACGCCAGTCCCTTCAGGCTCACCCACGGCTACACGGTGGTATTTGACCCGCAGCGCACAGTAGGCGTGGCCGTGGGCCAGGATCAAGCGCAGACCGTGGCGGGCGACGCCAGGAGGTATGCCGCGCTGCCGTCCAATTCGATCCAGAACCCCATCCTGGTGTTCGGCGTCGGCGAGCTGCCGGGGCTGGCGATCAGACTGAGGCCGTTCCTCGGCCAGATTGGAACCACCCCAGCGGTGACCATGCCCGACTCCCATAACGCAGGCGACTTCGGCACATTTCTCGTGGGTGCGCCGCACGAATATGCTCTCACAAAGGAACAGCTGGCACTCCGGACCGACGGGCACATGGACATAAATGCTGCGCGGGCCGGAGCGGTGGTGATCTGTCCGGTCAAGGTGCCGGGTGCCGGGATATACGTGGGCGACATGCACGCCTGCCAGGGTGACGGGGAAGTGGCAGGTCACACGGCGGATGTGTCGGGCATAGTCACGCTGCAGGTGAAGGTCATCAAGAATCTCAACATCGACGGGCCCATAATCCTCCCCGTGATGGAGGATCTCCCGCATTTGGCGCGTCCTCTGTCAGCGAGAGAACTCGCGGTGGCCCGGCAGGTTGCCCGCGAATGGGGAATGGAGGACGTTGAAGAATCGCTCCCCGTGAGCTTCGTGGGCACGGGGCCCGATCTCAACTTGGCCACCCAGAACGGCCTTGAGCGGGCGGCTAGCGTCCTGGGCATGACGGTGTCCGAGGTGAGGAACCGGGCCACCATAACCGGTGCGATAGAGATCGGGCGGCTTCCCGGGGTAGTGCAGGTTACCTTCCGGGCACCGACAGAGCGGCTGGAAAGAGCGGGGCTACTGCCCCTGGTGAGGGAACAATACGGTCTTGAGTGACTGGACTCGCACCGGATTGCGGGAGAGCATGCCGGGATGTGAAGGAGCGATGACGCTTCTCGATCCCTACGGCCCCAGCAGGACCTCCAATCGGGCCGGGCTTGAGGATGCCCTGGATGCTGGACCGCGCGACCCAACATTGGCAGACAGACGCATCTTGCCCCTGGCCCTCTTGCGGCTCCGGGGGGCGGGTCGAGATTTCCAGCTACCGGCTCGCCGTGGCATAGGGGCGGGTTGACGGAAGTCAGCAGCTCCACTAGAATTGAAGGCAAAGCGAAGACGGGAAGGAGTAGGCCGGTGCTTCTCCTCAGAGAGGGGCAGCAACAGGTGGGAGTGCCCTGGAGAAAGTCGGCTGAAGTGCGTCCCTGAGCCGGGACCCGAAACCTCCGGAGGGAGTAGGAGTCCACGGGACCGCCCGTTACAGCGGCGGGCAGGGTGGCCTGTCCGGAAAGGAGGGGGCTCCGAAGGGAGCCAAGCAGAGTGGAACCGCGGTCTTCGCCGTCTCTGTGTGGGAGACGGCTTTTTTCACGGAGGGAATGCCATATGCAGAGGGCGGAGGACGTAACTCAACTGGTGGGCCGCACGCCCGTTGTCAGGCTGCGCCGGATCACCCCGCCGGACGCCGCAGCAGTGTGGCTGAAGCTGGAATCGTTCAACCCGGGTGGCAGCGTCAAGGATCGCGCTGCCCTGGGCATGATCCAGGCCGCAGAGGAAGCAGGCATGCTTCGGCCGGGCAGCACCATCGTGGAACCTACCAGCGGCAACACCGGTATCGCCCTGGCCATGATAGCCGCCGTGCGGGGCTACCGGCTGGTCTTGGTGATGCCCGAGACCATGAGCATCGAACGACGGCGGCTGCTGGCAGCCTACGGTGCGGAGCTGGTGCTGACCCCGGGCGAGGAGGGGATGGCGGGGGCCGTGAAACGGGCGCAGGAGCTGCTCGCACAGAACCCCGACTGGTTCATGCTGGACCAGTTCTCGAATCCCGCCAACCCCGCCGTCCATGCCCGCACTACCGCCGAGGAGATTCTGTCCCAGCTGGAGGGCCGCATCGACGCTTTCGTCGCGGGTGTGGGGACGGGGGGCACCATCACCGGAGTTGGGCGGCAGCTGAAAAGGCGCCTGAGCCGAGTGCAGGTGGTGGCGGTGGAACCCGCGCGTTCTGCCGTGCTGTCCGGCCAGTCCGCCGGGCCACACCGAATCCAGGGCATCGGTGCCGGCTTCGTTCCCGCAATCCTCGATAGGAAGGTGATCGACCAGATCATCCGAGTGGACGATGAGCAGGCGGTGGCAGCTGCCCGTCGTCTGGCCCGGGAGGAAGGATTACTGCTGGGCATCTCCAGCGGCGCTGCGGTTCATGCGGCCCTGCAAGTGGCAGCTGAGCTGGGCGCGGGGAAGAACGTGGTGGCAATAGCTCCGGATACTGGCGAAAGGTACTTGAGCACCGGACTCTTCGGGGATGAGTGACCCCTGCCCCTGCTACCAACAAGGTGGAATGAGGGAGGGGATAGTATGCTAGAACGGCTGCGGCGGGACCTCGCAGCCATCAAAGAGCGAGACCCAGCCGTCAAGAGCACCCTGGAGATTATCCTGTGCTATCCAGGGTTCCATGCCGTGGTGTTGCATCGCCTGGCGCACTTCTTTTACCGCCGTCGGTTTTTCCTGGTGGCCCGGATCATTTCCCACATCAGTCGATTCTTGACCCAGATTGAGATCCACCCCGGGGCCAGGATCGGTGAGGGCTTTTTCATCGACCACGGGGCGGGGGTGGTAATCGGGGAAACCGCAGAGATCGGCGATAACGTGACCATTTACCAAGGCGTCACTTTGGGCGGAACTGGAAAGGAGAAGGGGAAGCGCCACCCAACCGTCGGAAACAATGTGGTGATAGGTGCTGGCGCCAAGATCTTGGGCTCCATCGCCATTGGGGACAACGTCAAGGTCGGTGCCGGATCGGTGGTCATTGATCCTATTCCTTCTGGCTGCACCGTGGTGGGGGTTCCCGGCCGGGTGGTCAGGGGGCGTGCTCGACGAGAGGAAGTGGACCTGGAACACGGCAACCTTCCGGACCCGGTGGCCGAGGTCCTTTCACGCCTGCGGCGGGAAATCGAACAATTGACGGCAAGAGTGGCCACGTTGGAAGCGAAGCTGGCGGAAGTGACCAGGGAGGCGGAAAGGCGGGCAGCTTCGAATGCTGGCTGAAGGGCGCGGAGAGACCCCGGGCAGAGAAGACAGATCAAGCCCGGGTACGCACCACGACCAAATTCTGGGGGTTGAGACCGCATGGGTCTCGGGACTGGCGGGGGCGCGTATGGCGTCAAACCGGGTGTGGATTGAGCGGCTGCCAGGTGTCCCCTCAATGCGGGGTCGTGAAGACGGTGAGCTCCTGAAGTGCCCCGCTCGACGCACCAGGAATGGGTGCACCGAAAGTGCTCCGGATTGTGGGGTATTGACTTTCTCCTGGAAGGCATGATATTATCCATCCAACAATAATCAGACTGAAAGTGATGATGGGGTGGAGTAGGCGGATCCCGGGGAGGACAGAGAGCCGGGTTAGGTGAAAGCCGGTCTCGCCGAATCCGTCGAATGGGCCCCTGAGCGCAGCCCGAACGTCTCTGGGGCAAGTAGGCGTTGACGGATTCCCTCCGTTAACGGGGAAGGGTATCGGAGCGAGTAGACTCCCGTACCTGCTGAGGGGACTGCGAAAGCGGTCAAATTGGGTGGCACCGCGGAAAGAACTTCCGTCCCGATGGGGCGGAAGTTTTTATTATCCATCGCGAGGTGATCTGCAGTGTCCATCAAGATCGACGATTGACGGCGGGGGCGACCGTCCACTACTTCAGGCTCAGGCTGGATGACTGCGTTCTTTGGGAGGGACGGATGGTGGAAGCTTCTTCAGGAAAGGTCTCCGCGAGGTTGGAATTTTATGGGGGCCGCTTTGGAGTGTTTGTACCCTTCATCCTGGCGCTGGCTGGGCTAATTTACATTGCTTCGCGCAACGCCAACATTCCTTTATACTGGGTGGTTTTCCTGCTTCCTGTGGTTTTCGGCCTCCTCATAGCCAGAGACCGTGAAGCGTACTCCCAGGCAGTAATTAGAGGCCTGATGGATCCACTGGTGGCCACTATGATCATGGCTCTCACGCTGGCAGGGGTTGCCGGAAATCTCATCAGCCAGAGCGGGGTTATCGAGACCCTCGCTACGTACGTAGCCGAAGCAGGTCTTACGACAAGCGCGTTCACCCTGGCGACTTTCGTGCTCGCGTGCCTCGTTGCCTTTGCAACGGGGACTTCGGTGGGTACAATCCTCACGGTGGGCCCTATCCTTTACCCCGTCGGTTACCTGCTCGGTGCCGATCCTGCCTTACTCATTGGGGCTATTGTCTCAGGAGGGGCGTTTGGAGATAACCTTGCCCCGGTATCCGACACCACAATTGCCTCCGCAACCACACAGGGAATGGACATCGGAGGGGTAGTCAGAAGCCGGCTGAAATACTGTTTGCCTGCCGCGGGCATCGCCGCCCTCCTCTACCTGCTCCTTCCTGGGAGCGGACATCTTTCGACGGATGTGGAAAGGCACCTTGCCTTGCAGCCGGAGCCAGTCAGCCTTCTGATGCTCCTGGTACCCCTCATTGTCGTGGCCCTATGCTTGACGGGCAAGCACCTGGTGACGGCCCTTTCCGCCGGAGTGATCACTGGTGTGGTCGTAGGGCTCCTGGCAGGCATCTTTCAGCCTGGCGACCTCTTGAGTGTCCCTCGGCCGTTCGCTGCGGGAGGAGTAATTCTGGACGGAATCAACAACGCTGTTCCCACGGTCCTCTTCGTTCTCATGGTGTTTCCGCTCATTAATGTTCTTCGAGAGGGCGGCGGGCTGAAGACGATACTGGCGATCCTTTCCAAATTCGTGAAAACCCCGCGGGGCGCAGAAGCAGCAATCGCTGCCAGCGAGATCGTCCTCAATATGGCCACCGGGGTGAATACGGTGGCAATTGTGGCAACCGGGGACCTGGCAAGGGAATTAGGACAAAAATACGACATCCACGGTTATCGGCGCGCCAACTTGCTGGACTGCGCAGGAGCCACTTTCAACTACATCTTGCCCTACATGGTACCGGTGCTCATGGGGGCAATGCTCAGCACGGCAAATAGACCCTTCCCGGGCGCGCTTCCTGTAAGTCCGTTGGAGATCTCAGTCAGCCAGTTCTACCCGTGGGCAATGTTGGTGGTCCTGGTCATTGCTATCGTCACCGGGTACGGCAGGACGTTTGCCCGGGACGAGGGCGCCCAAGGGCCGTGAGGCGAGAGTCCGCGTGCAAAATGGGGTTGCCCTGTGGTTTGCGGGGCGGGCATTCGAGCAGTCCCGGTGTGCCTACGGCTGGGTGAGCTCTGTCTCGGGTCGCTGGTATGCGGCGACCTGGCCCGAGGCCCTCCCAGGGCCGATGGCTGGGGGAGAGGATCCTGCGGACCGGGTGAGGAAAAGTTGTCTGCGGACGCGGCGGGGGGTGCCCCCGCGGAAGGAAGGGGGGCGGGTTGGTGGGATCGCCGGCCAAATCACCCAGAGTGGTGGGTCTCATGGGAAGTCCCCGGGAGGCCGGTAACACCGATTTGCTGGTCACAGCTGCTCTGGAAGCGGCGGCGGCCGCGGGCGCCCAGACGGTGAAGTTCTCCCTGGGACAAATGAGAATATCTCCCTGCCGAGCCTGTCGACTCGCCCCTGATGACTCGCGATATTGCCGTCTCCCCGACGATATGGAGGTCATCTATCGCGCACTTGAGGAGGCAGAGGCGGTGGTGGTGGCCTCACCCATCTACTACGGCACGGTCAGCGCTCAGCTCAAGCTGTTGATCGACAGATGCAACTGCCTTTCCCGGATGGTGCGATGTCCTGGGGGCGAGGTTTCCTTCCGCAGGCGTTTGCGCCGCCAGAAGCGGGCGGCGTGCTTCCTGGTTTCGGACCTGACCCGGGATTTTCAGCCTGCGCTGGCGGTGATTCGCCTGTTCCTGCGCGAGCTGAACGCGGAGTTGATGGCTCATCTTTGTTTTTCCGACAGCGAAGCGAGGCCCCTTGCAGGAAGGCCCATGGCCCTGGAGGCGGCGCGGGCGGTAGGGCGGCAGCTGGTGACCTCCGGGGCTGCTCGGGGCTGATGAGGAGGGTGAGTCCCTTGCGCAGACGTCTGGTGTCCGACAGAGCAAAGTGCACGGGCTGCATGAACTGCCAGCTGGCCTGTTCCTTCGCGCATGATCGCCGGTGGCAGCTGGGACTTTCCCGTCTGTGGGTGCGCAAGAAAGAGGAGCTGGGATGGTCCGAGGCGGTGGTGTGCCGCAGCTGCGAGGATCCGCGGTGCGTTCGGGCATGTCCGAACGGAAGCCTCTCTCATGACGGTGGGGGTCTCCTGCTGGATGAAGAAGGCTGCCTGCGGTGTGGCGACTGCATCCGCGCGTGTTGCTGCGGTGCCCTGCGTGCGGATCCGGAAGGTCTACCGCTGGTGTGCCGCCTGGAACCGGGAATCCCCCCGTGCGTGGCGGCGTGTCCCACTGGGGCAATCTGGGTGGAAGAGGAATCTGAGGGTGGGCCCGGTGGTTGTCCGGAGGCGAGGAGGTGATGGCGGTGAGGACGCTTCGGGTGGATGTGAGCTCGGGCCGCATCCAGGTGGAAGAGGTCCCCGAGGAGGTGGCTTTTGGGTTCATCGGAGGTCGCGGGCTGAATTCCTGGCGGCTGTTTTGGGAAGTGGGCCCAGGCGTTGAGCCCCTGAGTGACCAGAACCGGGTGTACTTCGCCATAGGCCCGCTGGACGGCATCCCGGTACTGGGCTCTCGCTTCAACGTCTCGTCCAAATCTCCCATGACCGGACTGCTGGGTGACTCCAATGCTGGAGGCCACTTCGGGGCGGAGATGCGTTTTGCGGGCTGGGATCAGATCGTCATCGAGGGTGCTTCGTGCGATCCCGTCTACATCCTGGTGCAGGACGAGGAGGTGAGCATCCGCCCGGCCCGGCACCTGTGGGGCAAGGATACCTGGCAGGTGCAGGCCCTGATCCGGGAGGAACTGGGGGACGAAGGGGTCCAGGTGGCCTGCGTGGGACCAGCGGCGGAGCGGGGAGTGGTGTTCGCGGGTGTTTTCTGCAACCTGGTGCGCGCTGCTGCCCGCACCGGGATGGGGGCGGTCCTTGGCGCCAAGAAGGTCAAGGCCCTGGCGGTGCGAGGGACGGGAGCGTTAACTCCCCGCCATCCCGAAAGAGCTCACGCGCTGCTGGAGCAGATCCGTCGGTACCTCATCAATCATCCCGATTACGCCTCGCGCAGAGCCATGGGCACCACCAGGCTGGTCTCCGCCCTCAACGCCCTGGGGATTTTAGCCACCCGGCACTTCCGCACCGGCTACTTCGAGGCTGCCGCTCGGGTGTCGGGGGAGCGGCTGGCAGCGGAATACAACGTAGCTTCCCGGGGCTGCTTCGGCTGTGCTGTTCCCTGCAGCCGATGGTTCAGGATCCGCAGTGGAACCTTTCGCGGGCTGGAAGGGGAGGGGCCGGAGTTTGAGTCCCTGGCCGCGTTCACCGCCCGAGTGGGGAACGACGACCTGGATGTGGCCCTGAAGGCCATAGACCTCTGCAACCGCTACGGCATGGACACCCTGACGGTGGCCGAATGCATCAGCCTGTTGATGGAACTGCACCACGAGGGGTTGCTGGACGGCTCGGTGGCCGGGTCGCTGGATCTCGGGTGGGGTAACTCCCGCACCATTCTGACGCTGGTGGAGCAGATCGGAAGAAGGGAAGGACTGGGCGAGTTGTTCGCTGCCGGACCGCTGGCTGCGGCTCGCCAGCTGGGGAGGGGCGCGGAGGAGTACGTGATGCACGTCAAAGGGCTTCCCCTGATTCAGGCCGATCCCCGCGGGCTAAAAGGGTATGGCCTGGGGTTCTGCGTGGCCACGCGGGGAGGGGACCATCTGCGGGCCGAACCATATTTCGAACTCAGCTTCGACGCAGAGGAAGCCCGCCGCCGGTTCGGGGTGCCGCAGGCCGGCTTCCCCGGAGAGTACCTGGGTAAGGGAAAGCTGGTCCGCTATTCGGAGGAGCTCTGCGCGGTCTGCGACTCCCTGGACGTGTGCAAGAACACCATGGTGTGCATGGAGGCGGTGGACTTCCAGCTGGCCGCGCGGCTCCTGGAAGCGGTGTGCGGATGGTCGCTTGACGCGGAAGCGGTGCGCAAGGTGGGAGAGCGGATCGTGAACCTGGAGCGGGCTTATCTGGTGCGAGAGGGAGTCGACCGCCGTCAGGACCGTCTGCCCTCGCGGTTCCTGGAGACCCCGCTCCCGGCAGAGTGCGGCGCTTCCGCCGGGCTGACCTTCGAGCTGGAGGAGATGCTGGATGAGTACTACCGCGAGCGCGGCTGGGACCGCGACCGCGGCTGGCCCACCCGCCGTAAGCTGGAGGAGCTGGACCTGGGTGACGTGGAAGCCGATCTGCGGGCCCGGGGACTGGTCCTGAGGGAGTGAGGGTGCCCTGCCATCCTCGGTGACGGTGGAGTTCTGGGGGATGATGCGGCTTCGGTTCGGAACCGCCTTTGCCCGGCTCCAGCTGGGGGATTTGGCCACGCTGGAGGATCTGCTGGCCGAATTGGCCCGTCGGTGGCCCGATGCCTTCCCCGAGCTCCTGGGTGAACGGTATCTGGTGGTGCTGCAGAACGAATCCGGCAGCCACGTCCTGGATCCCCAGGTTCCCTCTGACCGCGGCCGGCAGCTGGGGCAGGAGGCGCGGGTGACTTTCGCGTACCGCTTCAGTGGCGGTGACCGCCCAATTTCTGCTACCCGGGGGGTAGACCATGATTGATGCCCACGTACACTTCATTCCCGACGACTTTTACCGCCATCCCCGCAAGTACTTTCGCGACCCGGAGATAAGGGATTACCTGTGCGATGTGGGGTTCGCCCGGATTGCCGAGCTGCACGGAGGGCGCCTGCCCACCTGGGAGGAGTACTGGGATCGGGTATTACGCCAGCCCGGGCGTCGGGCGGTGGTTTTCGGGTTGTCCGACCATCCGGAAGGATGCCGCCTGGTGAACGAGGCGGTCTGGGAGCTTTCAAGGCGTCACCCCGACAAGGTAATACCCTTCGTGTTCTTGCCGCTCTCTGACCCCCGGGAATGGCAGCGCCAGCTGCGCTGGGCGCGGGAAGAGCTGGGCATCCGGGGAGCGAAGATTTACCCTTCCATGTTCCGGCTGGAGATGTGTAGCCCGGAAGTGCTGTCTTGCCTGGGTGCCTGCGCCGATGCCCGCATGGTGGTGATCACCGATTGCACCTTCCTGATGGAGGCTGGGAGTACCGCCGGGCCGCTGTCGGGAAACTGGTTGCACGCACTGGTCCTGTCTGGGGCGCTGGATGAGATGCCGCGTCTGAGGCTGATCGCTGCCCATCTGGGCGGGGGTGCGGTGTTCCTGGGGGAACTGCTGGCCTTCTGGAGGCATTTCGGGCGTCCACAGGCGGCGGAGGATAGCCAGCCTTTCCGCCAGGTGTGGTTTGACACCAGCCCCTTCTTCAGCTCGCGCACCCTGGAGGCGGCGGTGCGCGCCGTGGGATGTGACCGTCTGGTGTTCGGATCCGACTTCCCCTTTTCTTTTGGCAATGAAGGGATGACGGCACTGGAACGCACCCGTCTGACACCCGAGGAGAGATTGCGCATCCTGCATGGCAACATGATGGATCTCCTGTCGGGACAGGCAGGGGCGGAGTAGCAAAGGAGGTTTGACCGGTGAGCGGCTTTCTGCCCAGGAGCGTTTATGAGGCGCGGCTTGCCCGGATACTGCGATTCCTGGAGGAGACGGACGTCGGCGCTCTGGTGGTCACCGATGGGGACAACTTCACCTACCTCACCAACTTCCTGCTGGATGTGGCCACCTGGGAACGGCCGGTGGCGGTGGTCATCCCCCGCTGGGGCCGTCCGGTGGCGGTGATGTGTGAGCTCTCCACCAACCACCTGCAGGCGGCGCGGGACCGCGGCACCTTCTGGCTGGACGAGGTGGTGATCTACTCCGAGCACCCGCGGGTGAGGAACCGTACCTACACGGTGAACCAGTGGGGGAAATTGGTGGCCGATCTCCTGGCCAGCCGGCGGCTGCGGGCGGGAAGGGTAGCGGTGGACGTGCCGCAGGGGCCGTGGCGACGGGTGCTGGCGGAGAATCCCGCTCTGGAGACGGTGGATGCATCGTGGTTGCTCAGGGAGATGCGGGCGGTCAAATGTCCGGAGGAGCAGGCCTTGATTCGCCAGGCGGCGGCGCTGACTGACTGGGGTCAGGCCGCCTACCGCCAGAACGTGGCACCTGGGCGACTGGTGGCGGAAGTGGACCTGGAGACGGCGAAGCAGATGGCGGTGGAGGGGGCCCGCAGGCATCCGGGGTGCGCGCTCCAGGTGAGGGTATTCAGCCTGGCCGGTCCCGCCTCCGCTTCCCCGCACGGGACGGGGGCGGACTGCGATCTGACCTTCGCGCCCGGGCAGGTGATAGTCAACATCATCATCGTGCGGCTCAACGGATACGTGGTGGAGAACGAGCGGACCTGGTTCCTGGGCGAGCCCTCCCCGGAGGCGGCACGGGCCTTCCAGGTGGCGGTGGAGGCCCAGCGAGCGGCCATCGCCGCCATGGTGGCGGGCACGCCCCTGGCGGAGGTGGATGCCCAGGCCCAGGAGGTCATCGAGCGGGCGGGCTACGGAGACTACATCCTGCACCGGACTGGGCACGGCATGGGCCTGGCGGGGCACGAGTGGCCGCATGACATGGCGTTCAATCCGCGGCCCCTGCGGGCGGGCGAGGTGCTGTCCGCCGAGCCAGGCATCTACATTCCTGGCCTGGGGGGATTCCGCCACGACGACACGGTGATCGTGGGTGTGGACAGACCGGAAGTGGTGACTACCTGGAGCCGGGATGTGGAGGAGCTGACCATACCGTGCTGAGGGGCAACGACCGGGAAAAGGTGAACATGCGCCTCTTTGCGGTGCTGGCCCTGGCACTGCTGCTGGCGGTCACTGCGGTGGGCCCGGTGCGGGCGGAGCCCCGCGCGTCGTCGTGCGTGGTGGTGAACAGCGCGATGATACGAATAGGCAGAGACGTGGTGATCTCCGCCGACGAGGTGGTGCACGGGGACCTGCTGGTGGTGGGTGGGGACCTGCGGATCGACGGGACGGTCGATGGGGACGTGGCGGTGCTGGGTGGTGACATCCACCTGGGGCCCTCCGCCCGGGTGCAGGGAGATGTGGCGTGCGTGGGGGGCGAGGTTCACCACAGCCCCGGCGCCCAAGTAGAGGGAGAGCTGGTGCGCGTTCCCCCCGCCGCCCTGGTGGAGGAACTGTTCCGTTGGCGATGGCCACCTGCTGCCCGCGTGCTGCAGGTGCTGGGACTGTGGGTGTTGGGGGTGCTGATACTGGTGCTGTTTCCCCATGCCACTGCCCGCGTCAGGGCTTCCGTGGAACGAGAACCGGCAAGGGCGGCCCTGGTGGGCCTGGCCGCCCACCTGCTCCTGATCCCCCTGAGCATACTCCTGGCGGTCACCTTGGTGGGAATACCTTTGGTACCGGTGGTGGTGATAGCTCTGCTGGTGGCCCGCCTCCTGGGTTACCTGGCCGTGAGTCTGTACGTGGGCGGGATGACCTGGAGGGCGCTGGGGACCAGCGGGCGCGAGCCGGCGAGGGTATGGCAGCTGGTGCTGGGCATGGTGCTGTTGGGGACGGTGCAGCTACTGCCGGTGGCCGGTTGGCTCATCAGCATCGCCGTGGCCCTGGTGGGGTCGGGAGCGGCGCTGCTCACCCGGTGGGGCACCCGCGACGGCTGGCCGTGGACGGTCACCGCTGGTTGAGGAGAGAGCGGGGATGTACCGGTTGCGGATCACGGTGGAGAGAATCGAGGGATTCTGCGACCTGCCGGTACGGGTGGGCGACTATTTCGAGGTGGACGGCGGTCGCATCCTCGTCCCTCCCGGGGGGTACGTGTGCATGTGGGCGCTGCAGAGCATGATGCCGCTGCTACCCGCTTTGCAGAGGGAAATCCCGGCCGACAACGACTGGCTCCCTCGAGTGCAGCTGGTCAGCTGCCCGGACCCCAAGGGCAGGGTGATCTACCGGATCACCAGAGTGGGTCAGATTCAGGAAAGATCCCGCCCCCGGTGGTCGCGCATCCTGCTGCGCCAGACACGGTGCGATATGTGCGGCCAATGCGTCACCGCCTGTGCGGAATCACACCAGGGCATCCCCCTCATGGCCCTGGGCGGGGGGGCTGTGCAGGTGTGCCGCCAGTGCGGAATTGCCCGCTGCGTGGAGGCGTGCCCGGAGGGTGCCCTGAGCCGGGATGGCCGCACGGGGGCGGTCCTGGTGGATGAATCCTTGTGCCGCGGATGCGGTGCCTGCGCCGAGAGTTGTAGCTTCGGCGGCATCGCGCTGAAGGGTGATCCTCCCCGGGCTCTGGTGTGCGATCTCTGTGGGGGCAGGCCCCGGTGTGTCGAGGCCTGCCCCCAGAAGGCCCTGGAGTATGGCTAGTTGCGGGTGCTGAAGCTGGCGGTGGCCAGTTTCACGTAGGGAAGGCGACCGGAGCGGGTGATCTCCGTCTCGCGGCTCAAGGCCTCCAGGTGGTCGCGGAAGGCCTCGAACACGTTGGTGGCGAACATGCAGTCCTTCACCCGGCCCACGGGCTGGCCGTCCTCGATGAGGATTCCCAAATCCACGTTCCCGCTGACCTGGCCGCTGTACGGATTGCCCGCCCAGGCGCCCATGAGGCTCTTTACCAGGACCCCCCGCTTGGTACCGGCGATCATCTCCGCCAGCGCCTCCTCTCCCGGCTCCAGCACCAGGTTGGAGGGGCCGGGTGAGGGCAGGCTCTCGGCGCTGGGTTGCTGCCGCCACCCGTTGCCGCTGGGAGGCATGCCCAACGCCGCTGCCGTCCGCAGGTCCAGGAGGAAGCATTTCAGCACGCCGGCCTCGATGATGGGCCGGTCCTGGGTGGGAATCCCTTCATCGTCGAAGGGGGCACTCCGGGCAAGCTCCGCCGCTCTTGGACGGTCCCACAGGGTGAAGCGCTCGTCCAGGAGCCTTTCGCCGAGGCGGTCCCGCCAGGGCGAGACTCCCTTTTCCACCGCCTGTCCGTTCACCGAGGCCAGGAGCGGCCGCAGCAGGTCGGGCAGGGCCCGCGGATGGATGATGGCGGGGTAGTTGCCGGCGGGCAGGGGGACGTTCCGTTGCGCCAGCCGCAGATCCTCCAGCACCTCCCGGTTGAGCCGGTCCAGCCTTGCCTCCAGATCAGTTCCGGTGGTCATGCGGAAGACGGTGAGGAAGTTGCCCTCTTCCACCACCCGGGCGCCGCAGAAGTAGGTGAACACCGTCTTCTGGTACTCCTCGTCGAAGCCGGCGCTGTTGACCAGTCTCACCTTCCCCACCAGCTTGGAGATCATGGCCATGCCGGTGGCCTTGGGGCATCCTTCCCGGAGTGAGTCGACGAACCGGGTGCCCATCTGCACCATTTCGTCCAGGGGGAGATTGACCACCTCCCGCGAGACCAGGGGGAGGCCTTCCACCTCCCGCGGCCCGGGGAAATCGAAGCTGACCTCCTGCCCGTGGCGGGCGAGTTCGCAGGCGTTGTTCACCAGGGTCTCCTCGTCGTCCTCCCGCGTACTGGTGGAAAACCCGACCCTGCCCTCCACCACCACCCGCAGGGCGGCCAGGCGACGGCGGCTGGTTTCGATGCCCTTCAGGCGACTGTCGTGGAACTGCACCATGGTCTGCTCGTACTCCACCACGTAGGCTTCCGCCTGCTGGGTCCTGCGGGCGCAGAGATCCATCAGTCGTTCCGGCCTCATCTCACTGCCTCCCTCCCCCGATCACCACGTTCCGGATGCGGATGTGAGGAGCCCACATGCTGGTGGGCAGCGGCCCCTGGTTGCCCTTGCCGCATCCGCCGGCTCCCTCGTGGCGGGTGAAGTCGTTCCCCACCGCGTCGATGTTGCGGAGGGTGTGGAACACGTTCCCCGTCAGGGTGACGTCTCTCACCAGCTCCGCCAGTTGACCGTTGCGGATCATGTACGCCTCGGCGGCGGTGAAGGTGAACATCTCGCCGTTGGTCTGACCGCCGAAGGAGCCGATGGCGTACACTCCCAGGGGTATCTCCTTCAGCATGTCTTCGAAGGAGGCATCCCCGGGTTCGATGCAGGTGTTGCGCATGCGACATATGGGCGGATACCGGTAATCCAGAGCCCGGGCGTTGCCCGTGGGGTCCTCACCCATCTTGGCTGCCGTCTGACGGCTGTGCAGGCGTCCCACCAGCACCCCTTCCTTGATCAGGTAGGTCTTGCGGGCGGGCATGCCCTCGTCGTCGAAGGGCACGTATCCGCGCGCTCCCGGGTCATCTCCCGAATCGTAGATGTTGAGGAACGATTCCCCGAAGCGCCGCCCCAGGGTCATGATCTCCCGCAGGCGGGGGTTATCCTCGGCGTTGTCCGCCTCCGACAGGTGTCCGAAGGCTTCGTGGACGAACACCCCCGCCAGCCGGGGATCGCAGATCACGGTATAGGTCCCTCCGGTGACCACCGGTGCCCTGAGCAGTTCGGTGGCGATGCGGCAGATCTCCTGCACCTTGTCCTCCAGTCCCCTCACCACTCCGAAGTCGTTGCTACTGCCGAATCCGTGGCTACGGGCCTGGGTGAGAGAGCCCTTGGTGGCAATGGCGGTGAGGCTTCCCGCCAGGTCCAGCTTTTCTTGCTCGATCCAGGTACCCTCGGAAGTGGCGAAGTAAAGTTTGGTGTACTTTTCGCGGTAGGACACCCGCGAACTGGTGATCTCGGCGCCGTAACTCAGGATCTGCCGGTTGTAATCCTCCAGCAGTGATTTCTTGGCATCCAGGGAGATCCTGCGGGGATCTTCCTTGACCTCCAGCGGCAGCGTCTTGACGATGCGGGGAACGGGGGCCAGGCGGAACTTTTCCTGTCTCACCCGGGACACCAGCCTGGCCTGCTCGATGGCTTGCTGGACCAGCTTTTCCAGGTCATCGAGACGGTTGAAGGAGACAAACCCCCAGCCGCCGTCCACCAGCGCCCTCACGTTGCCTCCGAAGGACACCGATTGGCTGAGTTCCTCCAGGCTGCGCCCGCGGAATTCGATGCGGGTGATGTGGCTTTCCTCCACCCGGACTTCCACGTAGTCCGCATCCTTACCCCTCACCACTGACTCAAGCAGGGATTTCAATCAGTTATCCCCCCTTTGAGTAACATGAAGCTTTGATCAATATTTCTGCAGTCGGAATTTATATCCTGCCTTTTCCCGGGCAATGATGACACCCGGAGGTTACGGGCGGGTGACCGGAGAAGACCACTGATGGCCACCGCTGGAGGTGAGGGAAGGGAGGGTGTCCGTGGCTTTATGTTGATGAAGAGACGATGCGCGGACATGGTGTTGTTCAACGGCACCGTTTTCACCGGACGGTCGGGCGAGGTGCTGCGGGGAGGGGTGGCGATCCGCGAGGGCCGGATCCTGCTGGTTGGTTCGTCGCCCCAGGTCCTGGCCACCTGCGGCGACGGGACCGTCCGGGTGGATCTGGAAGGCCGATCGGTGATTCCCGGGATCGTGGATTCCCACAACCACGTCATCGCCGCCGGGCGCATGATGCAGGGGGTGATGTGCTTCGGGTGCCGGAACATGGACGAACTCAAGGAACGGGTGCGCCAGTGCGCGGAAAGGCTGGGTCCGGGAGAGTGGGTGGAGGGGGGCGGGTGGATTGAATGTCAGTTCGAGGAGTACCGGGCCCCCACCCGCTGGGACCTGGATGAAGCGGCGCCCGCCAATCCGGTGGTGCTGCGCCGGCTATTCGGGATGGTGGTGGCCAACTCCTTGGCCCTGCGCATGGCCGGAATTGACCGCCACACCCCTTCCCCGCCCGGAGGACGCATCGACCGCCATCCGGAAACGGGGGAGCCGACGGGGATCCTGCGGGACGCGGCGGTAGCCCTGCTGGCCAGGGCGATGCCCCGAAAGAGCGGCCCGGAGGCGGTCAGCGAGATGGAGCGAGCCATCGAGACTGCCCTGGGGGAATACCTCCGTTGGGGGATCACCAGCGTCATCGACCCCGGGGTGACTCCCCTGGGCATGCGCGCTTACCAGAACCTGTATATGGCGGGAAGACTCCCGCTGAGGGTGGACATGATGCCGGTCTGGCACGGGCTTCGCCCCCAGGATGTCGGCGAGGAGCTGGACCAGCGGATCGCGCACCTGGGGATCTACACCGGGTTCGGGGACCGCTGGCTGCGGGTGGGGGCACTGAAGATGGCCATCGACGGGGGGCTGGGCACCAGGACCGCCTGGTGTTCGTGGCCCTTCAAGGACGGCACCCGCAGTCAGGTGCCGCTGCGGCTGGAGGTGGGGCGGCTGGAGGAGCACCTTCGGCGGGCCCTGGAGGCGGGGTGGTCGGTGGGCATCCATACCTGCGGGGACCGGGCTCAGGATGCGGCCTGTTCCGCCTTCCGGAGGGCGCTGGAAGGTGCAGCGTTTGACCAGCAACGCAGCCGCCACAATATCATACATGGGTACTTTCCCACCGACTCCAGTCTCAAGATAATGGCGGATTGTGGCCTGGCGGTATCGCTGCAGCCGGGGTTCATCTGGGTGGAGGGCGACCTTTACTTCGACATCGCCCCGGAGGAAAAGCTGCGAGATTTCAAGCCCATCCGCCGCTATCTGGAGGCGGGGGTGGTGGTGGCCGCCAATTCCGACATGACGTCGGCCCACTACAACCCCTTCCTGGGGATGTACGCGGCGGTGACCCGGCGGACCGCCCGCGGCCGGGTGGTGGGCGGGGCACACGCCCTCAGCATACGGGAGGCCTTGCCGTTGTTCACCCTCAACGGCGCCTATCTGTCGGGAGAGGAGGGCATCAAGGGTTCCCTGGAGCCCGGCAAGCTGGCGGACCTGGCGGTACTGGCGGGGGAGCTGGACTGCCCGGCGGAGGAACTGCTCGCCATGCGGGTGGACCTCACGGTGATTGAGGGACGGGTGGTGCACGATGCCCGCGGGCTGGTCCCGAAGAACTGAAAACCGAGGGGCCAGCGTCTGCGTTTGATATAATGGGAGGTCAGGAGGTTGTGCAAGGTGTGTGATGGCGATCTGATGGCCGACCTGGTCTCCTGTATACCGGACCACGTCCAGGAAGTGCTCCGCCGCCTGGAAGGGGCGGGATACCAGGCGGTGCTGGTGGGGGGGTGCGTTCGCGATCTCATCCTGGGTCGGGAGGTGCAGGACTGGGATGTGGCCACCGATGCACTGCCGGAGCGGGTCCGCGCCCTGTTTCCCCGCACCGTCCCCACGGGCATCGAACACGGGACGGTGACGGTGGTCACGAAAGAGGGAAACGTGGAAGTGACTACCTTCCGGGTGGAGAGCGCCTATTCCGACTACCGCCACCCGGACCAGGTGGCCTTCACCCGGGACCTGCGGCAGGATCTGGGACGTCGCGACTTCACCATAAATGCCATGGCCCTGGATCTGGCCGGGCGCTTGCACGATCCCTTCGGAGGCCGGCATGATCTGGAATCCCGGCGGCTGCGGGCGGTGGGGGATCCCCAGGCCAGGTTCCGAGAGGACCCCCTTCGCCTGATGCGGCTGGTGAGGTTCGCCGCCGAGCTGGACTTCCGGCCCGAAGAGGAAACCATGGAGGCGGCGCGCCGGGCGGCGCCGCTGCTCAGGCACATCTCGGCAGAGCGCATCCGCGATGAGCTCAGCCGCATCCTGCTTTCCGAGCGGCCGGATTTCGGATTGCAGCTGTGCCTGGAGCTGGGGCTGCTGAAGGTGTTCCTGCCCGAGCTGGAGGAGGGGGTGGGGGTGGCCCAGAACGTCCATCACGCCTACGACGTGTGGACTCACGCCCTGAAGGCCACCGCTGCCATCCCGCCCCGGCTGGAGCTGCGGCTGGCCGCGTTGTTGCACGACGTGGCCAAACCCCGGTGCCTCCGGGAGGAAAACGGGGAGCGACACTTTTACAACCACGAGCTGGTGGGCGCGGCGATGGTTGAGCGCATCCTGCGCCGGCTGAAGTTCGACCGGCGCACCATCGAGCGGGTGGTGCATCTGGTGCGGCACCATATGGCCCTGCACTACCAGCGGGGGATGACCGACGCCGCCATCCGCCGACTCATCAACCGGGTGGGGCTGGAGAACATGGATGATCTGCTGGCCCTGAGGCGCGCCGATCGCGAGGCTTCCGGGGTGAAACGCGGCCCGGTGTCCCGCGGCACCGCCCGCCTGCTGCGCCGGGTGGAGAAGGTGCTGGCGGAGGACGCGGCCTTCGGTCTTGGGGACCTGGCGGTGGATGGCCACGACGTGATGCGGATTGCCGGCATAGAACCGGGGCCCGAGGTGGGGCACATCCTGCGCCGGCTGCTGGAGGCGGTGCTGGAAGACCCCAAGCTCAACACCAGGCCTGCCCTGGAAGACCTCATCCTGGAGATCGCGCGGGAGCGGGGCCTGCCGGGCCCTGTTGAGAGCCCCAGATGAGGGTAGTGCCGCGGGAGCCGCCGGACGGGGGCCGCAGTGGCACCGGTGAGGGGTAGCCGACACGGGGGAGGTACGTGAGCTTGAGCCTTGAGGGACGAATCAGGCTGGTTGCCCTGGATGTGGATGGCACCGTACTGGGTGAGGACGGGCAAATCCCCCAGGCCACCCGGGAAGCAGTGGCGTGGCTCCGGCGCCGAGGGGTCCTGGTGACCCTGTGCACGGGGCGCCGGATCGCCTCCGCCTTGCAGGTGGCCCGGGCGCTGGATCTCGAATGTCCGCTGGTGGTGCACGGGGGAGCGGTGGTGGTGGAGCCCACCGGGCGTCTGCTGTGGAGACGCCTCATGTCCACTTCCGCGTCCCGCCATCTGGTGGAGGCCTGCTGCCAGGAGGGCCTGGATCTGATCGCCTACGGGGATCCTCGGCCGGGGCGGGAAGTGATCTACCACCTGGGTCCGCGGGCCGCTGATCTCATCCGGCGTTATTACACCTCTCCCCCGCCTGAACTGGTGCTTCCCTGGGGGGGCAGAGGGAGAGGAGATCGCATGCTGCGGGCCATGGCGGTGGGGCCGGCCCCGGCCGCGCAGGCGCTGGTTGCCCGGTGTTCCCCCCAGGAGTTGCGCTGGATCGTGTGGCCCACGCCGGAGGACACCTTCGTGGAATTTGGCCCTTGTGGCTGCTCCAAGGCTACCGGCCTTCGGTGGCTGGCCCGTCGGCTGGGGGTGGACCCCGACCAGATCGCCGCTTTCGGAGACAACCTCAACGACGTGGAGATGTTCGAGTACGTGGGCTACGCGGTGGCCATGGGGTCAGCCCCGGAAGAAGTGCGCAGCAGGGCGCACCGGGTGCTGGAGGATGGGCCCGGAGGATTGGGGCGAGTGCTCCGGGAGCTGGCGGCCGGCTAGGCGGGCGCGGCCAAAAATCCTCCAGCCTGCCAAGGGGGTGGGAGAGTGTCGCTGAAGGAGATTGCCGAGCCCATTCAGCAGATCGCCGAGGCCATCGCGGCAGTGCTGAAGCTGGAGGTCACGGTGGTCGACGAGAATCTGGAGAGGGTGGCGGGGACCGGCGAGTACCGGTCGCTGGTGGGGCAGTTCGTGCCGCAAGGGTCGGCCTTCGACCGGGTCCTGGCCACCGGCGAGATGGCGGTGGTCACCCAGCCTCGAGCGAGCGAGTTCTGCACGCAGTGCTCTAACCGCGACGGCTGCGTGGAGGCCGCTCACGTTTGCTGCCCCATCCAGGCCAACGGTCGGGTGATCGGTGTCATCGGTTTGATTGCCTTCGACGAGGAACAGCGTCGGCGGCTGCTCCTGGAACGGCAATGCTATCTGGATTTTGCGGCCAGGATGTCCGAGCTCATCGAGTCCAAGATCCAGGAGCTGGAGACCCTGCGACAGCTGGTGCGGGCGGGGGAACAGCTGCGGGGGATCGTGGAGTCGGTGCACGACGGCATCCTGGCCATCGACGATTCCGGCCGGGTCATCTGCTGCAACAGCGCGGCCGAGCGCATTCTGCAGATCAGCCGGGAGCGACTGGTGGGCCGGCATCTGGGCGAAGTGGTGCCCAGAGCTCCCCTGCTGGAGGTGCTCAGGACCGGCAAGGGGTTTGCCAATCGGGAGGTGATGCTGGAGACCGACGGGCGCACGTTACATCACATCACCAGTGCCACCCCCATCTTCCAGCGCGGCAGGCTAATCGGGGCGGTGGCGGTGCTGAAGGACATAAGGGAAGTCCGCCAGATGGTTTACGAAATGACGGGTGACCAACCCCACTGGAACTTCGAGAGCATCATCGGTGATTCCCCTGCCCTGCGGGAGGTGAAGGAGAAGGCCAAGAGGGCGGCGGCGAGCAATTCCACCGTTCTCATCACCGGCGAGAGTGGCACTGGTAAGGAACTGTTCGCCAGGGCCATCCACGCTTACAGCCCGCGGCGAAACGGTCCCTTCATCGCCATAAACTGCGGGGCGGTGCCGGAGACCCTGCTGGAGTCCGAGCTGTTCGGGTACGAGGAAGGTGCCTTCACCGGCGCCCGGCGGGGCGGTAAGCCCGGCAAGTTCGAGCTGGCGGATGGAGGTACCATCTTCCTGGACGAGGTGGGAGACATGTCGCTCCGCCTGCAGGTCAAGCTCCTCCGGGTCCTGGAGGAGGGCAGGATCGAGCGGGTGGGCGGGACCCGAGGGGTGAAGCTGGATGTGAGGGTGATCGCCGCCACCCACCGCGATCTGGAACAGATGCTGGCCAGGAGCGAGTTCAGAGAAGACCTCTACTACCGCCTCAACGTGATTCCGCTGCACATCCCCCCTCTGCGGGAGCGTCCGGAGGACATTCCGCTGCTGCTGGATCATTTCGTGGAGAAGCACTCGCGCATGCTGGGGAAGGTGGTCCGCGCGGTCAGTCAGGAGGCGCGGCGCATTCTGCTGTCCTATCCCTGGCCCGGTAACGTGAGGGAGCTGGAGAACGCGGTGGAGTACGCGGTGAACATGCTGACCGGCGACGTCATCACCCCCAGTCACCTGCCGGACCGCCTGCGGCATCTGCCGCGGCACCACCGGGACGAGGCGAGAATCATACCCCTTCAGGAGATGGAGAAGGAGGCCATCAGGAGAGGCCTGGAGATCCTGGGACGCTCCGACCGAGCTAAGGTGGAGCTGGCGCGACGCCTGGGGATAAGCCGGGCCACCATCTACCGGAAGATCAAGAAGTACGGGCTGGGCTGAGGGGTGCAGATTGCGACAGTGCTGTTGCATTGTGAGACATCTGCAAGAGGCGAGGATGCAGTTGTCGCCAGTCGAGGGTCCCCTTGCTGTATCAGGATGATACATGGAGGGGCGCGGCTGCTCGCTTGCTGGGATAACCGGCGTGGGTTTTCCTCTGCCGGCACGCAGTTGGCATGGTTCTTGCCAGCCGATCCACGGGAAACTCATCGACCGGGGTGGTCATCTTGCCTGACATCAAACCCAGCATACTGGATGCCATCGGCAACACTCCTCTCGTTCACCTGCAGCGCATGGGCAGGGACTCTCCCGGCAGGATACTGGCCAAGGTCGAGTTCCTCAACCCCAGCGGCAGCATCAAGGCCCGGTCCGCCTTGGGCATGATCGAGGCGGCGGAACGGGCGGGCCAGCTGAAGCCGGGCTCCATCGTGGTGGAGGCCACCAGTGGGAACCAGGGCATCGGGATAGCCATGGTGGCGGCGGTGAAGGGATACCGGTCGGTGGTGGTCATGCCGGAGAACATGAGCGAGGAGCGGCAAAAATTCATGCGCGCCTACGGGGCCGAGATCCGGCTGGTGCCCGCCGGCACCAACATCCAGGAGGCCATCCAGTCCTGTCTGGAAGAGGTGCGGCACATGGCTGCCGAGGACCCGCGGGTGTGGGTGGCCGACCAGTTCAACAATCCCGCCAACCCCGAGGTGCACCGACGCACCACCGCCCAGGAGATACTCCGACAGGTGGACGGGCCCATTGATGCCTTCGTGGCCGGCGTGGGTACGGGGGGTACCCTGACGGGAGTGGGGGAGGTGCTGAAAGAGCACTTCCCGGAGGTGAAGATCGTGGCGGTAGAACCGGCCAAGGCCGCCATTCTGTCGGGTGGTCCCATCGAACACCACATGCAGCAGGGCATCGGCGACGGGTTGATCCCCTCCATCCTGAACCGTGACATCATCGACGAGATCGTGGTGGTGACCGATGAAGACGCCATGGACACCGCCCGGCGACTGGCCCGGGAGGAGGGCCTGTTCGTGGGCGTCTCCAGCGGGGCCAATGTGTGGGCCAGCCTGGAGATCGCGCGTCGGCTGGGAAAGGATGTCACGGTGGTGACGGTGTTGCCCGACGGTGGCGACCGTTACCTGAGCACGGGGATTTTCTAAAAACCCCTCCTGTACGGGGGGTGGTGAGATTGGGAAAGGAGAGTGCTGCAGCTTGCTGGACGTCGTGCGCAGAGTTGATCCCGAGGTAGCGGAGGCCATTCAACGGGAACTGGAGCGTCAGCGCTCCCACCTGGAGCTGATTGCCTCGGAAAACTTCACCAGCCCGGCGGTCCTGGCGGCGCAGGGCTGTGTCATGACCAACAAGTACGCGGAAGGTCTGCCGGGAAGGCGTTATTACGGCGGCTGTGAGTATGTGGACGTGGTGGAGAGGTTGGCCATCGAGAGGGTAAAGCAGCTTTTCGGCGCCGAGCACGCCAATGTCCAGCCTCACGCGGGGGCCCCGGCGAACACCGCGGTATACTTCGCGGTACTGGAACCCGGCGACACCATACTGGGGATGGATCTGTCGCACGGGGGACATCTCACCCACGGACACCCACTGAACTTCTCCGGACGTTACTTCAAAGTGGTCCGCTACGGTGTCAGCAGGGAGACGGAGATCATTGACTACGACAACCTGGAGCGGCTGGCCAAGGAGCACCGACCCAAGCTCATAGTGGCAGGAGCGAGCGCGTACCCGCGGGTGATTGACTTTGCCCGCCTGCGGCAGATCTGCGACCAGGTAGGATGCTACCTGATGGTGGACATTGCCCACATCGCGGGACTGATTGCTGCCGACTGTCATCCCAACCCCGTACCCTACGCGGAATTCGTCACCACCACCACCCACAAGACCCTGCGGGGCCCCCGCGGCGGCGTCATCATGTGCCAGCGGCGCTTTGCCAGGGAGATCGACCGTGCTGTGTTCCCGGGTCTGCAGGGTGGTCCGTTAATGCACGTCATAGCAGCAAAGGCGGTGGCCTTCAAGGAAGCAATGACGCCTGAGTTCCGCGCCTACCAGCGGCAGGTGGTCAAGAACGCGCAAGCTCTGGCCCAGACGCTGATGGAGGAAGGTTTCCGCCTGGTGTCCGGCGGAACCGACAACCACCTCATGCTGGTGGACCTCCGGAACCAGGACCTCACGGGCAAGGAGGCGGAGACCGCCCTGGACAAGGTGGGCATCACGGTGAACAAGAACGCCATTCCCTTCGACCCCAGGCCTCCCGCGGTGACCAGCGGCATCCGCATCGGCACGCCCGCCGTGACCACGCGAGGCATGAAGGAGAATGAGATGCGCATCATCGGCAAGCTCATCGCCCGGGTGTTGAAATCGCCCCAGGACGAAGCGGTGCTAGAAGAGGTGAGATCACGGGTCAGGGAACTGGTGGAGGCGTTCCCGCTCTACGACGCGCTGGAGCAATGAAGATGGACTAGGGATCGCCGCCCTCTGTGGTGCGGTTTGAGCCCTCGCTCGGGGGAAGCTCGGTCAAGGGGACGGTCGCTGTCCCTCATGCATGCGGGAGCCGGGCTTCCCTCATGGTGACTTGGAGGGTTGGCGGCGGTAGTAGGAGGGGAGGATGCCCAGAGCGTTCCGGTACTTGGTGACCACGCGTCGCGAGAGGCGGAATCCCCTCTCGCCGAGCATCTTGACCAGCTGGGCATCGCTGAGCGGTCGCTGGGGATCCTCCTGGCTGATGAACTCCCGGATGAGCATCTTCACGGTGTGAGCGGATGCCTGCTGGTCCTTCGTTTTGTTCACCCCGCTGGGGAAGAAGAACTCCAGGCTGAACAGGCCCCAGGCAGTCTGCACGTACTTTCCTCGCCGGGCCCGACTCACCGTGGATGGATGCACCCCCATGTCGCGGGCCACTTCCGCCAGGGTCAGGGGCCGGAGGTGGGACGGACCGTGCTCGAAGAAGGCCCGCTGATGCCTGATCAGGCACTCCACCAGGGTGCGCAGGGTACGTTCGCGTTGCCGGAGGCACCTCAACAGCCACAGCGCGCTGTCCAGTTTCTCGCGCAGGAAACGGTACGCGGGGTCGGAAGGGTCCATCTGTTGGAGCATTCGCCGATAGCTGGGGCTGATTCTGACCTTGAGCTCGTCGGGTCCGCCCATGATGATTACCGGTTCGCCGTCGATCATCCTCACCGTCACGTCCGGCCTCAGGTAGACCGGGTGTTCCCCATCCGCCAAACCCCGTCCCGGCGCTGGCTTCAGGTCCAGGATCAGGTCGCGCGCCTGTTTGACCTGTGCCAGGGGTACACCCAGCCGTCGCGCGATCTTGGGCAGCCGGCCCCGGGCCAGATCACCCAGGCAACACTGGATCATCAGTCGGGCTAACGAGGCGATCCCTCCGTCGTCCTCCAGCTGGAGCAACAGACACTCCCTGAGATCGCGAGCCCCCACTCCCCGCGGTTCCAGCTTTTGCACCACGCGCAGGGCGCGCTGCAGGATGCCCACCCGGATGCCGTGGTGACGGCTGATCTCGGGCAGCTCTTCGACCAGATATCCTCGTTCGTCGAGGTATTCCACCACCAGCTCGCACGCGCGCCGGGTTGCCTCGTCCAGTTCCAGACAGCCGATCTGCTCCCGAAGGATGTCCGGCAGGGTCAAATGTTGCAGTTGCCCCGCCACGTCCCACGGCTGCCACTCCGAGGGCTGCGCGGAGATCCCCGGTCCCAGGTCGCTGGCATCATCAAACAGTTCCAGCCAGTACTCGGACCCGGCATCCTCGGGTCCCGCTTGCTCTTCCCCCTCGCTGAAGGCACCTACCTCCAGGAAGGGGTTGGACATGCTGGCCTCCAAGAGGTAAGCTTCCAGCTGGAGTGCGGGCAGTGCCAGAATGTGCAGGGCCTGCTGCACCCTGGGTGTCAGTATGAGCCGTTGATCCACGGCCAGTTCTAGCTGGGGCGCCTGATGCTGCATGGACGTGACCTCAACCCCCATGGTTACTTCTAGCCGCCCCCCGCGGGGTCCTGCGCTGCCGGCTGAGAGCTGGCCCTGCCAGGTTTTGGGTGGAGGATGGTGGTAGTATAGACCCAGGAGAACTGTGGCACCACCTGACCCGAAGGAGGGCCGGAGGAGACATGAAGCAGACGTGCCGGGCAATTCTGTTTGACCTCGACGGGACGCTGCTGGGACTGGACATAGCTCAGTTCTTCCCCCCCTACTTTCGGGCGGCGGCGCGGCGCTTCGCCGACCGGCTGGAACCCGCTGCCTTCATCAGGGAGTTGCTGCGGGCCACCGAAGCGATGATCGAGGATGGTCACCCGGATCGGACCAATGCCGAGGTGTTCTGGGCCCATTTTCTGCCGGCGGTGGGCATGCCCGAGGAGGAAGTGAGGGAGCGCTTCGAGCGATTTTACCGGGAGGACTTTCCGCGGCTGAGTCGATTCGCCCGGCGGCAGCCGGAGGCGGCCCGCGCCGTACGGCTGGCCCGTCGGATAGCCTCGCGAGTGGCCCTGGCCACCAACCCGGTGTTCCCCCGCGAAGCGGTGGAGGAGCGGTTGCGCTGGGCGGGTCTGGAGCCGGAGTCCTTCGACCTCATAACTTCATTTGAGGTTATGCACTTCTGCAAGCCCAGCCCCGACTATTACCTCGAGGTCAGTGCCATGCTGGGAGTGGAGCCGGCAGAGTGCCGCATGGTGGGCAATGACCCGGTGGAGGATGGTGCCGCCACCCTGGTGGGCATGGAGATGTTCCTGGTCACTGACTGGCTGGTTCCCCGCCGTAGTGCGTACCGACCCGCCTGGCGGGGATCCCTGCACAGCCTGGTGCAACTGCTGGAGCGAGAGGTGAGCGCCCGTGGCTGAAGGTGAGCAGGATGCGGCCATGCAGCTGCTGTCCGCTCTGTACCGTCGGCTGCAGGATGCTGCCGGGGACTGCGACATCCGCCTGAGGTGGATCACCCAGGGGGGACGGCAGCACAGTGCCGGCGCCGCGCCGGATCCGCTCTCCGGCCACTTCCGCTGGTCGGAGCACCGGGCCACGGAGGTAATCTCCGCCCAGGAGCTGCGGCGCCGCCTGCGCGGGCTGTTGCGCGAGCCGGAGGCGGAGGTGGTGGTGCGGCTGGGGGATGAGGAGCTGGTGCTGCGGCGGGATGCCCGCGGAACCAGGTTGCATCGCCGCCGGGCGGCGGAGGTGCTGACGTCCCGGTCTGCGGGACTGGAGGGGCCGCGGCAATACTACCTCGACCTGGGGCGGGCCCGCCCCCTTTTGCGCTGCCTGGGGTTCATGACCGAGGAGGGAAAGGTACGGCGGGACATGCGGCGCAAGCTGCGGCAGGTAGACCACTTCGTGGAACTGGTGGATGGGCTGCTGCGGGACATTCGGCCCGGGCCGGGCGGCCGGATCACGGTGGTGGACTGCGGCTGCGGCAAGTCCTATCTGAGCTTCGTGCTCAATCATTACCTGCGCGAGCAGATGGGCATCCCCTGCCGGTTTGTAGGCATCGACGTGCGTCCGGAACTGATGGAGGAATGCCGCCAGTTGGCCCGGCAGCTGGGATACGCGAACATGACCTTCCACCAGCAGCCCATCCGGGCCTTTGAGCCAGATGAGCCCATTCACCTGGTGGTCAGCTTGCACGCCTGCGACACCGCCACCGACGAGGCGCTGGGTCTGGCGGTGCGGGCGGAGGCAGCCGGTTGCCTCCTGGTGCCCTGCTGCCAGGCGGAGGTGAGGGCTCAGATGCAGGACGCGAAAGGCACCCCCTGGGAGGGCCTGGTACGCCACGGAGTGCTGAAGAGCCGCCTGGCGGACGTGGTCACCGATGCCTTGCGGGTGCTGCTGCTGGAGGCCCATGGTTACCGCGTCAGCGTGGTGGAGTACGTGTCCCCCCTGGAGACCCCCAAGAACGTGATGATCCTGGCCCGCAAGGTGCGAGAGCGCGACGTGCGGGCGGAGGCGCTGTACCGGAGGCTGAGGGATTCTCTAGGACTCGATCCCGCCGCCGAACGATTCTGCCGGCCTATCCCGCCAGGATCAGGGTGAGCAGCCAGGTGACCAGCACCCCGGCCACCAGACCGACGCCGGAAAGGGCCAAATGCCCGCGCCGCAGGCTCTGGGGCAGGATCTCGTGGAAGACGGCGTAGACCATGGCCCCTCCGGCGGCTGCCAGTAACCATCCCGTGGCGGGGGGCGGCAGGCGCGCGGCCAGCAGGCCGCCGAGCGCCGCAACCGCCTCCAGCAAGCCCGACCCCGCCGCCAGGGAGAGGGCGATCTTGCGGGAGCTGGGCTGATGGCAAAGTGGCATGACGATGGCCAGTCCTTCCGGTATGTTGTGGGCGCCGATGGCCGCGGCCACGGTGAGTCCGGTGCGGATGCGGCCGCCGGCCAGGCTGGCCCCCACCGAGAGGCCTTCCGGGAGGTTGTGCATGACGGTGGCAGTGGCCAGGAGGATACTGCTGCGCAGGGGGTCGTCGTTCGTCTGACCATTTCCTCCGTGGTGGGTGTGGGGTATGAGCAGGTCCAGGAGGTGGGTGACTGCGCCGCCTCCGGCAAAGGCCACCGCCGCGGCCACCGCCCCCGCCTGGCGCAGCCCAGCGGGCAGGAGGGTCAGGGCCACCGTCGCCAGCATGGCGCCCCCCGCGAAGCCGAGCATGCCGGCCACCCCCCGGCTGGTCACCGCCACCCCCATCACGGCGGGGAGGGCTCCCAGCAGGGTGGTCAGCCCCAGTCCCAGGCAGGCTAACACCCGCAGGGCCAGACACCTCCACCGGCTATGATGCCCATTCCGGTGGGTGACGGAGCAGGAAAGGGGGGACAGCGAGGGGGAACAGTAACACTGACCGGGGAAGCCACCGGTCACCGAGTGGGGGAGGTTGGCGGTATTGAACGGAGAGTTCATGTTCTGGCAGGTCATTCCCTTCATGCTGATGTTCTTCCTGCTCTCCTTGTTGCTGTTCGTCGCCGTGGCGTGGCTGGTGCCGCGGATGAGCCGCTGGTCCTGGGGGTGGCCTGAGGGTCGCGAGGGGCGGTGGGAGATCAGCTTTCGTGGGGTACCGGAGTCCTTCGAGGAGTCGGTGTCCAGACGCCTGGACGAGCTGGAGGCCCGGCTGCGGCGTCTGGAAGAGCAATTGCGGCGGGAGTGAAGGTCGATGCCGGAGACGGAAGAGCTGACAGGCCAGGTGCGGGTCATCACCGTGCCTTACGGAGACGGGGTGGTTTCGGCACGGATACCCGCCCATCGGCTGGCAGGCGTGGCGGTACCGCCCAGCGGCGAGGAGGGGATCCACGACCAGGATGATGTGCTGAGGCGGGCCTTGAGCCATCCGGTGGGCTCTCCCACCCTGCGGGAGTTGGCCAGGGGGCGTCAGTCGGCGGTGGTAGTCACCGGGGATTACACCCGTGCCACCCCCACGGCCAGGATGTTACCCTTGATCCTTGGCGAGCTGCAAGCAGGAGGCATGGACCCGGCGCGGGTGGTGGTGCTGGTGGGGGGCGGGATCCACCCGCCGTCAACCCTCCAGCAGGCGCGCAGGTTGGTGGGGGAGGGCAATCTCGACACTTTTGACTTCCGGCTGGCGGTTCACCACCCGGACCGGGAGGAAGAACTGGTCAGCGTGGGCCGCACCAGCTACGGGGTGGAGGTCTGGCTGAACCGGGAGTACGTTTCGGCCGATCTGCGGGTGGCCCTGGGGACCATAGAACCCCATCATCTGGCTGGCTGGTCAGGAGGAGCCAAGGCGGTGCTGCCGGGAGTGGCAGGGAGGAGCACGGTGACCGGGCATCACGCCCTGGCGATGAGGCCAGGGGTGGAGGCCGGGGTGCTGGAGGGCAATCCCTTCCGGGAGGGCCTGGAGGAAGTCCTCGATCTCTGCCCTCTTCACTTCGTGCTGAACGTGGCCCTGGACCAGGCCGGGCGGATCGTGCAGGCGTGGGCCGGTCACCCGGTGACCGCCCACCGGGCTGGGGTCAGCGAGCTGCAACGGCGGGTGGTGGTGTGGGTGCCGGAGAGGTACCCGGTGGTGGTGGTCTCCCTGGGAGGGGCACCGCGCGACGGCGACCTGTGGCAGGCGGAGGGCAAGGGACTGGGGAGGGCGCGACCTGCCCTGGCTCCGGGCGGGGTCCTGATATTGTGCGCGCGCATGGAGCGGGGAGTGGGTGACCAGGTCCTGGCGCGGTATCTGGGCGCGGGCTCTCCCGCCGCCGTCAGGGAGCGTTTCCGAGCGGAGGAATTCTCGGTGGCCGGCTTCAAGGCCTGGCGTCTGGCGCGATTGGTGGAGGACTACCGGGTCTTCCTGGTCACGGAAGGGCTCAGACCGGGCGATCTTCCTGGGTTTCCCGTCCGTTTCTTCGGTGGTCTGCAGGCGGCATTAGACGAGGCGTTTCGTGGTCTGCCTGCCGACGCCCGGGTATATGTGATACCGAGATCGCTGGAAGTGATCATCCGATACCGGAAGGAGCCTCCAGGCGAGGAGGGAGACCGCCCGGTGCAGTGTTAGCCCGCACCGCCAGGGGAGCCGCTGGGGAGAGATTTACGGGGCGAGCAGTGCCCCTGGGCCGGGTTCGACTGCGCCCACGCACCGAAGGCCTCGGTCATCATCAACCCCCACCGCCCTCATATGAAGGGCAGCGGGCAGACCCGCCGTTTGTCAGGCTTGACGGGGTGCGTGGACATCAGCCCGCCGGCACCAGGAATCCGGGGTCGGCATATCGTGAAGCGGCCACGTTGGGGTACCAAGCGAAGAGGATGCGCGCCAGTGGAGGCAAGCCGGCCCCCACTGGCACCAGGACCCGGACCCGGGTCATTTCCGGGATCGGGCCTCTGACGAGCGCCGGCGTATTTCGTGGGCGGCTCGCACGAAGGATTTTCTCTTGTCCTTGGGGAAGGGGACCTTGTAGGTTCCCCGAGCATCCACGCGGATTTCTTCTCCACCGACGTGGACGTTGATGAGGCTCTCCAGCGGGATGCGTACCCACCTGGACGAGAGTAACCCCCTGGTGAGGACGTAGAGGGCGCGGTTGGTCAACGCGATGGCCTGGGACCGGCTTCCCATCAGTCGGAGCACGGTGAGCTCGTTTTCCGGTACTTCCTTTTCCAGAGATCGAGCTATCGGTTCCGGGAATTCGTCCATCAGGTCCAGTAGTTGCTCCATGGTCCTCCCCCTCCTCGCCTGGAGTCTTCGTCAATGGTGCCGGTCTTTCCTGCGCCCTCCGGGCTCTGGCGCCGGGGCTGCTTCGCGCGGGCTTGCCGCTGGAGGACACGGAGGTGTACTTCCATGAAGATTGGACGTGTGCCGCGGGGCGAGCTGGGCGGCAAGGCCAATGGGCTGTACCTGGCCATGGAGGTGCTGGATTCGCACCGCGAGGCGGGCACCTTCATCCGCATCCCCGAGTTCGTGGTGTTGCCGGCGGAGATGTACAAGGAATTCTGCCGGCGGAACGACCTCGATCCCGCGACCCTGGCCGGTGAGGTGGACTATCCCACTTTAAGGCGCCACTTTCTGCAGGCAGACCTCCCCGATGCCGCCCGGGAGCGGCTGGCGGAAATTGTGGATCGGTGGGAGTTCCCCCTGGCGGTGCGCTCTTCTTCGGTCCTGGAGGACCGCCGCCGGTTTTCCATGGCCGGCAAATATCTCACCCGGTTTTTGCCCAATCGCGGCAGCAGGAGTCGCCGCCGGATGGACCTGGAGCGGGCGGTCAAGGAGGTCTATGCCAGCACCTGGAGCCCGGCAGCGGTGGCGTACCGCCGCAAACACGCCCTGCCGGAGGATTGCATGGCGGTGGTCATCCAGCGGCTGGTGGGACAGGAATGCTCGGGATACTGGTTCCCCGAAATTGCCGGCGTGGGCTATTCTCACAATTTCCGCCCCTGGTCGCCGCGCATAAGGCCCGAGGACGGCGTCCTGCGGCTGGTCTTCGGGCTGGGGACCCGCTCCACCGGTCGAGGATACGCCCGGATCGCCTCCCTCAGCAATCCGGATTTGCGACCAGAGGGGCACGACCCCGAAGACGTGGCGCGGTTCTCCCAGGAAAACTACGACATCCTGGATCTGCGCACCGGGCTCTTGCGCACGGTCAACGTCAACCATTTGCCGGAGCTGGTGCTGGCGCAGAAACATTACCCCTGTTACTTGCAGGTGTACTCCTTCCGCCAGGAGGCGCTGCTGCGGCCTGACGCATCGACGCGTCCCCGGGGAGGCAAATTCGTGCTGACCTTTCACGGCGCCAGCCGCTGTTTTCCGGGGCTCTTTGCCGCCGCTGCCCGCACCTTCCGCATGCTGGAAGAGGTCATGGGTGGGCCGGTGGACGTGGAGTTCGCCTACGTACCGGCGCAGTCAACCTTCTGGGTGCTGCAGGCAAGACCGTTAGGCATGCGACCTCGCTTCAGGGAGGTACGGGTTCCGGGAGGCATTCCCAACCACCGGGTGCTCCTGCGTGGCAGTCGCATGCTCACCCACGGGGTGGTGCGCGATTGCCCGGCGGTGGTGTACGTGGACCCGGCCGCCTACGCGGCCAGCGACGACAAGTACGGGGTGGCCAGGACGGTGGGGGAGCTGAACCGCCTGCTGGCCGGCTCCAGATACATCCTGGTGGGCCCCGGGCGGTGGGGCAGCACCGACCCGCTGTTCGGGGTCCCCGTGAGCTATGAGGAGATATGCCACGCTGGCCTGCTGGTGGAGATCGGTGGTCGGGGTGGCGCGTTCACGCCCGAGCTGTCTTACGGCACCCATTTCTTCGCTGACCTGGAGGCGGAGGGCATCCTGTACATGCCGGTGTTCACTCACCTGGAAGACGACCTGTACAACGCCGAATGGTTCTATACCACCCCAGCCGAGACCACCGGACACCCCGCGGTGGCGCTGTACCGGGGTCGGTTCGACGCCTACCTCGACGGCTACCGCATGAAGGGCCTGGTGGTGGCCCGCTGAGCGCAGGTCCTTTAGCCGGCATCCTCCTCGTCGGAGAAGGCGTCTATTCCCTGTTGTCTGAGGGCGCGCAAGGTGGACCTGCCCACCTCGGGCATCCTGGCCGCGTGATAATGCAGGCCGAAGTAGCGCTGGGCTTCGGTCACCTTCCCCTGCTGGCGGACCCGTGAGGTGATGCGCCGGACTTCCTCTGGCCGATAGGTGGTCAGCAGGGCTTCCTCCAGGGCCCGCAGCCACCGTTCGGCCCGGGCGGGGTCCGACGGCAGCGACCGCCCCTCAGTGCCGTACTTCGCCGCGAAGCCCTCGAGGATCTCGTCGTCGCTCAGGGCGGGGTATCGCTCCTCGAACACGCTCAGAGAACGGGGCAGGCGCGGCCGCGTGCGCAGGGGCGAACGGGGGTAGCCCATGGCCAGTAACAGCAGGGGGAAGGTTCGGGGAGGCAGCGAACACAGCTTAACTACTTCCGGGGCCACGGCGGGTACCGTGCCCACATAGCAGGTTCCGATGCCCAGGAGCCAGGCGGCGGTTTCCATCATCTGCGCGCAGCAGATGGCGTCCATGAATCCCACCAGAAAGTGGGAAAAGGACCGGTGGGCGGTGAAGGGGGCGTCCTGAAGGCGCGCGTAGCGTTCCAGTTTGTGAAAATCCAGGACTATCAGCAGGTTCACGGGAGCCTGGGCGATGAAGGACTGCCGGTAGTTGATCTCCGCCAGGCGTCGCCGGCGCTCGGCATCTCGCACCACGATGATGGAGTACGGCTGGAGGTTGCCCCCGCTGGCCGCCCGTAAGCCGGTGGCCAGGATCTCCTCCAGGACCTCGTCGGGGATGGGGTCATCCCGAAAGGCCCGGCACGACGCCCGGGACTGAAGGTGGCTCAAGGCCTGCCGTCCCCATTCCGGGGCAAGGTCTGACATCAGGTGATTCCCCCTTTGTTTTCCTTGGTGGCAAAGGCGTCATCGGCCCGGCGGGCGCCGGAGAGCATCCGGCAGTATGCGCACACCTCGGCGGTGGATGGCTCGCCGCACTCCCGGCAGGCACCCAGCTCGGGCGGAGGCTCAGCCTGGCTGAAGGAAGGGCGGGCGCGCCGCAGGAATCCCAACAGGAATTGGTGTTTGGTTCCCGGAGAGATCAGCTCCAGCCGGTTGAGCAACTCCTTGTACAGGATGGAGGTGGCACCGCGGGCATGGGGGCACTCCTCTTCCAGGAAATCGATGCCCTGCAGCAGGCAGTAGGCCAGGGTCTCCCTCTCGGTGAGGGTGAACAGGGGTTTGACCCGGCGTACCAGTCCGTCGGCGGCCGGTAGCACGGGGTGCTGGCGGGCGAGATACCCCATCTGCCAGTGCAGCACGTTTCCCAACAGGGTGGAGGCCTCATCGTCCAGGTTGTGGCCGGTGGCCACCGCTGCCACCTGCAGCCGGCGCGCCGTCCGGTTGGTGAAATACCGTTTCACCAATCCGCAGACCGAACAGGTGGTGCGCCGGACGCGGGCGGCCAGGGCGGGGGTGGAAAAACCGGTTTCTTGTCGCACATCCACCACTTCCAGCTGCAGTCCCATCCGTTGGGCGAAGGCCTCACAACGTTCCCGGGAGACCCGAGAGTACTCGGCAATCCCGAGGTCGATGTACAGCCCTACGGTCGGTTGGCCGTGGCTGGCCAGCCAGTGCCAGAGCGCGAGGCTGTCCTTTCCTCCCGACACTGCCACCATCACCCGATGGTGCCGGGCGAACATCCGGAACTTGCTTATGGCCTGTTGCACCTGGCGGGCGAAGTACTCCAGGAAGCACGGCTTGCAAAAAGCAGCATTGTGGCGGGGCAGGTCGATGACCGCCACCTCGCCGCAGCGCCTGCACTTCACCGTCTGGTGCCTCCGGATATGGCGCGGTAGACCTCGATCTGGTCGTCGTCCCCCAGGCGCACGTCGGGAGTGAGGACCCGGCCCTCTCGCACGAACAGGTGGGATTCGAGGTCCAAATCAAGTTGCTTGGCCAGCTGCCTGACCGTCAGCGGTCCCCGCACTTGGATCACTTCCTGACGACCGCCTCTGAGCCTGACCTGCATTGGTGCACCTCCCGCCACGCCGACTCACCCATAATTGTATAGCAGCGGGGATCTGCCGGCAAACGCAACCACCGCCCCCGGGAGGGAAAGACCGGGGTCCGGCTCCCGTGGGAACCGGACCCCGTGGCGGGAGGATTGGGCCAATCTTCATGCCCATCGGCCGGGGAAAGAGCGTTTGAGCAGGGAGACCGCCGCCAGGGCCACCACCACCCCGGAGGCGGTCTGTCCGATGTTGCCGTAAATCTCCACCACCACGGCTGCGGGGGTGTACATGATTGCGGTGGCTGCTGCGTAGCCGGCGATGGTTATGACTGCGCCGGCCAGCATGGCCAGCAGGTTCTGCTTCAGCGTGGCCCCTCGAAGTCTCCCCACCACGTATCCGGTGGCCCCTTTGATGATCAGCGTCCACGGGGCCCACACGGCGTATCCACCGAGCATGTCGGCGGCGGCCGACCCCACCGCTCCCACCAGGCCTCCCACCAGCGGGCCGCCCAGGATCGCCGCGGTGTATATCATTCCGTCCCCCAGGTGGTAGTATCCGGTAGGTCCCGGTATGCGCAGGAACATCGTCCCCACCGCTACCAGCGCCGCGAAGACGCCCATGAAAGCTAACTTCCTGGCCATTTGGCTAACGCCTCCCTGCCTGATGTAACAAGCGAGAAGCCCTGGTGCTCTCTCACCAGGGCCAGGAGGCAACCGAAGTAAGCCGGTTCCGCCTCCGCCCATTCGGACTATACCGTCGGCTCCGGATTCTCACCGGAATCAACCGTTGAGGCTGATGGGCTCGTCCCCTCGAGGGGGCATCACCACCGGTCGGGAATTGAAGGGCACCTGCGCCGGGCCCCTCTCACCCTGCCCCGAAGACGCACCGCAATGAGGCTTTTCGCTTGTTCACGTACATTATATCATCTTGGCGGCCGGGACGACAACGCGGGCGGGAGGGAGGGTCCGCGTCAACGTTTGGTAGGCAAACCGCGCATGGACATCATCATGCGATCT
>ENA-OSAE01000108-OSAE01000108.1-marine-sediment-metagenome-genome-assembly--contig:-NODE-108-length-58726-cov-16.497827_pt1 | contig 58726 bp, 43 predicted proteins | sample MGYA00237870_ERZ529317 | MGnify/ENA primary metagenome ERZ529317 (study PRJEB26369, sample SAMN03142812) | marine sediment metagenome | biome: marine; feature: borehole; material: sediment... | reverse complement strand
CAAGGGCCTGACGGGCAGGAGACGGCCTTTGCGGCGGCGCAAGGAGATGGGCGCGCCCCGGTCGGCGCCCCCGTCCGCGCTTCCGTCCACGCCCCGGACGCCGGCGTGCGCGACGCCCGTGCGGGCGTCGTCCTCGGCAAGGGCTGAGGGGCGGCCGAGAGGGGTGACGAATTGAAGAGAAGGCACCTCGTAGCGGTCCTCATCATCGGGGGCGTCCTCCTGCTCTCCCTGTTCAGCGTCCTGGCTCCGCGGGGCGCCCTCACGGGGCGGGGCGTGTCCCTGGGGGCGGCTCCCACCGTCGCCGTCATCCGGATAGAGGGCATCATCGCCACCGGTCTGGGGGGCGCGACTCTCTTCGAGAGCGTCGCCGGCTCCGACTCCATCGTCTCGCTCCTGTCCGAGGCCCGGAAGGACCCGTCGGTGAGGGCGGTGGTCCTGAGGGTCAACAGCCCCGGAGGCTCCGCCGCCGGCGCGCAGGAGATCGCCGCGGAGATAGCCGCCGTCCGCGAGGCGGGGAAGGTCGTCGTCACCTCCATGGGGGACGTGGCCGCGTCAGGGGCCTACTGGGTGGCCTCGGTCACCGACCACATCGTGGCCAACCCCGGCACGCTGACCGGGAGCATCGGGGTCATCATGGAGGTGGCCAACTATGAGGGCCTCTTCGAGAAGCTGGGCATAGACTACGAGGTCCTCGTCTCCGGCGAGCACAAGGACATGGGCTCCCCTCTCAGGCGCCTGACCGAAGAGGAACGCCGCATCCTGCTGTCGATGGTCGAGGACATCTTCAACCAGTTCGTCGAGGCGGTGGCCGCCGGCCGCGGCCTCAGCCGGGAGGAGCTCCTGCCCCTCGCCGACGGGAGGGTCTTCACCGGGAGCCAGGCCCTCGACGCGGGGCTCGTCGACAGCCTCGGCGGGCTCCGGGCGGCCGTCGACACGGCGGCCGACCTGGCCGGGATAGAGGGCTGGTACCGGGTGAAGGAGCTGGGCAGGAGGAGCCCGTGGGAGATCCTCCTGAGCGAGTTCGGCTCCCTTCTCCGGGCCCTGGGCGTCGGGTTCGGCGGGACCGGCCTGCGCGGCGGCGCCCTGGTGGGGCCGGAGCCCGAGCTTTTCCTCATCCGGCCGGCCGACTTCCTGGAGCACCTGGGCGGCGAGGCCGGCGGGCCCTGACGGCCTGGCCCTGACGAGGGGCGACCACCCGGCGTACGGACGCGGCGCGGCGGCCGTCCCGGTCCGCAGGGTGAAGCGGCGGGGTGGAACGGAGGAAGACATTGGTGCATATGCGTGAGCCAAGCAGAGGCGGGCCGGAGCCCGAACGACGGTCGCTCTTCGCCGATTTCGCCGAACTCGTCTACGGCATCTTCTTCAGTCCGGTGAAGACCCTCAAGGAGGTGGCGTCACGGCCGAGGAGCCCCCTTCCGGCGACCTTCACGGCCTACCTCGCCGTGGCCTTCACCGGTGGGCTGGCCGGCGGCGGCGTCTGGGTCCAGACCATGAGGGAGTTAGGGCAGACCGCTGGCATGCCGCCGGTCGCAGGGGCCGGGCTGGGCGTGGCCGTCGCCTCGGCCCTGGCGGCCGTCCTCATCGGGCCCATCGGGCTCTTCATCAAGACGGGCGTTCTCGGGCTGGTGAGCTCGCTCCTGGGCGGCACGGGCGAGCCCCGGCGCCTGCTGGCGGCCCTCAGCCTGACCTACGTGCCGTCCGTCGTGACCGTGCCCTTCAGCCTGCTCGCGTCGGCGGGCCCGGCCTTGGGGGCGCTCTCGGCCTTCGCCACGATAGGCGTGCTCGTCTGGCGGCTTGTCCTGGACATCATCGCCATCCGCGAGGTCCACGGCTTCGGGACCGGACGGGCCGTGGCCGCGGCCCTGCTGCCGCTCGCGGCGGTGGTCCTGGCCGCCGTGGTCTTCTTCGTGATCGTGTTCACCACGATGGCGGGCCTACTCGCCCCCTTTGCGCCACGGGGCCTGCCGGGGTACTGAGGAGAGAGCGATGAACGCCTTCATGTCTGACATGCCTGACACGCGCGAGAAGCCGAAGGGCGGGAGCCCCGGACGCGCCGGGGACCGAAGCGCCCGGCCGGAGCCGGCCCCCCTGCGCCTCACCGACACCACCCTCCGCGACGCCCACCAGTCGCTCCTGGCCACGAGACTGCGCCTCGAGGACATGCTCCCGGCCGTGGAGATGCTCGACGAGGTGGGGTTCCACTCCCTCGAGGTGTGGGGCGGGGCGACGTTCGACGCCTGTCTGCGCTTCTTGGGCGAGGACCCCTGGGAGCGCCTGAGGGAGCTCCGCCGGCGCTTCAAGAAGTCGAGGCTCCAGATGCTCCTCCGGGGCCAGAACCTCGTCGGCTACCGCCACTATCCGGACGACGTGGTGGCGGAGTTCGTGCGGCGGGCCGTGGGCAACGGCATCGACGTCATGCGCATCTTCGACGCCCTGAACGACGTCCGGAACATGGAGAAGGCCATCGAGGTGGCCAAGGCGGAAGGGGCCCATGTGCAGGGGACGGTCTGCTACACCATCAGCCCCATCCACGGGGTCGACTCCTTCGCGGCCACGGCGAGGGAACTCGCCGAGCTGGGCGTGGACTCCATCTGCCTCAAGGACATGGCCGGCATCATCGCCCCCTACGACGCGGAGGCCGTCGTCCGGCGCATAAAGGAGGAGGTCGGCCTGCCGGTCCAGCTCCACTGCCACCACACCTCCGGGATGGCGGCCATGGCCTACCTCAAGGCGGCCGAGGCGGGGGTCGACGCGGTGGACACGGCCATCTCGACCATGGCCATGGGCACCTCCCAGCCGCCGACAGAGAGCATCGTCGCCGCCCTGGCCGGCACCCCGCGCGACACGGGTCTGGACCTCGACCTCCTGGCCCGCATCGCCGCCTACTTCAAGGAGGTCAGGAAGAAGTACCGGGACTTCGACGTCGGGACCACGGTCGACGTCAACGTCATCCGCTACCAGATACCCGGCGGGATGTACTCGAACTTCGTCTCCCAGCTCGAGGAGCAGAACGCCCTCGACCGCCTCCCCGACGTCCTGGCCGAGCTGCCCCGCCTCCGGAAGGAGATGGGCTACCCGCCGCTGGTGACGCCGTCGAGCCAGATCGTCGGCACCCAGGCCGTGCTGAACGTGCTGGGCGGCGAGCGCTTCAAGCTCGTGACCAAGGAGACCAAGGCCTACATGAAGGGCCTTTACGGCCGCCCACCCGGCCCCGTCGACGAGGAGGTCCGCCGCAAGGTCATCGGGGACGAGGAACCCGTGACGGTGCGTCCGGCCGACCTTCTCCCCCCCGGGCTCGAGGAGGCCGAGAAGGAGGTCTCTCCCCTCGCCGAGAGCGTCGAGGACGTCCTCTCCTACGCCCTCCTGCCGCAGGTGGCCAGGAAGTTCCTCGAGGAGAGGCTGGCGGCCCGCACGAGGGTGGACCAGTCCCTGCTCGAGGACCTGAGGGACCAGGAGGCCCGGAAGGTCTACCCGACGCCCTGACGGGGGCCACCCGCTCCTACCTGCCAGGATGCGCCAAAGGGCGCGTCTTGCGCTTGCCCATCCGGCTAGTTACCTGCTTGCGTAAGCCGCACACATCTTCTCCATTATTGGTGGCAGGTGTTTAGCCATTGTTGACGGAAATAGCGCGGTGCGGATGCGGCTGACAGGACACCCACAAGAACGGCCGTATCCGCCGCATCATCACTACTGCTTAGCGGAAAGGAGGAGGAAGAATGAAGAAGGCCGTAACAGCAGCTCTGGTCCTGGCTCTGGTTCTGAGCCTCGGGGCTCCGGCCTTCGCCGCCGGTGAGGTCGCCGGCCCCGCCTTCAACGACATCGCGGGGCACGAGGCCGAGGCGGACCTGACCCTCATGGCCGCGGTCGGCATCATGACCGGTGACGAGGGCATCGGGGGGCCGGTCCGTCCGGACGACCCCATCACCCGGGCCGAGTTCGCCAAGATGATCGTCGGCGGTCTCGGGAAGGGCGCCACGGCGGCCGGTCTGGCGGGGCTCGTGCCGACGTTCGCCGACGCGGACGAGATTCCGACCTGGGCCTGGGGTTGGGTCAACGCCGCCTACTTCATGGGCCTCATGATAGGCGACGACCAGGGCAGGTTCCGCCCGGACGACCCCATCAACTACGCCGAGGTCCTGACCGTCCTGGTCCGCGCCGTGCGCGGCCACGAGCAGCAGCTCCCGCAGGGCATGTGGCCCTACAACTACCTCTTCTACGCGGTGGATGTGGGCTTCAACGGCCGGGTCGAGGTGACGTTCCCGCGCCTGCCCGCCACCCGCGGTGACGTCGCGGCGATGATCTTCGCCATGATGCAGATCGACCGCCTCGACGCCGACGGGCAGCCCATCGCGGGGACGGCCATGCTGGCCGGAAGGGTCCATGAGGGGCTCTTCAGCGACTACACGGCCACGCAGGTGACCATCGACGGCGCGCCCTACGACCTCGCCGAGAAGGTCTACCTGGTCGGCGCCTCCGACTACGAGGGCCTCATGAACCTCAACGTCAGGGCCGTGGCCGACGCGGAGGGCGACATCATCTTCATCCACGTCATCGAGGCCGCCGACAGCTACAGCGGCGTCTTCGCCGAGTACGACGACTCGGGTGACGTGGACTACCTGGTCTTCGAGGACGGGACGAAGATCGCCTACGACGCCGCCCTGACCGTCAGCCTGAACCGGGCCGACGCCGCTCAGGGGGTCACCCTCGAGCCCGGTGACGAGTGTCTCGTCAGCCTCGGTGACGACGGTGTGGCCGCCCACGTCGTGGCCTACCGCGCCAACATCGGCGAGGACTACATCACCGACGTGGTCCCGTCCGACGACGACTCCGACACCAACATCACGCTGTCGGGCGGCGCCGATTACGACGTCCCGGCTTCGGCCATGGTGACCGTCAACGGCCAGGCCGCCGACCGTGACGACCTGGCGGTCTGGGACGTCGTCACCCTCTACACCATGGGGGCCGACCCGGCCGGTGAGGTCATCCGCGTCGAGGCCACCCGTGAGGTCGCGGAGGGCGTCGTCACGGGCACGAAGACGACCTACCCCGGTCCGCACTACCTCGTGACCATCGCGGACGCCTCCGGCGCCTCCACGACCTACGAGTGGGCCATGGACCCGGCCGACATGCCGGGCTCCGGCGCTCAGGTCAAGTACGGACTGAACGCCGCGGGCGCGCTCTTCGTCGAGATCGGCTACGAGGCCATGACGCCCTACGTCCTGGTCGAGAGCTACACGGTCGACAGTGAGGGCAACAAGACCGTGACGGTCGACTCGCGCGGTCAGAGCCTGACCTACGCGACCACGGTCGACTTCTCGGCCGACATCGGGGAGTTCGGCCTGGCGACCATCGACGGCGCGACCAAGGTCATCACCGACTTCACCGTCATGGCCATCGACGAGGCCACCGACTACGAGGTCCTCGCGGTCGACGCGGCCGCCGGCACGATGACCCTGGAGGACCTCGGGACCGGCGACATCCTGTTCATCAGCGACCCGGAGGTCACCATCTACGAGGCCACCGACGACGGCCCCGCCTACGTGGGCTTCGCCGGCCTCGAGGCGGGCGACGTCCTCAACGCCGACGCGACGCAGATGATCTGGCTCGTGGCCGACTGAAGGCCCGGCCCGGTCCTGATGCGCAGCACGGAAGGGCTCCGACCCTTCCCCCTGGGGCGCCCCGCGAGGGGCGCCCCTCCCTCTCCGCCCGCCTCGGGAGGCGGACGGCACGGGATATGTTCCTGCGGCACTTAGCCAAGGGCGCAAACGAATGTCCGCGGTCGGCGGGTTCGACGCCGCAGGATGGGAAAGGAATATGGGCCGCCCTTGGGGCAATCTACACCGGGAAGCGCGTTGTGGCTCACGAGGCCGAGGGGCCGGGAAGGGAGGCAGGGCCGATGCGGGCGGACATGAGGCAGGTGGCGCGAGCCGTGGGCATCCGTGCGTTCTGCCTGGTGCTCTCTCTGCTGGCGGCGGTCGGTCTCTGTCTTCCCGGCCGGCCGGCCCTGGCTCAGGGCGTCACCTTCAGGGAGCACTTCTTCAGCGACACCCCGGCCCGTCAGGCCTACTACTTCGACATCCTGGGCACCCTCGGCATCGTCCGGGGGGAGAGCGGTCTCGGCGGGCCGGCCCGCCCTTCGGAGCCGGTGACCCGGGCCGAGTTCGCGGTGATGGTGGCCCGCCTGCTGGCCCTCGACCCAGGGAGGAGCGGGCCCGACCTCCCGCCGGTGAGCTTCGGCGATGAGGCCTCCATCCCGGCCTGGGCGGCCGAGGCCGTCTCCGCGTGCTCGGCCCTCGGCATCATCAAGGGCGTCCCGGGCGAGGCGGGCGGCGTCGACTTCCGCCCCGGGGAGACCGTCAGCGGGGGTGAGGCCGTGGCGATGCTTCTCCGGGCCCTCGGGAACGACACGGACGTCACGGGCGGGTGGCCGAGCGGCTTCATCTACAGGGCCTTCCAGACCGGGCTCCTCTCCCCGGACGTCGGCGGGGACGACTGGCGCTTCGTCGAGCCCCTGGGGCCGCTGACACGGGCCCAGACGGCCTACCTCATCCACAACGCCCTCTTCTGCTGGCGCGACTTCGACCCGGGTGAGCCGGAGAAAGAAGATGATGCGAGCTTCTCCACGCCCCCCATCGGGGCCGGCCTCGGAGGGCACTCCCTCATCGCCGACGCCGACCTCGCCGCCGGTCTCCTGAGGACGGCCGAGGGCAACACCCTGCGGCTGGCACCGACCCTCGTCGCCTCCGGGGTGGCGGGGGAAGGTGAGCTTGTGGGCCGGAGGGTCTACTGGCTCCGTGACCGCGTGGGTTTCGTGGCCTACATCCGCGCCTACGCCTCGGAGCCTCCGGTGACCGGCGTCTTCGGGGCCCTGGTGGTCCGGGACGACGGGGCGGGCGTCGAGGCGGTGGTGCTCGAATCGGGCCAGGTGGTCCCCTGCGCCCCGGGGGCCGTGGTGGAGCTGAACGGCCGGAGGTGGCCGTTCGACCCCGCCGTCGTCCTGCCTACGGCGGAGGTGACCGCGGTTCTCGAGGGCGGCCGGGCCGTCTACGTCTCCATCATCCAGGAGGACCTCCCTGAGGGGGTCATCAGGTCCCTCCGGTTCGAACCGGCCTCGTACGAGGGAGGGCCGACCACGGGCCGCATCACGGCGGGGATGGGGTTGGCCGGCGGGGAGATGGTCCTCCGGGTGACGCCGGACACCGAGATATACCTCGACGGTGAGCCGGTGGACTTCTCCGAGCTCAGGGAGCGGGACATCTTCTACGCCGCCACGGAAGGGTCGGCCCCGAAGAGAGCCCTGCGCGTGTACGCCTACCGCGACCGGGTCACCGGGAGGGTCGAGAGCGTCGGGCGCCGCTATACCGCCGAAGGGCCGCACTGGCAGGTGACAGTCCTCCCCGACGGCGCCGACGAGACCGTGACCCTGACCTTCAGCCCCTTCTGCGAGGGCTGGGTCAGCACGGCCCTGGACGGGCGCACCCTCACCTTCTGTCTCGACCGCTGGGGGAGGGTCGCCTTCTTCGGCGAGCCGGGGCCCCTCCCCGGCGGGCCCGTCACGGTGAAGGTCCTGCGTCGGTTGCGGGCCGGAGGGTCGGACCTCCTCACCGTGGACTGGAAGGGTTCGGAGTTCACCTACCTGGTGCCGGCGGGCGCGGAGACCCCGCCTGCCGGGTCCCTGGCCCGGCTCCATGTCGCCCCCGGGGGCGTGGCCTCCCAGCTGGAGCCCGCCCGGCCCGCCCTCTTCGAGGCCACCGTGGTGTCGGTCGACGCCGACGACGGGCGTCTGACCCTGACCACGGACAGCCTCACCTGGACCCTGTGCGTCGGGCGGGTGCCGCTCTACGCTGTCGACGATGCCGGCGGGGCGGGCCCCGTCGGAGCTCACGTCGCGCTCAGCGACCTCACCGAGGGCGTCTCCGTCCGCCTGACCGACCCTGCCGCCCCGGAATACATCCTCGTGCTTCAGCCGGAGCCGTCGCCTTAGCCGCTTGGCTAATCCTCCAACAACAACCTCCCTCCCTGCGGGAGGAAAGGAAACGCCTCCACAGAAAGCCACCGTCGGCAGGCGGTGCCACGTCTGCCGATTCCACAGGGAAAGGGGGGAAACTGAGTGAAGAAGGTCCTGGTTTCTGCACTGGTGGCCGTGATGGTCTTCGGTCTGGCCGCGACGGCTTTCGCGGCTCCTGGGGACATCGCCGGTCCTGCGTTCACGGACATCGCCGGCCATGACGCTGAAGGGGAGCTGACGCTTCTGGGCGCCATGGGGGTCTACAGCGGCGAGTATGGTCTGGGCGGGCCGGTGAACCCTGACGATCCCATCACGCGGGCCCAGTTCTGCAAGGTGGTGGTGGAGACCATCGGTCTCGGCAACCTGGCCGAGAGCCTGAGCGGCATGCCTCCGGCCTTTGCGGACGAGATTCCCACGTGGGCGTGGGGCTACGTGAACGTGGCGGTCTTCGCGGAGATCATCAGCGGCTACCCGGACGGGACGTTCGGGCCGGACAACCCGGTGACGTACGCCGAGGCGGTGACGATGCTGGTCCGGGCCATCTCGGGTCACGACGCCATGGTGGGCGACCAGCTCTGGCCCTACAACTACATCTTCTACGGGGTCGAGCAGGGCTTCACGGGTGACGTGGACGTGGGGCTGGTGAACCTGCCGGCGAGCCGTGGTGACATCGCCCGGATGCTGTTCGCGACGATGCAGATCAACAAGCTCGACAAGGACGGCAACGTGATCGCCGACTCGGCCGTTCTCAGCGGTCTGCTCTTCGAGGGGCTGTTCGAGGACTACGACCTGGCGGCCGACCCGCCGACGGTCACGGTCGGCGGCGCTACCCATCCGCTCGCCGACCCGGTCTACATCGTCGGGGCGTCCGACTACGAGTCCCTGCGTTCGTTCAACGTCCGTATCGTGCTGAACGAGGACGGCGAGGTCATCTTCATCGAGCTCCTCGACAAGGCCACGGTGGTGACCGGCGTGTTCGCCAACCTGGCGGACGCTGACGGCAACGGCACCGCCGACACCATCGTCCTTGAGGACGGGACCGAGGTCCCGTTCGACGAGGCGGCGGGGGTGGACGTCGTCCTGAACACCGTCGACGGCAAGACTCAGGGCGACCTCCAGGCCGGCGACGAGCTGACGCTCACCCTGGGCGCGGACGGCAAGGCCGTCAACTGCGTGGCCCACAGGTTCAAGCCTGTGGACTACATCACCGACTTCACGCCCTCTGAGTATGACGAGGAGGGCAACGAGACCGCGGCGGCCATGTTCGACTCGGCCAGCGGCCTGAACGACATCGCCATCCCGGCCGACTGCCAGGTCACGGGTGACGTGACCGACCGCGACAAGCTGGCGGTCAACGACGTCATCGAGGTCGCCTTCGTCAACGACGACGACACCCAGGCCCCGTACATCATCCGCGTCGTGCGCCAGGTGGTCGAGGGCGTGGTGACGAAGGTCACGGAGACCTATCCGGGCCCGGTCACCAAGGTCTTCATCGGGGACACCGCCTACATCCTGGACGACACCTACCTCACGGCTCCCGGCAAGGATGACCAGGTCAGGTACGGTCTCGACTTCGAGAGCGAGCTCTTCGTCGAGATCGCCTACACGCAGGTGACCCCGTACGTCCAGCTCGTGTCGTGGGAGGACAGCTCCGAGGGTGACACCGTCACCGTGGACAACCGCGGCGTCGAGGTCACCTATCCGACCGACGACGACGACTACTCCGGCTACGACTTCGACGGCACCGACTTCGGTAAGCTGACCATCGACGAGGCCACCAACACGGTCACCAACTTCCAGGAGTACACCTTCGGCGCCGGCGGCGAGTGGGAGGTCATCGCCCTCTCGGACGGCAGCATGACGCTGGAGAACGTCACCACTGGCGAGCTTAAGTTCGTCGACGACCCCGATATCGTCATCTACGTCCTGGACGACGAGGGCAAGTACGTCTACGGCGGCTACGAGGCCCTGTCGGTCGGCGACGTCCTCGAGTACGACGACACGGACGGGATGATCTGGATCGAGGCCGGTCCGTAGCCAGACGCCTACCGGCACCTGTGAGCCGGACGCAGGAGGAGGGGGCGCATCATGCGCCCCCTCCTCCACGTCAGGGGTCGAGTCCGCCGGGCGGACCGTCCAGCACGCAGGAACCGGACCTCCCGCCGTTAAGTCTAATGAAGACACAAGACTCGCTCCGGCGTCGAGCTGTGGACAGGAGGACCCCGCGGCCCGCCGAGGGGCGAGGAAACACGAACCCCCGGAAGTGAGGTCTCCGCCATGAACACCCCGCGCACGCGGCCCAGGGCCAGGCTCCTGGTGAGCCTTCTCCTGGCCGTCACCTTGGTTCTGGGCGTCTGGACGCCTCTCCACGAGGCGAGGGCCTCAGCCGCCGGCGGCTCCTACCCGTATGCACCGCCCGGGCCGGACCCGGCGGCCCTCCTGGAGGAGGTCTTCACCCTCCTTCAACACTACAGCCTGCGGTGCCCCGACCCGGAGGAACTCGCCGAACACGCCATCCAGGGCATGCTCATGGGCCTCCGGGACTACTACGCCTCCTACTACGACCCCGACGAGATGGACGAGTTCATGAGCGACCTGGAGGGCGAGTTCGGCGGCATCGGGGTCACGGTTCAGGAGGACGAGAAGGGCTGCCTGGTGATCCTCAACGTCCTTCCCGGCTACGGGGCCGAGAAGGCCGGCCTCCTCCCCGGGGACAGGATCATCGCCGTCGACGGGGTGAGCATCGAGGGCGAGGGTCTCGCCGCCGCCTCCCGCATCCGCGGCCAGCCGGGGACCGTCGTCTCCCTGACCATCAGCCGCGAGGGGGAGCCCGCCCCCATCACCGTGGAGATCGTCCGGATGCTCATCAAGATCTCCTCCGTCGACTGGGACGTCCTCCAGCACGAGGGGAGGAAGATCGGCTACATCCGCATCATCAGCTTCGACCGCGACACCGGGGCCGAGTTCGACGAGGCCCTCCTGGCGGTGCTCGAGGAGAGAGCCGAGGCGCTGGTCCTCGACGTGAGGAACAATCCCGGAGGCCTGCTCGACTCCTGCGTGGCCGTCGTCGAGCGGTTCCTCCCCGAGCGCCACCACATCGTCAGGGTCGAGTCGGCCCACGGCTCCGAGATAATCCGGGCCCGGACCGGGGCCGACTACCGTCCGCTCCAAGGCGTCCCCGAGGACCCGTGGGGCCGGTTCGACCTGCCGCTGGCCGTCCTGGTGAACCGCTACTCGGCCAGCGCCTCGGAGATACTGGCCGCTTCCCTTCAGGAATGGGGGCTGGCCCGCCTCTTCGGAGAGAAGACCTACGGGAAAGGGAGCGTCCAGACCGTCTACCACCTCAGCAACGGCGGGGGCCTCAAGTTCACCACGGCCGCGTGGAGGAGCGGGCTCGGGCGGGAGATAGACGGGGTGGGCATCACCCCCGACGAGGTGGTCCCCTCCGACCTCACCCCGACCGGGCGGGAGCCGTTCGTCCCCGTGACCGACAGGTGGGTCTTCGGGCTCGGCGACAAGGGCTCCGACGTCGTGTGCCTCCAGGCCCGGCTGAACCAGCTCGGGTACGACGCCGGGCCGGAGAACGGCGTCTTCGGGTCGGCCACCCAGCGGGCCCTGGCCTACTTCCAGATGGCGGTGGGCCTCCCCGTGACCGGCAGGACCGACCCGGAGACGGTGGCCGCCCTCAATCAGGCACGGATAGAGGACCATCCCGCCGGTGCCGCTGAAGACGCCCCCGGCCAGGGCCAGACCTGGCCGCCCTACACCGGCGACCGCCAGCTCGACCGGGCCATCGAGTGGCTCCTGGGGCAGATCGACTGAGGCCCTTCTGAGGCACCGGTCTGACGGCCGGGTGGTCGCCTGGACCGCGCTGACGGCTCTTGTGATGTGAGAGGAGGCCCCAGGACGTTGACGGAGGATGGTCAAGGGCTCCGAAGGCCTCGGCTCGACCTGACGGCAGGCGGGCCTAAGACGGCGCACCGCCCTGCCCGGAGCTACGGCCCCTGGGCCGTCGCGGTGGCTGTCGGCGACCTGGCTCTCGTCCATGCCGGCTACCTGGGCGCCTTCCTCATCCGCTTCGGTGGGGTCCTGCCGGAGGTCAACTTCCAGGCCTACCTCGACTCAGCTCCTGGCCTCACCGTGCTGGCCCTTCTCCTGTTCCTCTCCTACGGCCTTTATGACCTCCGGCCGCAGAGCTGGCGCACCGCCGCATCCGGCGTCGTCGCCTCCTCGACCATGCTCGTCTTCCTGGGCATGGCCCTCAGCTTTGTCGCGCGGACGTTCGCTCTGCCGCGGAGTGTGTTCCTCCTGGCCTGGCTCCTTCACGTGGTGGTCCTCCTTCTTTGGCGCGGCGCTGTCTGGCACGCGGCCCACAAGGCGTGGGCTCCGGAGAGGGTCATCGTCTGCGGGCCGGCGGGCGAGGCAGAGCTCTTCACCCGGCGGCTGACCAGAGCAGGACACACAGGCTGGGAGGTCCTGGCGACTCTGGTCGGCCGTCCGCCGCGGTCTCCGGAAGGGTGGCTCTCGGAAGTCGCCGCGGCGGCCGACCGTGCCCCGGCGGAGGCCACGGCAGCGCCCGGCGGAGACGGGCATGGTGCCGGAGAGGAAGACACCGTGGCGTCTGCGGCAGGCGCGCGAGGGTCCGCTGGGGGCCGGCGCAGCGCGCCGGGGGTGCGCGTGCTTCCGCTCGGCTCGCTGGCCTCGGTCCTGGAGGATGGGGACTTCCCAGGGCCCGACGTCGTGCTTCTGACCCCGACCACCGCGCTCGAGGACAAGGCGAGGGTCGTCGCCCTGTGCTCGCGGGCCGGGGTGAGAGTCCTCATCGTGCCCGGATACCGGGACCTCCTGGTGCTCGACGCGAAGATGGCCCAGGTGGACGACATCCTGGCCTTCGAGGCCGGCCCGACGGGCGTGCCCAGGCATCTGGCCTGGGCGAAGCGCCTGATGGACATATGCTTCGCCCTCCTCGGTCTCATCCTGACGCTCCCGTGGTACCCCCTCATCGCCCTCGCCGTGAAGCTCTCCTCGCCGGGCCCGGTCTTCTACCGGCAGACACGCGTCGGGCTCGGCGGCCGGCCCTACACCCTCTGGAAGTTCCGGACCATGAGGGTGGGCGCGGAAGCCGACACCGGTCCGACCCTATCCGGGCCGGACGACCCGAGGGTGACGCGCGTGGGGCGGCTTTTGCGCCGCTTCCGCCTCGATGAGCTCCCCCAGCTCTTCAACGTCCTTCTGGGCTCGATGTCCCTCGTGGGCCCGAGACCCGAGAGGCCGGAGTTCGTGAGGGAGTACTCCGGGACCATCCCCTACTACGACCACCGCCACCTCCTCAAGCCCGGACTCACGGGGCTGGCCCAGCTGTACGCGAGGTACGACACGGCGGTGGAGGAGAAGCTGCGGTACGACCTCCTCTACGCGAAGAGGTACTCGCTCCTCTTGGATCTGCGCATCATGCTTCTTACCCTCCGCACCTTGCTGAAGGGTGAGGAGGCGCACTGGAAGGTCTCCTAGGCGACTTGGCTACAGGTCGCCCATGGAGTATCTTGTAAGTGAAGGGTTCATCCCCGGAACTTCGGTCGAGAGCGGGGCGAAGAGCGGTTCCGCCTCAGGGGCGCAGGCCCATCGATTGAGGGAGGCCTTTGAATGGGAACAAAACCGGGCTTGCTGGGCGAGGACCAAAGGGCGAGGCTGGCGGACGCTTTCAAGGACTATCCTTGTATCATCGCCGCCTACCAGTATGGGTCTACCGTTCGAGGGCTGGCTGGCATGCTGAGCGATTTGGATATCGCCCTGTTGCTCGACGAGACCGCCCCAACGGGCGTAGCCCTGGCCCGCGTCGAGGGCCTTTTGGCCCATCGGATCTTCCGGGTTTTGAATGGTGGACCTCGGGAGGTCGACGTGGTCTCCCTCAACAAGTGCTCGCTCAGCTTTCAGCACACCGTGCTGCGCACCGGCCAGGTAATTTATGATGCGAACCCTGAGGCCCGCCGGCACTACGAATGGAAGGTTATCCAAGCCTACCTGGATTTCGAGCCGACCCTCCGCTGGATGCGGCGATTTCAGAGGGAAGGGTGGCTGCGGAGGTGCGGCCTCACGTGAGAAAAGCGGACGTCCAGAGCAAGCTTGAAGTAGTTCCCGAGAACATCGAGAAACTTGAGTTCTTACGGGCCAAAAGCTACCAAGAATTTTGCTCCGATTTTCGAAATATCGATTCGGCCCTCCACAGACTCCAGACCTCAATCCAGGCCCTCATCGACATCGGAAGCTATGTCATCGCCGAATTGGGGTTGAGGACCCCAAGCTCTAATGCAGAAGTGATTGAAATCTTGACGCAGGCTGAAGTTATCAACCCCGCGGACCGGGATCGGTATATCAGTATGATTCAATTCCGGAATCGGGTGGTTCACCTGTACAATCGCATTGACGTGGAGGTGGTCTACAGGATTCTTCGGGAAGAGCTCGATGACATTCGGAAACTTTATCGGGTATTGCTCGATGTAATCGACGCGCATGAGGGTGAGAAGGGGGGAGAATTGAGAAGGTTTTCCCCCCGGCCATGACCATCTCTGACTGAAGTAGGAGGTGACCCGCGCCCCGGAGGCGAAACACCCCGCACAGTGACGGGGGAGCGGCCATGGCCCTGGCCTTCTTGACGACGGCGGTCTTCTGCCTGAGCCTCCTGGCCGGTGGGGGCGCGGACCTCAGGCTCACCACGGCGCTCCTGGCCGTGGGCCTGGTCCTGTGCGCGTGGGACCGCCGCCTTCCCGGTCGGCTGGCCGCAGGCGGGCCGGAAGTCCGCCGGCTGGCGGTCTGGCTCGGCCTGTATGTCTCTGCAGCCCTCATCAGCATCGTGTGGTCCGTCTACCCCCAGGGGACCGTCCTCTACTCCCTCGATCTCCTGCTCTTCCTCACCCTCCTCTACCTGACCGCCTTCAGCCTGGGGCACGAAGGGGCCCGACGGCTCTGGGGGGCGGTATTGCTGGCGGTGTCGCTGGCCTGCGCCTACGGGTTGGCGGACTACCTCCTCAGCCCTGGTGGACATTTCCCCCGGCTCCGGCTCAGCGGCACCTTCACCTACCCCAACGCCTTCGCCCCGTTCGCCGGGTGCGCGCTGTGTCTCCTGATGGCATGGAGCGGGAGGTTGCCCTGGGCCGACCGGCCCTTCCCCTGGTGGCTGCACACGGTCCTCGGCGGACTGGCCGTCGCCGCTCTCCTCGGCGCCAACTCGCGCGGCCTCCTGCTCGTCCTCCCGGCGGCCCTGGTGTTGGTGTGGTGGGGCCCCTCGGCATGGGGGCGCCGCCTCAGGCTGAAAAGGCTGGTCACGGCCGGCCTGCTCGGTCTGGCCCTGTTCTCGGCGGTGGTCCTGCTCAAGCCCGTCGTCACCGGGGAGCCCCTGGCCGTGGACTCTTTCCTCAGGGTGTGGCAGCACCGCCTCCGCCTGAGCGAACCGGGGACTCTTCCCGAGCAGACCGACCCGGGAACTCCGCCCGACGGCCTCGCCGGGGGGGAGCCCCCCCCGGGGTCCGGGGAGCCCCCCTGGCCCGGGGCCGAGGGCGGCGCACCTTCCTCCGGCCTTACCGCGCTCATCTCCTCCCTCAGCGCCGGCCCCGGCGGCCGCCTGGCCTTCTGGGCGGCGGCCGCGGATGTCATCGCCGACCAGCCGTTGACCGGCACCGGTGCCGGCACGTTCGCAAAGGTCCACCTCTCCTACCAGGTCCACCCGCGGTACTACGCCTCCGAGGCCCATTCCCACTACCTCCAGGTGTGGGCCGAGACCGGGGTGGTGGGGGTCGTCGCGTGGCTGGGTGTCGTCGTGGCGGGTCTGCTGGTCCTGCGATCCGCACGAAGGCAGGTCCAGAGCCGGGCGGAGGACTCCGACGCGGACCTCCTGCGCGGTCTGGGGGGAGGCTTCGTGCTCGTGGTCCTCCACACGGCCCTCGACCTCGCCCTGAGTGTGCCGGCCGTCCAGGCCGTGCTCTGGCTGATGCTCGGGACCTTCTGCCTGTTCGCCCTACCCCCGGTGCGGCCGGGAGATGGAGGCGGACGAACCCGGACGCGTGCTCCCCGCCGGGAGACCGGCCGAGGGGCGGGGCGACGTGGGCCCGGTCTCCTCGTGCGCGTGGGGCTCGTCGGCCTGGCGGTCGTGGTGTGCCTCCCGGCTCTCTCCATGGCGACGGCCCACAGCGGCTACCGGTTGGCGTCGGGCGGCCGGTGGGAGGAGGGACTGAATCGGCTCTTTCTGGCCACCCGGCTGAACCCCCTCGACCCGACCCCGCACTACCTGCTCGCCACCTTCCTGGACCGGATGGCCGCCCTCTCCGACGGCGGAGGGGCCGACCTCAGGGCCATGGCCCTGGACGAGCTGGAGGCCGCCATCCGCCTCGACCCCAGGAACCCCAACCTCTGGTACGTGAAGGCAGAGGTCCTCGCGGAGTCCGGTGACCACGGGGCGGCGACCGCCTCTCTCCGCCAAGCCGTGGACATCGCCCCGTACATGCCTGAGTACCGCTACCGACTGGCGAGGATGTACGCCGACGAGGGGCGCCACCGTGACGCCCTGACCGAGGTGACGGAGATTCTCGGCTGGTGGGACGTTCTCATGCTCAACGGTGCGGCCCGAACGGCCGTCGGGCACCTGGAGGACGACATCTACGCCCTAGCCGGGGAGTCTGCCTTCCACCTGGGTGACCCCCAGTCCGCTCGGGCCTTCGCCGAGCGGTCGCTGTCCGTCAACCCGCAGAACTCCGCGGCCCAAAGGCTTCTTCGCGACGTCGAGGAGGCTTTGTCCGGAAGATGATGACCCCCACGCGGACGACCGTCGTGACGGTCCTGGCCGTCATGGCCTACCTTCCTCCCTGGCGTCTTCTCGGCCTCCAATGGCGGCTCGGTCTCCTCACAGTGGCCGTGCTCCTCACCGTGGCGGTCGCCCGACGTTCGCTCGAGCTGGCCTTCTACCAGACATTCGCGTGGTCGGGATTGGTCTACATCGAGCCCGCTCCGGTGGACGTCATGTGGCTTGCCCTCGCCCTCCTGACGCTCCTCGAGGCCCGCGCAAGGAGCCGGGTCGGGGTCGGGGCTCCCTGGCGGAGATGTCTCGCGCCGGGGGTTCTCCCGGTCCTGATAGCCTTTGCCGTCCTGGGCGCGGTCTCGGTCGCCCACAGTCGCCACCTCGCCGCGGCCCTCCGGTTCCAGTTCATCACCATGTATCTGGTGCTGGTCGGTCTGTGGCTCGGCGCGGCCTTCAGCGACCCGGGCTTGCGCACGGCTGCGGTCAAGGGGTGGACCGCCGCCGCCGCAATCACAGGGGTTCTCGGTGTCCTCGGCGTGGCTCTCGGGGGGCCGCTGTTGGAGGCCTTCTGCTTCGACGACGTCGTCGACCGCGCTCAGGCGACCTTCAAGGACCCCAATGTGTTCGGGAGCTTCGTCGCCTTCGGCCTCCTTGTGGCTCTCTTCGACTGGCTTGTGGGGACCGCCGGAGGCACCCACGGGCGGTGCGCATCGAGGCGTGCCTTCCTGTCCCGGTGGGTGCGGGACGGGGTCCTCCTTCTCTTCATCGTCGCGACTCTGGAAAGCGCATCGCGTGGGACCTGGCTCGGCCTGGCCTGCGGCGGCCTGGTGGCCGTAGGCCTGTACGCTTGGACGATGCGCGCTCGAAGCCGCCTCCTTATTAGCCAGGCGGTTCATCTGGCCCTCCTTCTCGCCCTGGCGGGGTTGTACGAACTGGCGGTCGGCCGGCTCGGCTTCATTGTGAGCCGGATTGCGCTCCAACCGTACGACGCGGACCGTTTTGCCAACCAGGTCCAGGGCCTGTCGAGAATCGACTTCTTCGGCCATGGGCCGGGGTCTTACGAACTCCAGACCGGGATGGCGGCCCACAGCACCTACGTGCGCCTCCTGGCCGAGACGGGACCTGTATCCCTGCTCGTGTTCGTTGCTCTCATGGCGGTTCTGGTCACCGGTCTGGCACGGGCCGCACTTCACGCCGCCCGCCACGGGGGGCGTCGGCCCCAGGAGCCGCTGGGCCTGGCCCTGCTGGGCTATATGGTCTTCCTTGTGGTCTACTCGCTCTTCATCGACACCCTCCACTGGCGGCACCTGTGGGTGACGGTGGCCCTTGCTTCCGTTGCGGCCGCCGAGCCGCGCCCAGGGCATCAAGCATGCCTTTGATGTCACCGCTCCGTTCGAGGGGGGCGACGAGGATTCCGCTCTTTGCTGCCGCCACCACCAGGTCCCTTGCCGCCACGACGCCCACGGTCTGCCCCTGGGAGTAGACGACGCAGTTCCGACAGCCGACGACGACCGCCCCCTCGCCGAGGACGATATTTCCATCCCGGTCGGGCTCCAGGTGTCTCGCCAGCGCCGCCCAGGACCCGACGTCGTCCCACTCGAAATCGACCGGGAGGACTCTCAGGTTCCGGGAGCGTTCCATGACGCCGTGATCGAGGGATACGGGCTCGAGGCGCTGGAAGGTGTCCCGAAGGCGCCGGGGGTATTCCTCTGACCCGAGCTGCGGGAAGAGGGCGCTGAACGCGCGGGCCATCGCAGGCTGGTGGGTCCGGAGTTCCGAGAGGAAGACCTCGTTGCGCCACACGAACATGCCGGTGTTCCAAAGATGCGCGCCAGAGGCTGACAGCATCCGGGCCTCCTCTGGGCCAGGCTTTTCGATGAAGCGGACGACCCGGTGGAAGCCGTTCTCCGCTTCAGGGCCCACCTCGATATAGCCGTAGCCGGTCTCCGGCCGCGTAGGCCTCACGCCGAAGGTGATGAGCCCGGCAAAGGTCCGGCAGTGGGACAGGGCCCGCCCGAGCGCGGTCCTGAAACCGGCCGGGTCGCCTATCCAGTGGTCGGAGGGCAGGACGGCGACGGGCACGTCGCCGAAGCGGCGACGGATGTGCAGAGCGCTCAGGGCGGCGCCCGCCGCGGTGTTGCGGGGCATGGGTTCGGTGATTATGTTCTCGGCCGGCAGGGCCGGGAGATGGCAGAGGATTGTGGCGGCATGGTTCTCACTGGTCGCGACGAGGATGCGGTCCTCGGGGATGAGGCCCTTCAGGCGCTCCACGGTCTCCTGCAGGAGACTCCGGTTGCCGAACAACCTCAGGAACTGCTTGGGCACCTCCGGGGTTGACACCGGCCAGAAGCGCCGCCCCTCACCTCCGGCCAGAATCACGGCGACAGCGGCCCTCCTGCCTCTCATGGACACCGCCTCGACCCGGGTGCGCTCAAGACTCGCAGTCCCAGACGAACCGCCCCGTCTCAGATACTGTGGCCCCGCTTCCGTTGCAGTATAGAAGGGAGACGCCCGGGGGTTTCATGCTCGGCCCTTCTTGGGCAACGGGCAGGAAGGGGGGGCTCCTTTCAGGAGAGAACCGACGGAATGACGCGGCATGCAGACCGGCGCGTGGTTCTCACCTCGCGTGCCCAGACGATTGCCGGGGGGCGCGAATGCAAAGTCGGGGGCCGGAAATACTCGTCGCTCACGGCTGGTCCGACAGGAACAGTGGCGACGCGGCGATTGTGCGTTGCCTCGCGGACCGGCTTGTGGACCGATTTCCCTCGGCGCGCCTCTGGCTCATGTCCGAGTTCTCAGCTTCAGACTGGCGGTTTCGACATGACCACTCCGACTCGCGCGACATCTTTGGCGACAGGGTTCTCGGGTCTGTTTTCCCCATAGTCCCAATCCAGCGGGGCCCACACCCTGGCAACCGCTCGTGGCGAGACCGTTGGACTGACGCCGCCCTGGCCGCGTTCTGCCTTGTTCGCAGCCTTTGTGTTGCCTTGGGGATTCCTGTGCCCTCGTGGCTGTGGTCGGCTCGCGAGCGAGAGACCCTCCTCGTCTTGTCACGCGTCGACTTGGTGGTGAGCAAGGGGGGAGGCTTCCTGTTCGGGGAGCGCAGTCTCAGGTCCACCCTGCGCCTCTGGCGGGTCCTGTTCCCCTTTGTGTTGGCCCGCCGCGGCCGAATCCCTTTCGTTCTATACGGACAGTCCATCGGTCCGTTCGCCACGAGATTTCAAGCCTGGCTCGCTCGGAAGGTGCTGGACCACGCCGCCCTGATTCTCGTGAGAGAATCTCTGTCAGCGGAGCTCCTTCCTCGACTCCGCGTTCGGGCCCCCGTTGCCGTGGTTCCTGACCTGGCTTTCGGCCTCCCATCAGGTCCCCCGGCTGTAGCGGACCGCCTTTTGAGGAAGTACGGAGTTCCTCGGGGCAGGCCCCTGGTGGGCGTGACAGTGAGGCAGTGGCCCTCTGCGCGAGAGGTTTACCTGGCCTCTCTTCGCGCCGCAATCGAACGGCTACTCGAGACCACGCCCGTTCACGTCGTGATATGGCCGCACTGCACCGGACCCGGAGAGTTCGAGGACGACCGCCGGGCTTCTCGTGCACTGGGGCAGTCATTGCCTCATTGCAGACGAGTGACCGTTGTCGAGGGAGAGATTCCAGCCCAGGTCTTAAAGGCTTGCTATGCAAGAATGGACATGATGATAGCCACGCGCTTCCACTCGGCGATTTTCGCACTGTCCGAATTGGTTCCAACACTCGTGATCGGTTATTGGGGTCCTAAGGCTGAGGGCATCATGCGGGAGCTGGGGCTTCGGCAGTGGGTCCATCGTATCGAGACGCTGAGCCCTCCGCAGCTTGCCGCCGCGTCCGTCTCTCTATGGGAACAGAGACACCGTGTCCGCGAACATCTGAGCGACCGCATTCCTGCCGTGATCGACCGGGCAAGGGAGCTCCATCCCCAGGTCGGTTTCTTGTTGGAAAGGGCCACGCGGCCCGACTCGACCCGTCAGACGGTCCTCCGTTCACAGGCCCGCTAACTACGCCCCCACCTTCGCCGCTGGAGTGCGACCGCGTATGCAGCCTCCACGGCACAGACCATACGGTCTACGCTGTACTCGGCAATTTGATTCCAGGCGTTGGTCCGCCTCCTGACCGCTTCGGCAGGTTTCTCTATGAGTTCGGTGATGGCTCGGGCTACGGCCGCTGGGTTGTCGGGCTCGACCAGCCAACCCGTCTCGCCGTTCCTGATTACTTCGGGCACACCGCCGACGGCAGTGCATATCAGCGGGCAACCGGCCGCCATTGCCTCCAGAACAACGTAGGGGAAGCCCTCCTCGCGCGATGTCACCAGGAGTGCCGTCAGCTCAGCCAGCACCGCAGGCACGTCATCAAGGGGAAGCCAGCCGTGAAAACGGACGCCGCCGAGGCCGCGCGACGCGGCGAGCCGCCGTGCGTAAGGGAGAAGAGGACCATCACCGTAGACATGAAGCTCCAACCTCCGGTCCCGCGTGCGTGCGGCGGCTTTCTCATACGCCTCCAGGGCTACGGGCAGTCCCTTCTCGGCCGTGAGACGCCCGATGAAACCCAATCTTAGGGGACCGGTCCCCAACCCGGGGTAGGGTGCGAGCTCCGGAGCCCTTCTGATGCCGTTCCGTATGACCACAAGGGAGCCCCGGCGTCCGAAGTGGCGGGCCGTATCCCGGCTGACCGCTATCGTCACGTCATCAAGGCCCGTCGTCCACAGGTAAACGGCTTCAATCAAACGCCTGAGGGGAAGCCGTCTGGGAACCCAGCCGTGTGCCGTGGACACTACTGCGGGCCGCCGAGCCCCCTCCAGCACGCGGAGGGTGAGCCGACCTCCGACCGAGGCCCTCGGAGAATGGAGATGAACGATGTTCGGCTTTGTACGCCGAACCAGGCCGGCCAAGGTCAGCACGAACCGATGCGGCCGTCTCAGACCCTCGATCTCATACAGTTCAACACGCGAACCCACAAGGCCCTTGAACCCCAGCCCGGCGGGCACCAGACAACCCACCTGGTGCCCTCTCGCGGCGAGACCGTTGGCCAAATCCACCACGTGTCTCTCGGCTCCGCCGAACGACCTGTTCGCCACGACAAGCAGAATCCGCAGGGGCTCCGTTCCAACGGGGCCTGCCTCCGACTGAGGCCCCTCGCATCGCGGCACCTCGGTCCAACTCCTTGGGAGCAACGAGCCGGCACGGGAGCGGTCGGTCGGCCCGCCCTCCTGTCGCCTCTGCGCCACGTAGCTTTCACCGCCCCGCACGTCCTGCCCTTCAGAAGAGGGACAGCAGACGGACAATCGAATGTCTTGAACACCACGCGGTGGCTCCTCGGGCCGTGCGGGCGGGGGGAGGGGGTCCTATGACGGGGAACCCGCGCCGGGTCCTTGTGACAGGTGGCAGGGGGTTCATCGGCAGGCATATAGCTGCACGCTTCGCCGGCGAAGGGGCGGGCGTGCTCGTCTTGGACACTGCACCTGAGGCCCCACCGGAAGAGCCGGCCGCGGAAGTCCCCTTCGGGCGGTGGCAGAAGTCTCGCCCTTCGTTTTCTCTTCACCACCTTGAGACAGCCCGGCTCGACGTGGCGACCGCGGAGGCCGAGGATGCTGTCGTGTCGTTCAGCCCCGACCTTATCGTACACGCCGCCGCCCAGACGCGCCCTCCCAGGAGCGTGGCCGACCCGTTCGATGACAGCCGCACGAACGTCCTCGGCACCCTCCGTATGCTCGAGGCGGCCCGGACGGTTGGTGTGAAGGGTTTCATCTTCATCTCCTCCGCCGCCATCTACGGCGACTCCTCGGTCCTGCCGCTGACAGAGGACGCGCCTCACCGCCCGCTCAGCCCCTACGGGGTCAGCAAGCTGGCGGCTACGAACTACGTTTCCTATTACGGTCGCGCAGGGCTTCTGCCGGCCCTGTCGCTGATTCCGGCGAACGTTTACGGTCCGGGACAGCAGGCCGGTGAGGACGGCGCCGTGGTCCCCGCCTTCATCCGGGCGGCGCTCCGCGGAGAGCCGGTGACCATCGAGGGGGACGGCTCGCAGACCCGGGACTTCGTCTACGTGGAAGACCTCGTGGAGGCCGTGCGGCTCGCCTGGAGGTGGCTCGGCCGGGGCGGCGGCCAAGTGCAGGATGCCCCGACCCTCTTCAACATCGGGACAGGCAAGGAGACCGGCATCTCGCACCTGGCCGACCTGGTGGAGAGGACCGTCGGAAGGCGGCTCGGCCGGAGATACCGGCCCGCACGGAGAGGCGACATCTCCCGGAGCAGCCTCAGCCCAGGACTCGCCCGCCGCCTTCTCGGGTGGTGTCCCAGGGTGGGCCTTGAGGAGGGCCTGAGAAGGACGTACGAGTGGTGGGTCGCCTCTACGCCCGGCCGTGCCCCGCGCGCGTAGCCGGGAACGCCCCCTGCCTCCTACCTGATAGCCTGTCGAGGCCCCGTGGCGGTTCGCCGCGGCGTTGAGCCGCGCCGTCCGCGGAGCGTCCCCGAAGGACTTTCTCCCGACTTGAAGAACTGACCCCGCATGCTCCGACACTTCGCGATGGTGCTCTCCACCAGAAGCCCGCTCCTCCGGCTCACCGGGCGTCAAGTGCTGATGCGGCCGCTGATCGCCTTTGGGCTAGCGGTCGCCCTTCTAGCGGTGGCCCTCACCCTCTCCGGCTGCCTGCGCCTCGGCCGCCCCGGGGTCACCGTCGTCCTCTGGGACGGCCCCCGCTGGCCGGACGAGTCGGGCAACCGCTACCACTGGGTGCAGTCCAAGATAGAGGAGTTCGAGGCCCGCCACCCCTTCGTCGAGGTCATCCTCGTGCCGGTGGAGTGGGAGGACCTCAGGGGGATGCTGGACGAGGCCAAGAACGCCGGGGAGCTCCCGGACGTGGCCCCCTTCGACATAAGCGCCGGGGGCGTCACCCTCGAGGAGGTCCGGGAGGGCCTCCTCGAGCCGGTCGAGAGCTTCATCTCCGCCCCGGACGACCTCTCCCTCCAGGCGCGGGCCGCCTACACCGTCGATGGCACCCTCTGGGGCTTCCCGGCGACGATGACCGGACACATCCTCCTCCTCAACCTTGACCTCTTCGCCGAGCGGGGGGTCGAGCCGCCCCTCGGCGGCAGGTGGACCTGGGAGGAGTTCCTCTCCGCCTGCCGGGCCCTCACCTTCGACCGGGACGGTGACGGCGAGACCGATGTATGGGGCTTTTCCACCTACGTCCTCCCCGGCTACTACGAGGTCTGGCCCTTCCTCTACGCGGCCGGGGCCCGCCCGCTCTCAGAGGACCTTCAGGCCTACACCTTCCACTCCGACGCCGCCGTGGCCGCCCTGGAGAGGCTGGTGGACCTTGTCTTCGAGGAGAAGGTGGCCCACCCCTCGACAGGGACCGCCTCCGTCGGGACCGTCTTCGACCTCTTCGCCGACGCGGAGCGCCAGGAGGTGGCCATCGAACCCTGGTCGGCCTGGGCCATAGACTACCTGATGACCCAGGACGGGGTCATCAAGAACTTCGGCGTGGCCGCCTACCCCTTCCCGCCCGGGGCCTCCTCCGCCGACTCATCAGACCAGGGCGTCTCCGGGCCCGTGACCGTCGGCGCTACGGCCGGCTTCGTGGTCTTCCGCCAGGAGGACCCCCACCGGCGGAGGGTGGCCATGGAGCTGGCGGACTACCTCACCTCCACGACCTCCCAGTACGAGCTCGCCCGCGGCTACCACGCCTTCCCGGCCCGGAGGAGCACCCTGGAGCTCGACCCCTTCGCCGGAGAGCCGGCCTACGAGCGCGCCGCGGAGATCGTCTTCCACGCCGAGAGCCTGCCCCCCCACCCCCGGTGGCCGGAGATAGAGCGCCTCATCCAGAGGCAGATACAGATGGCCCTGCTCGGGATAAAGAGCGCTTCCGAGGCCCTGGAGGACGCCGGAGAGGCGGTGGCCGGGCTCCTCGCCGAGCCGGAGGAGGAAGGCCGGGACGAGGACCGGTAGGCCGGACGAACCCGGTCCGAGGGTCCGACCCTCTGGCAGACTCGTCCTTGACCGGGCACTTTGAAGCCTGGTATCGTTGATGAAACTGGCAGCGAAGGGAGGGATGACGGGTTGCGGGAGAAAGTATCTCGTCCGCGCCTTCCTCGCTGCGCTGTCTGGTTCTTAGGGGTCTGCATGGCGGTGACGGCTGTCTTCCTTCCCCTCTCAGGCGATGTGGCGGCAGCGGGCGCGCGGGTCGATTTCACCATCGGCCAAAGCCACTACGTGATGGACGGCCAGGTGGTGAACACCGACGCGGCTCCGTTCATCGAGAACGGCCGGACGTATGTTCCCGTACGGTATCTCGGCGACGCTCTCGGCGCGTACGTCGAATGGAAGGGGGAAACACGGACGGTCGTCCTGACCAAGGGCTCGGTGGAGGTCAGGCTCGTGATCGGCAGCCACACCATCACGGTGGCCGGAGAGGGTCGGGTCATGGATGTGGCTCCCTTGATAAGAGAGGGCCGGACCTTCCTGCCGGCGAGGTATGTCGCCGAGGCCTTCGGCTACCAGGTCGGATGGAACGCCGAGGAGCGGATGGTCACGATTACGGCCCAACCGTCCGAGGCCCTCTGCCTTGTTCCCGGTGACATACTTGTCATCATCAGCGAAGAGGAACTGACCTACACCATCGAGGTGCCTTTCTACGGGGAGATGACCATCAGCCTCGGCTACAGGGATCATATCGCGATATACGTGGGAGACGGACAGGTGGTCGAGGCGACAGAGTCCGGCGGAGTGGTTGCGAGTGCCTTGTCCTCGTGGGTGGGCAGACCCGGTCAAGTGGGTCTGGAGATACTGCGAGTGGACGTGGCCGACGACATAAGGCAGGCGGCCGTCCAGTTCGCCCTGGCTCAGGTGGGCGATGCCTACGACTGGGATTGGATGAGCCTCGACTACGCGGACTCGGAGACCGAGTGGTACTGCAGTGAGATCGTGTGGGCGGCCTACAAGAACCAAGGAGTCGACCTTGACGCGAACAGCATGAGTCACGGTGCTCACGGCGGTGTCGCCCCGCAGGAGATCTGCGACAGTGAGCACACGCGGCTGATCGCGACAGAGTTGCTGCCTGAGTGCGCCGGCGGAGCCGGTGGGTGATCGAAGGGCAGTCCGACAAAGCGAGGCATCCGGGTGAGGGCGGGGGGCGGCATAGACAAGGGGCCGCCCCCTTACCGTCACCACTCCGGCAGCTCCAGCCCTGTCTCCGCCCCCGCCTCCTTCAAGGCCGCCACGGCCTCGGCCTTGAGGGCGGCCAGGGCCTCCGGGGTCCGCCCCTCGCACCGCACCACGAGAGCCGGCTGGGTGTTGGAGGCCCGCACCAGGAGCCATCCGTCGGGGAAGATGACCCGGGCCCCGTCAACGTCCACGACCTCGGCTCCCCGGGCGACGTACCGGTTGCGGACCCTCTCGACGACCTCGAATTTGGCCTCGTCGGGACAGGTGATTCGCGTCTCCGGTGTCGAGTGGTAGCGCGGCCGGTCGGCCAGGAGGTCCGACAAGGGGCGGTCCGACCCCGAAAGGATGCGCAGGAGCCTCGCCCCGGCGTAGATGGCGTCGTCGAACCCGAAGTACTCGTCGGCGAAGAACATGTGGCCCGACATCTCGCCGGCGAAGAGCGCCCCTATCTCCCGCATCTTGGCCTTGATGAGGGAGTGCCCCGTGCGGTAGAAGAAAGGGTCCCCTCCGAGGCGCCTGGCCTCGTCGAAAACGGCCTGCGAGCACTTCACCTCCACGATGACGGGGGTCCCGGGGTGACGGGGGAGGATCTCCCTCCAGAAAAGGATCATGAGGTCGTCGCCCCACAGGATGTTCCCTTGCTCGTCCACGACCCCAAGCCGGTCGGCGTCCCCGTCGAAGGCCACCCCGCAGTCGGCCCCCGTCTCGCGGACCGTGCGGACGAGGTCGGCGAGGTTCTCCGGCTTCACGGGGTCCGGCCAGTGGTTGGGGAACCGGCCGTCAGGCTCGCAGTAGAGGGGGATGACCTCACAGCCCAGGGCCTCGTAGAGGGGGACCGCTATCCGTCCGGCCGTGCCGTTGCCGGCGTCGACGACGACTTTCAGGCGTCGGGGGCCGAGGCGGACGCGGTCGGCGATGGTCCGGATGTAGGCCCGGACGGGCCTGCGGTACGTGACCGGGACGCCGCCGCCGGACGGCGTGCCGGTCGCGCCCTCTCCGCCCGCCGCCTCCCCCCAGGCCAGCGCCTCCGCCCTGCGTCCGAGCTCCCGGATGTCCTCGCCGTAGATGGTGCCGAAGCCGCGGGCCAGCTTCATCCCGTTGTACTCCGGCGGGTTGTGGCTACCCGTGATCATCACCCCGCCGTCCACGCCGTAGCGTGTGCGGGAGAAGTAGAAGACGGGGGTGGGGACGACGCCGATGTCGATGACCCTGAGGCCGGCCCGGCCGAGGCCGCGGATGACCGCCTCCCGGAGGGCCCTCGACGACCGCCGGTTGTCCCGCCCGACGAGGACGCCCTTTTCCGCCTCTCCGGGGGCCGTCTCCGACAGCCACTCCCCGTACGAGCGGGCGACGAGCTCGGCCACCTCGGGGGTCAGCTCCGTGTCGACCCGTCCGCGGACGTCGTACTCGCGGAAGATGGTCCTCGGCAAACCACCCATCGTCTCTCCCACCTTGATTGCGGTTCTTCCACGACCGTATCGCTCCGGCCCGCGTACGTAGGGGCCCCGCCTGCCGCCGGGCGCCCCGCCGCACCGGACCCCGCGGCCCTTACAGTCTACCCGCGGGAGGCCCGTCCGTGTCGTCGGCCCCGGGCCCTCTCCCAGGGCAAGCTAACCTCGACCCCTCGGGAAGAGGAGGGTGACCTCCCGAGAAGAGGACTGTCCGCCCTTCCGGGCGAAAGGCTGGGACCGTCGCACGCGGGCCCCAAGGAGCCCAACGTGCGGCCGGCGTCCGCCCGCGGCGGAAGACCATATGCCGACACCCACAAGGGGGATTCAAGCCATGACCACCGGCGACGTGAAGGACCCCGGCCTCGCCCCGGCCGGGGAGCGACGCATCGCCTGGGCCTGGGCCGACATGCCCGTCCTGCGGAGCATACGGGAGAGGTGGGCCTCGGAGAAGCCCCTCGCTGGCTTCCGGGTCGCGGCCTGCCTCCACGTCACGGCCGAGACGGCGAACCTGGTGCTCACCCTCAAGGAGGGCGGGGCCGAGGTCGCCCTCTGCGCCTCGAACCCCCTCAGCACCCAGGATGACGTGGCCGCGGCCCTCGCCGTGACCTACGGCGTTCCGACCTTCGCCGTCCGCGGTGAGGACGCAGCCACCTACTACCGCCACATCGCCGCCGTCCTCGACACCCGGCCCGACTTCACCATGGACGACGGGGCCGACCTGGTCTCGACCCTCCACCAGGAGCGGCCGGAGCTCATCGCCGGCCCGGAGGCCCTCGCCTCCCCGCCCGGGGGCGGGGTGAGGGCCGGGACCGAGGAGACCACGACCGGGGTCATCCGCCTCCGGGCCATGGCCGCCGACCGCGCCCTGCGCTACCCTGTCGTGGCCGTCAACGACGCCCGCACCAAGCACTGGTTCGACAACCGCTACGGCACCGGCCAGTCCACCCTCGACGGCCTCCTCCGGGCCACCAACCGTCTCCTCGCCGGGTCGGTCTTCGTCGTCGTCGGCTACGGATGGGTGGGCCGCGGCATCGCCGCGCGCGCCGCCGGCATGGGCGCCAGGGTCTGCGTCGTCGAGGCCGACCCGCTCCGCGCTCTGGAGGCGGCGATGGACGGCTTTCTGGCCACGGACATGGACGAGGCGGCCGGGCTCGGGGACTTCTTCGTCACCGCCACGGGCAACCGGCACGTCATCGACAGGGCGCATTTCGAGAGGATGAAGGACGGGGCCGTCCTCGCCAACGCCGGCCACTTCAACGTGGAGATAAACATCCCCGCCCTCGCCGGGCTCGCCGTCTCCACGCGGGAGGCGCGCCCCGGGGTCGTCGAGTACGTCCTGCCCGGCGGTCGGCGCCTGTACCTCGTCGCGGAGGGGCGTCTGGTCAACCTCGCCGCGGCGGAGGGCCATCCCGCGGCCGTCATGGACATGAGCTTCGCCAACCAGGCCCTGGTCCTCGAGTGGCTGGCCAGAGAGGGGGCCGGGCTCTCCCGGGGGGTGCACCCGGTGCCCGAGGCCATCGACCGGCGGGTGGCCGCCCTGAAGCTCGAGAGCCTGGGCATGAAGGTCCAGGAGCTCACCCCCGAGCAGAGGGCTTACCTCTCCGGCTGGAAGTCGGGCACGGAGTGAAACCGTACGCTAAGGGCAGAGAGGTTTCTAGACCTCCACCTTTACCCTCGACACCCCGTAAAGGGGTTGTCTCCATCGGTGAAGCTGAGGTCGTCTTCACCATTCCCCGGCGGCCGCGAGGCTTCGGGTCACCCTGAAAGCTCCGACCGGCCCTCCAGCCACTGCGGGCGGGGCCGGAGGCCCTGAGCAGGAAGGTCGCAGGGTTGTCCTGTGGAATTGGACGCACTGCCGTCAAGGGCGACAGCCTGGTCAGGAAGGGAACGGGGTCGACCGCGTGTTCCAGGAGCTCCTCGCTTCACTGCCGCCGGAGATACACGTCCTCGTGGTGGCCGCGCTCCCGGTGGTGGAGCTGCGCGGGGCCATCCCGCTCGGCATCCACCTCGGCCTGCCGCCGGCCGAGGCCGCGCTGCTGGCCCTGGCCGGGAACCTGGCGCCCATTCCCCTGGCCTACTTCGTCTTCCTGCCGGCCGTCAGCTTCCTCAAACGGACCCGTCTCTTCCGGGCTCTGGTGACGCTCTACGTGGCCGGGACCGAGCGGCGCATCCAGAGAATCAAGCGGTACGGCTTCGCCGGCCTGGTCCTGTTCGTCGCCGTCCCTCTCCCGGTGACCGGCGCCTGGAGCGGATGCCTGGGGGCCCTCCTCCTCGGCTACTCCCTCGGCCAGACGATGGCCGCTCTGAGCCTCGGCACCCTCATCGCCGGGCTCATCGTCACCACGCTCTCCGTGCTCGCCCTCGGGTAGCCCGGCGCCCTCGCCGCGGCGCGGAGGACTTGCCGCCGCGGGGAGAGAAACATCCCGGCGGAGGTTTTCCTTACGTCCACCTGGCCTGAGTCAGTCAAGAGCATCCTGCGGGGCGCCCTGGTCGTGACCCTCGTCGCGGCCCTGCTCGGCCTGCCCCTGCTCGCCCTCAGGAGCTGTCAGGCCCTGCCGCGGGAGGGCGACGACACGACCTACGTCCCCCCCGAGGTGTCGGTCGAGTGGACCGGCTTCGCGGGGGCCTACACGGCGGACGGCGCCTCCGGAGGTGTCGAGGAGCTGAGCTTCCTCGACATCCCCGTCGTCATGACCCAGCGGGTCGTCCACGACTCCTTCGAAGGACCCCTGCAGGCGGTGCTGGCGCCCGACGGGACATCCTACGTGGTGACGACCCTCTGCCACCGCGGTCTGCGGCGCTACCAGCGCTTCCAGGTCTACGACCTCGAGGGGCGCCTGCTCTGGGAGCACGTCTTCCCGGACCGCTCGTACCGGACCTGCCGGACCTGGTACCTGGCCGGAGGCAGGTACATAGCGGCCGCCGCCTGCCAGTACGACGGCGACGGCGAGCTCCGCCTCCTCGACGCCGGCGGGAGGTTGGTCCTGGCCAGGGATATCGACGGCTGGACGAGTCCCGTGATGTCGGCCGACGGGTCGTGGCTGGCCCTGTTCAACCAGACCCGCAACATCCTGACCGTCCTGGGTCCCCCGGATTTCGAGCCCGCCTGGAGTCTCAGGGTGGCCCCCGGTGCGACAGGCTTCTTCCTGGGGGACGGCCCGCGGTTCCTCCTCAGGGAACCGGGGCAGGCCCGCCTCTTCGACGGCGCCGGGCGGGTCGTCTGGACCGTCGAGATGAAGGGCGGCGGCCGCTGGGCGGCGGCGCTCTCGCCCGACGCGGAGCTTCTGGCCGTGACCAGCGAGGACCCTGACAGCAGTGTCTACCTCTACTCCACGGCCGACGGGACCTGCCTGTGGAGCCATTCCCTCGTCGTCGGGGGGAACAAGGACGTGGTCTTCTCGCCCGACGGGGATTCCCTGGTGGTGTACGACGTCGGGAGCCACAGCGCCGTCTACATGTTCGACACGGCCACCGGCGACATCGCCTGGAGGTCCTACCTCAGGGGCCGCGGGGAGCCGGGCGAGGAGGGGACTGTCGGAGGAGGGCGCGACAGCCCGGTGCTGGTCATCGAGCACCTGGAGTTCACCCCGTCGGGCGAGTATCTCGTCGCCGACGTATGCGAGACCGTCCTCCAGGACCGGGTCTACACCTTCTCCCACTACCTGCTCCTTCTGAACCGTGCGGGTAAGGCCGTCTGGGTGGCGCCACTGGGGTCCCTGGTGGACGTCGATGTCTCGGCTCGAGCGGGCCTGGTCCTCATCACGACGAACCACCCTTATGACGCCTACTCCCGGGTGACGAACCACCTCACCGTGGTGTCCTTCACCGCCGGACCCGCGGGGGGCTGATGTCCGTTCCGCGGCCGGCGGTACCCTTACAAAACTTTTGCAAGGGTAACGTCATCCACACGTCGAATTGATACTGATTACGAAGGAGCTCTGCCAGGGGGACCATGGTCGGTCATAACGAACCGGGAGGCGTCCTGCCCCCGTCCACCGTCCTCCAGAACCGCTACCGCATCATCCGCCTCTACGACCGGGGCGGCTCGGCGACCGTGTACCTTGCCGAGCGCCTGGGTGTCGACGAGCGGGTCCCCTTGGCGGTGAAGGAGCTCAACCCCGACGCCTTCAGTCTGGCCGAGTTCAAGAACGAGGTGAACGTCCTCTACTCCCTCAACCACCCCAACCTCCCGAAAGTCTACGACTTCTTCGAGGAGGGCGGAAGGCACTACCTCGTCATGGACTTCGTCCAGGGCAGGACCCTCAAGGACATCGTGCTCGGGTCGGGCCCCCTGGGCGAGGACCAGGCCCTCGATTACGCCCTCCAGGTCTGCGACATCATGAGCTACCTGCACGGAGGGGCCGAGAGGAAGATCATCCACCGCGACCTCAAGCCGTCCAACCTCATGCTCACCCCTTCGGGCCAGGTCAAGCTCCTCGACTTCGGCATCGCCCGCGTCCCCGACAGCCGGCTCCCCGGCAACCTCCTCCACGCCTTCACCGAGGACTACGCCTCCCCGGAGCAGAAGGCGAACCTGCCGACCGACGAGAGGAGCGACATCTACAGCTTCGGGGTCACCCTGCGCTTCCTCCTCACGGGCGAGGCCGGCCCCGCGGAGGAGGCCGAGGGCGGCCGTGCCGCCCGGGACGGGCGCGCCGCCGGGGCGCGGCCGGTCAGGCTCTCCCGCGAAGTCCGGCGCATCCTGAGGCGCTGTCTCAGGCCCGACCCCGAAGAGCGCTACCAGAGCTTCGACGAGCTCGCCCGGGACATCAGGGCCTACCGTCAGGCCAAACGCACCCGGCTCACCCGCGTCCTCCGGGCCGCGGCGGCGGGGGTGGGCCTCATCGCCCTCCTGCTCGTGGGCAAGTGGGCCCTCGTCCCCTCGCTCCACCCGGTGGCCGGGCCCGACAGGGTCGAGGTCGGGACGAGCGCCTTGCTCGAGGTGGCCCTGCCCGCGGCCTGGAGCGGGAGCCTCCAGGCCATCGTCTGGGAGATGGTCGACACCCAGTCCCCCGGAACCCCTGTCGAGACGCGCCGCGGCCGCTACCTTTCCTTCGGCTCGAACTGTCTCGGCGTCTTCCAGGTCCAGGCCTATCTCGAGGAGGACGGGCGGCGCCGCCCTCTCTCCGAGGTGAAGAGGATAGAGGTCTACCCGGCTCTCGCCGCCCCCGCGGAGGCCCTCGTGGGGCTTCCCGTGTCCCTCCGGTCCCCGGGCGCGGTCCCGGCCTCCGGGCGGGAGTACACCTGGATATGGGAGGTCTGGGGCCCGGTCGGCGGCGGAGGCGCCGGCGATGCCCCCCTCGTCCTCCACGAGGTGACGACAGAGCCGAGGTGTCGGCACACCTTCCTCGAGGAAGGGGAGTACATCGTCCAGGTCTCCGCCAGGGTCGAGGCGGCCGGAGGCGTGGAGGTCACGCTGGTCGGGGAGCGGAAGACGGTCAGCGTCGTGGAAGAGATAGCCGTCGACCCCGAGAGGGTCGTGAACCGCAACGGCGGGTTCGAGGAGGAGTACGACAGGGGCCCCGTCCACTGGGTCCTCGTCTACCCCGGGCGCGTCATCCACGACAAGACCCAGGGCCGCTCCGGAACGCGGTCCCTCCGCTTCGAGCCGTGGTCCGGGGCCTACGCCTCCTACGCCGTCCAGCTCGTCCCCCTCGAGGCCGGTCGCTCCTACCAGATAACCGCGTGGGTTAAGGGGGAAAATGTTGCCGAGGGGGCCAGAATCGTCCTGGAGGCCCGGTTCCGCTCTTCGGTGGACGAGACCTACGTCCTGCGGGAGGAGTCGGTCTCCCCCGACTGGACGGGGACCTTCCCCTGGCGCCAGGTCGTCCTCTGGTTCACGGTTCCCCCGGACAAGACGCCCAACCTCGAGGTGTATCTGAAGTTCAGCGGCGAAGGCCGGGTCTGGTTCGACGACTGCTACGTGGTCGCCGTGGACTAGGCGGCGACCTGCGGCCTTCACCGGGACCACCAGGAGGGTAGCTGTCCTTGAGGCTCCGCCCTGCAGCCGGGTTCAGACGTTTCATCAGCGTCCTTCTCGCCTGCGTCCTGGCGACCGGGGCGGTGGCCGGCGTGCTCGTCGTGCCCGGCGGCCGGCCGGTCCTCGCCGCCGGACCGCAGGGTGGGGCCGGTCTGCCTTTCGCCGACATCGCCGGCCACTGGGCGGCCGTGGAGGTCACCGCCCTGTGGTCCCGGGGGGTCCTGGGACCCGCCGGCGGGGCCTTCCGGCCGGACGACCCGGTGACGAGGGGGGAGTTCGTGACCTTCCTCGTCGAGGCCCTCGGCTGGGGGGTTGAGGCCGGGGACCTCACCGGACTCCCGACCCCGTTCCGCGACGTCGGGCCCGCCGCCCCGGTCGCCGGGTTCGTCAGCGTCGGCGCCGAGTACGACCTCGTGCGGGGCTACCCCGACGGGACCTTCCGGCCGGACCGGCCCATAGTCAGGTGTGAGATAGCCGCCCTCCTCGTCCGCATCCTCGGCCTGGAGTCCGGCCCGCTCGGGCCGGGGAACCTACCCTTCACCGACCGCGAGGAAATCCCGGCCTGGGCGGCCGCCTCCGTCGGAGCGGCCTTCGAGCGGGGCATGGTGAGGGGCTATCCGGACGGGAGCTTCCGGCCCCGGGGCACGGCGACCCGGGCCGAGGCGGTCTGCCTCATCTACCGGGCCATCCGCATGAGCGGGCGGCTCTTCGACGTCTCGGGCATCGTCCGCGGGGCCTCGGACGACGGCGGCCTGCTCGCCCTCGACGTCTGGCCCTCGGCCACCCCCGAGGCCGCCGTGCCTCCCGGGGCGGGCGGCCTGGTCGTGTTCCGGCCCCCGGACTCCCTGGGTCCCGCCGCGCCGGGGCCGCTGGTCTACGTCGAGGTGCCGCCGGAGACCCCCGTCTTCCGCAACGGCGCCCGCGCGGGACGGCAGGCGGTCGAGCCCCTCGACGAGGTGTGTCTGGTGCTGGACGCGCAGGGCCGCGCGCTCTTCGTGGAGGCGACGCGCCTGGACGGTCTCGGTGAGGTCGTGGCCGCCGCCCCGGGGTTGGCCACCGTCACCCTGTGCCGCCCGGGCGCACCCGGCGGGGAGACGGCGCCCACCCGCACCCTCGAGGTCTTCCCCTGGGCTCCGGTCTTCCGGAGCGGTGCGGCCCCCGAGGCGGCCTCCGAGGCCGGGGACGCTTCGGTCAGCCCCGGCGACCTCGTCTACTTCATCCTGGACTCCCTCACGGGAGCGGTGCGGGCCCTGGCCGTCCTTCCGCCCGGGGCCGAGACGGCCGCCTCAGGCGGTGGGGTCGGCCGGGCGGGGCTCCGGCCGGCCGAGGCCGAGGACCCTGCGGCGGGCTCGTGGGAGCCGCTCCTTCTGCCGCCCGCGGCCATGGCCCTCAACGCCCGGGTCGTCGGGGCCGACGCCCTCTCCGCCTCGACGGGCGCGGACGGCAGCGGCCTCACGATAGCCGTCATCGACACGGGCATAGACGTGAGCCATCCCGACCTGGCCATGACGAGCAGGCTCGAGCGCAAGGTCGTCGACTGGGTCGACTTCACCGGTGAGGGCGAGGTCTCGACCACCAGGCTGTCCCGGGCCGCAGGGGGCTTCATCGAGACCGAGCTCGGCCGGGTCCGGGTCGGCGGGCTGGTCTCGAGGAGCGGGTTCTTCCACTCGGGCGTCTTCCGGGAGGAGCGGCTCGACCCGAACGGTCCCCTCCGCGGGGACCTCGACCGCAACGGACGGTCGGACGACGAGTTCCTCGTGGTGTCGGTCGACCGACGGACGCCGGGGACCTACGACACCGTCTACGTCGACACAGACCGCGACCTGGACCTGACGGACGAGGTCCCCCTGAGGGCCTACCGCGAGACGGGTCTCGTCGCCTGGTTCGGGCCGCACCACCTTCCGACGTCCTCCCGCTGTCCCTTCGTCCTGTGCGACCTGCGGGCCGACGGCAACAGGGTCACGCTCGGCTTCGACGGCAACGGGCACGGGACCCACGTCGCGGCCATCGCCGCCGCCTTCGGCTCCTACCGCGGAGGTCCCGATGGTGTCGCCCCCGGGGCCAGACTCATGGCCGTGAAGGCCCTCCGTTCGTCGGGAGACGGGACCTGGGCCGACATCGTCCAGGCGGTGGGCTACGCCGCCCGGGAGGGCGCGGACATCATCGTCCTGAGCGTGGACAGCCTCTCCCTGAGCGGCGGCCTGGGCGCGGAGACGGCGGAGATCGAGAGCATCGCCCGGACCTACGGAGCCCTCGTCGTCATCGCCGGGGGGAACGGCGGACCGGGCCTGGGCTCGGCGAGGGGACCGGGGGCGGGGGAGGGCATCCTCACCGTGGGGGCCCTCGTCACAAGCGACATGTGGCAGGCCTACTACGGCTACCAGGTGCCCGGTGACACCATCTGGCCCTTCAGCGCTGTGGGGCCCCGGCCGGACGGCTCGGGCGGCCCCGACGTCGTCGCTCCGGGGTGCGCCCTGTCCGCGGCGCCGTTCTGGCTCGACCCCACCGGCTACGTGGAAGGTGAAGGCACGAGCATGGCCGTGCCCCACGTGGCCGGGATGGCCGCCCTCCTCTGGGAGGCGGCGGAGAGGGCCGGCCTGCCGGTGACGGCGTCGGCCGTGAGGGAGGCCGTCCTTGCCGGGAGCAGGCCTCTCGAGGGCTACGCCTACGTCGAGCAGGGCTCCGGTGCCGTCAGCGCCACCGCCTCCTGGGAGTGGCTGGCGCGCGTCCTGGCCTCCGGGGAGGGCGTGGGCCCCAGGCCCCGTCCGACCCCCAGGGGCCTGGCGGCGCGCAGGCTGCCCGCCGGCAGGATGACCTTCGCCGTCACCGGCTCCGGGCACGGTCCGGCCTGGCTCGAGCTCGAGACGACCGCACCGTGGCTGAGGCCGGAGAAGGACCAGGTGGCCCTCACGGCGGGCCTCGAGCGCACGGTCGGGCTGACCGTGGACACGGGCCTCGAGCCGGGCCTTCACTCGGCCCGTGTGACCGCGGACGACGGGCTCCGGCGGCTCATCTCCGTGCCGGTGACCCTGGTCGTGCCGTCCGTCCTGGGACCTGAGACGGGGTGGACCTACTCCGGCGAGGGCGAGCTCGGGCCGGCCCGCCTGGAGAGGCACTTCCTCCGCGTGCCCCCGGGGGCCGCCCGGCTCGAGGTCTCCTGCGGGGTGCCGGTCGGCGCGGACGACCGCTTCGCCGGACGCGTCCGCCTGCACCTCTTCCGACCTGACGGCAGGCCCGCGGCGACCACCGACTACATCGGAGCCGGGGCCGCCGACCTCTCGGGGTACGTGGTCGTGGCCGTGGACGACCCGGAGGAGGGGGTCTGGGAGGCCGTCGTCTACAGCTCCGCGGCCCTCTCGGCCTTCGGCCTCGAACGCTCCTCCTACTGGCTCGAGGCCTCTCTCGGCGGGCTCGTCTACGACCTGCCGGCCGGGGGACTGGACCTGGCCGTCCCAGTCGCGGGTCTCGCTGAGGCCTCCGGCCTCTCCCCGGCCTCTCTCGGGGACCCCGCGTCCCTCATCACCCGGTTCTGGCTCCAGCCCGGGGCGGCCTGGGGCGGGAGGCAGGCGGCGGGAGGCGACCCGCATCCGGCAGAAGCGGAACTGCGGCTCCCGTGGACCAACGCGGGCGGCGGGCTCGACGCGCAGGTCCGGGGCTACGGCCTCTGGTCAGAGCCGTGGCCCGCCCGGCCGGAGACGGTCACCGTCCGCCCGGGCGAAGCCCTGACGCGCACCCTGCCGCCGCTGGGCGGGGAGCGGGGGCTCCTGAGGGTGACGCTCCGGAGCCTGCACCTGAGCGGGGTCGGACAGGACCCGGCAGACCTCGACCTCTACCTCTACCGGCGTGAGCCCGACGGGTGGCACGAGACGGCCGCCTCCGCGACCCCGGGCTCCTCGACCGAGGTCATCGAACTCACCGACCCCGAGGCCGGGACCTACATCGTCTTCATCGAGGGGAGCGGGACGGGGACAGACTCCGTCACGGCGGAGCTCGCCTCGGAGTGGCTGGCTTCCCGGGGGGAGGTCGAACCTCTCGAGGGGTCCCTCCGTTGCGCCCCCGGGGAGACCGGCCTCATGCCGGTGAGGGTCAGGTTGCCGGAGAACGAGGGCGTCTACCGTGGGGCCGTCCGTGTCGTGGACAGGGCGGCCGGCGAGGGGGGCTCAGTGGGGCTCCTGCCGCTCACCGTGAGACGCGGGCCCCGGGGCGTCCTCCTCTTCACGGCCCCGGGAGCCCTTGCCGAGGGGCCGAACCTTCTGACTTTCAGCGTGCGCGCCTCCGACTGGACGCCTGTTCCCGACTTCAGCCTGGAACTGGAGGGGCGCGCCTACATGGCGTCGGGAGGTCGGGTAACCCTGCCTCTGCCCCTCGGCCCGACAGCCGAGGCGGGGTCCCGGCTGAGGCTGACGGCCAGGGTCGTCCTTCCCGGTGGGGAGGCCTTCACCTGGGTGCTCCACCTCCCCGTGCTGGGGCCGACCGAGTGGAGCCGGGCCCTCGAGCCGGGAGGCCCGGCCTGGCTGGAGGAGGAGGGGTTCAGGCCGTCCGGGCTGGAGGAGGCCAGGCGGCTCGCGGCCGGCCTTCTGACCGGCGGGCCGTGAGCGGAAAGAGGTGTGCACCAGGAGGAGAAGGGAGACACGGGAGCCTATATGACACCAGGAGCGACGGCCAGGGTCAAGGAGAGGATACTGATAGTCGACGACGAAGAGGCCATGCGCGAACTCCTCCTGGCCCTCTTCCGGAAGAACGGCCTTGAGGCCGCGGCCGTCCCGGGGACCGCGGAAGGTCTCGATTTCGTCGCGGCGGCCCGGCCGGAGGTGGTCATCGTCGACCACCGTCTGTCCGGGGGCGGCGGGGTCGACTTCATCCGTAGGGTCAAGGAGCGCTTTCCCGAGGTCAAATGCCTCTTCATGACGGCTTTCGACTCCCCGGACGTCTTCTGTGAGGCCCTGGAAGCCGGGGCCTCCGACACCGTCCGGAAGCCTTTCGACATACTGACGATGCTCGGCAAGGTCTGGCACCTGCTGACCGAACCCGAGACTCCGACCGGGGAGGGGCGCCGTGGGTAGCTTCATCGCGGCTGTCTGCCAGGTTTCCGCCGGGGCCGACCCGCACGAGGCGGCGGTGAGGGCCGCCCGCGCGGGGGCCGGGCTCGTCGTCCTACCCGCGTTCTGCCTCGAGGCCTTCCTCGGGTGTCCGCCGGCGGCGTCCTACGGCACGGTGCCGGCGGCCGGCTCGCCGCAGGGGACGGAGGGCTCCCCGCCGGGAGAGGCCGACCCCGGCGGACGGACGGCCCCCGGGCGCGAGGAGCTCCTGGGACTTGCGGCCTCCGTCGCCCGGGAGGCAGGCTGTCACCTCGTCGCGGGTACGGTCTTCGTCCCGGCCGGCGAGGGCGGCGGCCGACGCCAGGTGGCCTGGCTCCTCTCGCCTGAGGGCGGGCTCATCGGAGAGCAGGGCCAGACCCATACGACGGCCGAAGAGGAGGCGGCCGGCCGCCTCGAGGCCGACAGGCTCGAGGTCTTCCGGGTCCTCGGGGTCGGGATAGGCCTTCTCGTGGGGCTCGACGTCTGGGTCCCCGAGGTGGCGCGTATCCTCACCCTTGAGGGGGCGACCGTCCTCGTCGCCCCCCTGGCCCTGCCGGCCCCCTACTCCGAGGCCCGGCAGATAGCCGGAGTGTGGCAGATAGTCCAGCAGAACCAGGTCTTCGGGCTCGAGGCCTGCCTTGTCGGGGAGTGGGGCGGTGTGCCGTACGCCGGACGGAGCGCGGTGACGGCCCCGTGTGAGGCCGTCGGTGACGCGAGCGGCTTCGTCGTGCGGGCCCCGGTCCCGGACCGGCCGCTGACCGTCCTCGGCGGCATCGACCTCGAGGCCAGGCGCCGGGCCGTGGAGTCCTACGACATCCTCGGGGCCATGAACACAAGACTCTACCGCCAGGTCTTCCCCATGGCCTATCTCGGACGCCGCCGGCGTGTGGCGGCCGGCCCGACCCGGCGGCCGCTCGGTGGGGGAGAGCCGCGTTGAGCCCGCGGTCCGCAGGGCCGGGCCTCAGGCTCGGCCCCAGGGAGAGGCTCTTCCGACGCTACCTGGCCTTCATCTCGCGGCCGGGCGCGGTCCGCGCCGCCGTGGGCTCCCTGGACCTCCGCCGGGCGCGACCGCCTGACGCGGAGTCCTCCCCGGAGGACGGGCGGCGCGTGCGGGTGGCCGCGGTGCAGATGGACGCGTCCCCGGTGAGGTCTGTGGAGGAGTACGTCCGGCGCGTCGGCGGGTTCGTCCGGGACGCGGTCGCCCGGGGGGCCGACCTCGTGGCCTTCCCGGAGTACGTGACATATCCCCTCCTGGGTCTTCTCCCCGGGTTCGAGGAGATGTCCGGGGCGGGGAGCGGGGACGCCGAGCGCGGTGGTGCGGCCGGGGCCGGCGCCACAGAACCGGAGACGGACCGCCCCGCCCTGCGGGATGTCGTCCTCTACGTCGAGCCTCTTCTGAGGAACGTCTACCAGACGGCCTTCTCCCGCCTGGCCGCCGCGGCCCGCGTCCACATCGCGGCCGGGTCGACGCCGATGCCCGACCCCGACGGCAGGGTCTACAACGTCGCCGCACTCTTCGACCCTGCCGGGAGGCTTGTCGGGACCCAGGCCAAGCTCCACCTCTATCCGACGGAGGCGGCCGAGGGCCTGTCGCCAGGCGACAGGCTGGAGGTCTTCGTCACCGGTGTCGGCCGGATGGCGCTCCCGGTCTGCATGGACGCGACCTTCTTCGAGACCTACCGGCTGGCGGCCCTGGAGGGGGCGGAGATCGTCACCAACCCCATCGCCGACGTGGACACCTACAGCTATTGGAAGAAACTGCGCGGCGCCTGGCCGCGTGTCCAGGAGACGCCGGTCTACGCCGTGCAGTCGGCCTTGGTCGGCGAGTTCCTGGGCCGCCCGATGACCGGCAAGGCGGCCGTCTACGCTCCGATGGAGCTGACCCCGGCCGGGGACGGCGTCCTGGCCGAATCGCCCGAGCCCGTCGGCGACGGGATGGTCGTGGCCGACCTCGACCTGGACGCCCTGGCCGAGTTCCGCGAGCGGCACCCGGTCTTCGGTCGGTTCAACGCCGGCCTCATCCGCAACTACCTTCCGCAGGTCTACGAGAGGTTCGCCCGTGACAGGAGGCGCTCGTGAAGAGACTGACGACCCCCGAGGAGATGACCCTCACCCGGCGCCTTCACCCGACCGGGAACCACTTCGTCTCCCTCCCGGTGGTGGGCGCGGAGGACGCCTCGGTCGACCGGGTGGGCGTCCTTCACATGGGTCAGGTGAGCCTTGTGGAGCTGTGCGGCCGCCAGGCGGGCCACGGGGCCGAGACCCTGCCCCCTCTCGAACCGCTCCTCCGGCCGTTCGCCGTCGTGCAGGGCCGGAAGGTGCGGCCGGGCGGGAGTCCTCCGCCTCCGTCCTCCGGCGGCGGCCAGGGCGGGGGGCCGGGCGGCGGCATCGCCTGGAGGCGCCTGTGGAACTGGGTCCCGCGCTTCGAGTGGCGTGAGCCGGAGACCGGCCTGGTCCTCCAGGGTGTCATCTGCGCCCCGGTCCGGCGCGACCCCGAGGGGGTGGCCTCGCACAAGGGGTTCTTCTACCTCCTCGAGGCCGACCTGCCCGGCGGCGGTGCGGTCGCTCTGGGTCTCGACATCACCTGGGCGGACCTCGTCCAGACGGTCTACACCTCGCGCCCTCTCAAGGCCGAGTTCTCCGTCCGGGACGACCGCTGGACGGGCGGTCCCGTGCTCGAGCCGCGCTCCGGCGCCGGCGCCGGACCGGCGGCCATGGCCCTGTCCTTCTCGGTGGGGCCCGACGAGGTGCGCTGGTCGGTCCGTCGGGACGGGGACGGGGCCGTTCGGGTCGAGGTCGTCACGCGGCCGGCCGGGCCCGACCCCGACGGCAGGGTGCGGGCGGCCTTCTACTTCGGGGTGAGCCGAGAAGGAGACGGGGCGCGCACGGTGGCCGTGGACCTCGCGCGGCACGGCTGGGAGCGCCTTCTTGAGGAGACAGGGCGGTGCCTCGGGGCCATGCGGAGGAGGGTCGGGGAGGAGGCGGCCGCAGACGCGGCCGGGGCCCCGGCCGAGAACGGAGCCGCGGGCGGTGTGAAGGGCCCTGGCGAGGACCGTGCCGAGGCCTCCCTCCTCGAGGAGCGGCTGAACCTGAACCTGATGTTCAACTACTTCTTCTCCGTCGGGCGGACCATAGACACGGAGGAGCTCGTCCTGGTCACGAGCAGGAGCCCGCTCTACTACGTCAGCGCGGCCTTCTGGGCGCGGGACGCCCTCCTCTGGAGCCTCCCGGGACTGCTCCTTGTGGACCCCGGGCTGGCGGAGGAGGCCCTCGGGGCGGCCTTCGAGCGCTATTTCCGGCACGCCGGGATACACTCGCTCTACATCGACGGGACCCTGCTCTACCCGGGGTTCGAACTCGACGAGCTGGCGGCCTACCCCATCGCCCTCTGGCGTTACGTCGTCCGGACCGGGGACCGGGCCATCCTCACCCGGAGGGGCCTGGGCCCGAAGCTCCGGCGGCTCTCCGCCCTCCTCGCCGCCCGCAAGCACCCGGACCCGTCGGTGGACCTCTACGAGACCTTCCTCCTGCCGTCGGACGACCCCGCCTCCCACCCCTACGTCACCTACGACAACGTGCTGGCCTGGAGGGCCCTCCTGGCCCTGGCCGACCTCCTGGCCTGGCAGGGCGCCCCGGCCGGGGAGGTCGAGGGCCTCCGGGCCCAGGCCGGCCGGGTGAGGGAGTCCGTCTACCGGCATTGCGTGGTCGACGGGCCGCACGGGCCCATGTTCGCCTGGTCGGTGGACCTCAAGGGCGGGTCCGAGACGGGGGACGAGCCGCCCGGCAGTCTGGAACTCCTCCCCTACTACGGCTTCTGCGCCCGCGACGACCGGATATGGCGGAACACCATGCGCTGGCTGCACTCCCGGGAGCATCCCTACCGGTACGTGGGGGTGCCCTTCCCCGGACTCGGGTGCCCGCACTCGCCGCACCCCTTCGTCATGAGCCTCTTCAACGCGCTCCTGGGGGGTCTGCCGGAGCGCGTCCGGGAGGCCCGGGAGGTGCTGGTCCGGGCCCCGCTCGACACAGGCCTGGCCTGCGAGTCCTTCGACCGGCACACCGGTGAGGTGAAGACCGGAGCGGCCTTCGCGAGCTGCGCCGGGTTCCTCGCCTACGCCATGGACGCGGTTTTCGGGGCGGGAGAGGTTGGAGATTACAGGAACGGTCAAGAGTTTGTGGAATAACACCGGCTGGGAAGACTAGTCCGGCCGCGGGGAGGTCAAGGTTGAGACTCTTCCTAGACACAGCGAACATCGAGGAGATCCGGGAAGCGGTGAGCTGGGGCGTCATCTCCGGGGTGACGACCAACCCCACTCTCGTCTCCAGGGAGCAGGGCCGGAGTTTCACCGAGATTGTCCGGGAAATCACCGCCCTCGTCCCCGGCCCCGTGAGCGTCGAGGCGGTCAGTCTCGAAGGGCCGTCAATCGTAGAGGAAGCCCGCCGGCTCGCGGCCATGGCCCAGAACGTCGTGGTGAAGATTCCCATGACCCCGGAGGGGCTGAAGGCGGTCAAGGTGCTGGCCGGCGAGGGGGTCAGGACCAACGTGACCCTCGTCTTCTCGGCCAACCAGGCCCTCCTGGCCGCCCTGGCCGGAGCCACCTATGTCAGCCCGTTCGTCGGGCGCCTGGACGACATCGGACACGACGGCATGGCCGTCGTCCGCGACGTGGCCGAGATCTTCCAGTTGCACGCCCTGGACACGGAGATCATCACGGCCAGCGTCCGTCATCCCCTGCACGTGTTGGAGGCGGCCAAGGCCGGCTCGGACATCGCCACCGTGCCGATGAAGGTCCTGAGAGCCATGGTGAGCCATCCCCTGACCGACCGGGGCATAGAGAGGTTCCTTGCGGACTGGAAGAAAGTTGACAAAGGCTAGACAGGGCGCGGCGTCGTAGGGTTATAGCCTGCCGCCCGCCGGATTATCCTAGTACGGCCAGGTTACCCCGTTGTAACCTCCCGACGAGAGGGAACGCCAGCGATCTTTTTCACCTGAGTATCCACCGGGTTCCATCCCTTGCATGTCTTGCGTTCGGCCTGTTCGTGACTTTAGAGGACGGGGTGAGTGGGTTGAACATCGCCCAACTGGAGTCCAAGACACTGAAGGAACTCTACCAGATGGCCCGGGACCTCGGCATCATGGGCTACTCCGAGATGATAAAGAAGGAGCTCATCTTCGAGATCCTGAAGGCCAACATCGAGAAGGAGGGGTCCATCTTCGCCGAGGGCGTGCTGGAGATCATGCCGGAAGGCTTCGGCTTCCTCCGGCCGACCGGCTACATCCCAAGCCGGCAGGACGTGTACGTGTCCCCCTCACAGATACGGCGCTTCGACCTGAAGACGGGGGACTATGTCTCCGGCCAGGTCCGTCCTCCCAAAGACAGCGAGCGCTACTACGCCCTCCTCCGGGTCGAGGCGATAAACGAGGAGGACCCGGATGTCGCCCGGGACCGCATCCCGTTCGAGGCCCTGACCCCCGTCTTCCCCAGCGAGCGGCTGGTCCTCGAGACGACCCGCAACGAGATCTCCACACGGCTCATCGACCTCATCGCTCCGATCGGGAAGGGCCAGCGGGGGCTCATCGTCTCCCCGCCCAAGGCCGGCAAGACGGTGCTCCTCAAGAAGATCGCCAACGCCATAATGGCCAACGCGCCCTCCGTCCATCTCATCGTCCTGCTCATCGATGAGCGTCCGGAGGAGGTCACCGACATGGAACGTTCGGTGACCGGTGAGGTGGTGAGTTCGACCTTCGACGAGCTGCCCGAGAACCACATCAAGGTGGCCGACATGGTCCTCGAGCGGGCCAAGAGGCTCGTCGAGCACAGGAAGGACGTCGTCATCCTCCTTGACAGCCTCACCCGTTTCGCCCGGGCCCACAACTTGGTCGTTCCCCCGAGCGGGCGGACCCTGTCGGGCGGGATAGACCCGGCCGCCCTCCACAAGCCCAGGCGGTTCTTCGCCGCCGCCCGGAACATAGAGGAGGGAGGGAGCCTGACCATCATCGCCACCTGCCTCGTGGACACCGGCAGCCGGATGGACGACATCATCTACGAGGAGTTCAAGGGCACGGGCAACATGGAGATTCACCTCGACCGGCAACTCTCCGAGAGACGCATCTTCCCGGCCATAGATGTCAAGCGGTCGGGCACCCGCAAGGAGGAGCTCCTCCTCGCGCCGGAGGTGCTGGAGATGACCTACGCCCTCCGCCGGGCCCTCAACGCCCTGGGCACCCAGGAGGCGACGGAGATGCTCATCGACCGCCTGAAGAAGACAAAATCCAACGCAGAGTTCCTGAAGATAGTCCAGAAAGGCCTGCAGATGACATGAGCCGTAGGCGGAGCGGGGGGCCGCGGCCCGCCTGAGCGCCGGACCGGGCCGACCGGGCCGCGGGCAGGCCTGATGTCACGATGCTGGAGGCTCGTGCCGGTTGATGGCCTGATGTTACATCATAGAACCGCATAGCACGTGTCACGGGGCGTCCTACCGAGTCATGAGGGCGCCCCGGGCCTTCTCAGGGATAAAAACCTGACCCGGCACCAAAATAACTACCGGGTCAGCGAGAGCGCATAAAGTGGGAAAGGAGGCAGGGCGATTAATCCCTGGGACAGACTGGGGCGGAACCTGGGGCTCCTGGTGCTCGTGGTCACCCTGTCGGCGGCCTCGACCGGCGGCCTCCTGGTCCGATCATCGCTCCCCTTCTTATCGGCAGATGTCTCCCATGTCGACGCCCCCGCGGGCCGACTCCCTCCCGCCGACTCCTCTCCTGAAACTCCTCGGTTCCCGCCCTCACCGACCTCCGACCACGCGACAGACAGCCGGACTCCGTCCAGACGCGCAGGCCTGGCTGCCGACGGGCCGGCCACCGGCGGCGAGACCCTCGACACTGAACGTGCCTTCGGGTGGCTCCTGGAGGCAGGCCTGAGCGCCATCGCACCCCCCGGGAGCCGCGCCGGCGGACAGGATACCGAGCGGCAGCCGGCCTCTGGGACCGGTCCGGTCGTGGAGGGGCGGACCCGGGAGGGCACCGAGCATGCGGACACCAGGCCGACGATAATCACCCACATCGTCGCTCCGGGGGAGACCGTGACCTCCATCGCCGAGAGGTACGGGGTGACACCCGCGACCATCGCCCTCTCGTCGGGCCTGGTCAACCCGGACCGCATCTACCCCGGCCAGCGGCTGGTGTTCCCCTCTGTCGTGGGAATCCTACACCGCGTCAGGAGCGGCGAGAGCCTGTCGACGATCGCCGCCATGTACGAGGTCACTGCGAGCGACATCGTCCAGGCCAACGACCTGGCCGACCCCGACCGGCTGAGCAAGGGCCAGCTCCTCATCATCCCGGGCGGGAGGCTCAAGCAGGTCACGGTCGCCTCCTCGTCCGCCGCCGACAGGTCTCCGCGGGGGCTCATCTGGCCCTGCCGGGGTCCCATCACATCGCACTTCGGGCCGCGCTGGGGACGCCTGCACACGGGTATCGACATCGCCGCCCCCTACGGGGCGAGCATCCGGGCGGCTGCGGCCGGCAGGGTCTCCTACGCCGGATGGTACGGGAACTACGGACGGTGCGTCATCCTCGACCACGGCGGCGGGCTCCAGACCCTCTACGCCCATGCGCACGAGATCCTCGTCACCGTAGGGGAGAGTGTGGCGCAGGGGCAGGTCATCGCCCGCGTCGGGACGACGGGGAACTCGACAGGCCCCCACCTCCACTTCGAGGTCCGGGTGTCGGGCTCCATCCGGAACCCCCTGAACTACCTCGACGACTAGCCCGACCGGCCGCGCTCCGACCTTGGACAACGTTCCAAGGCGCGTGGTATAATGACGTTTGCGTATTCGGGCGAGGCCGTGGCCGTCCGGCCTTTCCACTCGTATAGGCCCGGACGCAGGTCTCGTCCGGCAGGCCTACCCAGCGAAGAAGGTGTCCGAGTTGAAGAAAGGCATCCACCCGACCTACTATCCCAAAGCGCGCATCGTCTGCGGCTGCGGCGCCGTGTACGAGGTGGGCTCGACCAAGGAGAGCCTCAGGGTCGAGGTCTGCGCCAAGTGCCATCCCTTCTACACCGGGCAGCGCCGCATCGTCAGCACGGGCGGCCGGGCCGAACGCTTCATCAAGAAGTACAACTGGGGCCAGGCCAAGCCCGACGAGGAGAAGAAGGGGCTCAAGGTCAAGAAGGGCGCCGAAGAAGTCAAGGAGATTCTGGAGGAACTCGGCGAAGACGAGGAGAACGGCGACCGGCGTTAGGACGACGTCCCTAGGCCTTCTGGTGGGAGGTGTGTGGTCCCGGGCACGCCGAAGGGACGTGTTCAAGGAAGGGAAGGGGGCAGAGGACAGAGGAGATCCCGCTTCCCTGTATCAGAGGAGCCGGAAGGAGGAGGGAAGACGTGACGAAGAGATTCCTTTTCACCGTAGTCCTCGCCTGCCTGCTTGTCCTGGCTTTCTCGCTGTCGCTCGCCGGGTGCAAGAAGGAGGAGCCGTCGGCGCTGGACCGCATTCTGGAAGAGGGTAAGATCGTCGTCGGCACCTCGGCCGACTACGAGCCGTTCGAGTACGTGGACCCGGACACCGGTGAGTACACAGGCTTCGACATCGAACTGATGGAGAAGATCGCCGAGCGGCTCGGGGTCGAGGTCGAGTGGCGGGACATGAGCTTCGACATTCTCCTGACCACCCTGCAGGCCGGTGAGCTCGACGCCATCATCGCCTGCATGACCGTGACGCCGGAGCGGCTCGAGATGGCCGACTTCACCGACCCGTACATCATCTCCAAGGACGCCATCCTGGTCAAGACCGGGAGCGACGTGGTCTCCATCGAGGGCGCCGAAACGATGAGTCAGGAGGAGCTGGCCGCGGCTCTGGTCGAGGCCCTCAAGGACCTGAAGGTCGGCGTCCAGGCGGGCACCATCCATGAGCAGTGGTGTGACGAGAACCTCATCGGGGCCGGTGTGATGCCTGAGACCAACCTCAGCCGCTACCCGCGGGCCGACCAGGCCGTGTCCGACCTCGTGGCCGGGCGCATCGACTGCGTGTTCCTCGATGAGGGTGTGGCCCTCGGTTTCGCCGAGACGCACGATGTCGAGAAGGCTCTCACGGTCGACCTGGAAGGCAACCCCGGCATCGCCGTCACGAAGGGCGAGACCGAGCTGGTCGAGAAGCTGAACGAGATCATCGCCGAACTCCGTGAGGAAGGGTTCATCGCCGAGCTGGCCGGCAAGTACGACCTCCCCGGCGAGTAGCCCGTCCGTCTGAGTGCGGCTCACGCGGCGGGGCCGGACCCCTGGTTCTCGTGGCCCCTCGGCTGGTCGCGGCCCCGCCGTCTGCCTCCCCGCCCGGGACCGGTCTGCCAGTTGGAGTCCTTTGTGCGCTGTGTGGTCTACATCCTCCCCGCGGCGAAGCTCACGCTCCTGGTCACGGTGATGTCTTTGGCGATGGGCTTCGTCCTGGGGATGCTCCTCGCCGTGGCGCGCGTGTACGGGGGGCCGGTCCTCCGCTTCGCGGCCGCGTCGTACAGCCGCGTCGTGCGCAGTCTCCCGACCCTGGTCATGGTCTTCGCCCTTTACTACGTGGTCCTCATGACCGACTTCCTGGGTGGCAGCCGTCTCGCCTCGGCCGTCCTGGCCCTGGGGGCCTGTAGCACCGCCTACCAGTCCGAGATATTCAGGGGGGCCATCCAGTCCCTGGGGAGCGGCCAGATGCTCGCCGCGCGCTCGCTCGGCATGTCGCGTCCGGTCGCGCTGAGGAACGTCATCCTTCCCCAGGCCGTCCGACTGGCCATCCCCGCCTGGTCGAACGAGGCGGCTATCGTCCTCAAGGACTCGTCCCTGGTCTCCGCTGTCGGGACCGTGGAGCTGTTCCGCCGGGCGGAGCATGTCGCCGCAGCCACCCACGACTGGCTGACGGCCTTCCTTGCGGTGGGCCTCATCTACTTCTGTCTGACGTTCCTCACCAATCGGGGTCTTGACTGGGTCGAGAGGCGTTATCGCCTGAAGGTCTGACGAACGTACGAACGGGGGTCGACTCCGGTGGCCGAACCCATTCTCAGGATAGAGGACATCCACAAGGCCTACGGGAAGACCAAGGTCCTGCGCGGCGTGTCTTTCGACGTGGCGCCCGGCGAGGTCGTGGTCATCATCGGTCCGAGCGGGACGGGGAAGAGCACCCTCCTGCGGTGTGTCAATCTTCTCACGGTGCCCGACAGGGGCCGTGTCTGGCTCGAAGGGGTCGAGCTCACCGACAAGGCCGTCGACATCAACAAGGCCCGCGAGAAGATCGGGATGGTCTTCCAGGAGTTCAACCTCTTCACCCATCTCACGGCCGTCCAGAACGTCATGCTGGCCCTGACCAAGGTGAAGGGTATGAAGACGGCCGAGGCCCGGGCCAGGGCAGAGCGTGAGCTCGAGAAGGTCGGTCTGGCCGACAAGGCCGACCTCTACCCCGCGGAGCTCTCCGGCGGCCAGAAGCAGAGGGTGGCCATCGCCAGGGCCCTGGCGATGAACCCGAAGGTGATGCTTTTCGACGAGCCCACGTCCGCCCTCGACCCCGAGCTCATCGGAGAGGTCCTCGAGGTCATGCAGGCCCTCGCCTCGCAGGGCATGACCATGCTCGTGGTGAGCCACGAGCTGGGCTTCGCCCGCGAGGTGGCCGACCGCATCATCTTCCTCGAGGACGGGGTCATCGCCGAGGAGGGACCGCCCGAGCAGCTCTTCGTGAACCCCAGGAACCCGAGGACCCGCGAGTTCCTCTACAAGCTCACCGAACTCTACGGCGAACACGGTGAGCCGAAGTCCAGGGGGCGGGAGCGGTGACCCTCACGGAGACCCTCCGGTTCATGTGGGACATCCTGCCCGAACTCCTGCAGGGCCTGGAGGTCACCATCCAGTTGACCGCGATGTCGCTCGCCGGGGGGTTCGTCCTTGCCGTCCCCGTCGCGCTCGTCAGGACCTACACCCGCGGCCCCCTCAACTGGCCGGCGACGGCCTTCGTCGAACTCTTCCGGGGGACGCCCCTGCTCGTGCAGCTCTACGTGGTCTACTACGGTCTGCCCGAGCTCGGCTTCGTTCTGGACCGTCTTCTGTCGGCCTGGATAGCCCTCTTCCTCAACTCTGCGGCCTACCAGTCGGAGTACATCCGGGGGGCCATCCAGTCCGTGAGCCGCGGCCAGCTCCTCGCGGCGCGGGCCCTGGGGATGCGGTCCCTGACGGCCTTCCGGTGGGTGGTCCTGCCGCAGGCCCTGAGGCTGGCCCTTCCGTCGTGGTCCAACGAGGTGGCCTACATGGTCAAGTACGTTTCGGTCGTGTACATGATCGCCGTCGGGGAGCTCTTCACCAGGGGACAGCTCATCATCACCCGCACCTGGAAGGTCGGCCCGACCCTCTTCACGGTGGCCCTCATCTACATCCTCGTCGTCTACGCCGTGACCAAGGTCATGGACCACGTCGAACGCCGGTTCCGCATCCCCGGCCTCGAGACCGGTGTGGAAGGACGCGAAGCGTGAGAGCGCGCGTCGGCCAGGCCGGTCCCGTCCGCCCGCCGGGGGTGAAGGCCGGCCCCGCGGTCTCCTACGGGGGACAGGCGGTCATCGAGGGGGTAATGATGCGCGGGCCCGACGGGTACGCCGTCGCCGTCCGGAGGCCCGGAGGGGAGATCGTCACCCGCCTCGTCAGACGGCCCGGTCCGGCCTCACGGCACCCTCTCGCCCGCGTGCCCCTGGCCCGGGGGCTGTTCGCCCTTGTGGACTCTCTCGTCGTCGGGGTGGAGAGCCTGATGTGGTCGGCCGACGAGGCCGCAGGCGAGGAGGAGAAGCTGTCCCGGGCGGAGAGCGCCCTGGTGGTCGTCATCGGCGTCCTGGGCGCCGTCGGCCTGTTCGTCCTCCTCCCCACCGTCGTCGCCGGTCCCCTGCTCCGGTCGGGAGCGGGGGACCTGGTCGTCAACCTGGCGGAGGGGCTCCTGCGCCTCGGCGTCCTCATCGCCTACGTGTGGGCCATCGGGCGCATGCCCGACGTGAGGCGGGTCTACGAGTACCACGGGGCGGAGCACAAGGTCATCAACGCCTACACGGCGACGGGGGACTGGAGCCCGGCGGCCGCGAGGGAGCAGAGCACGACCCACCCCCGGTGCGGGACGAGCTTCCTGCTCTTCGTCGTCGTGGTGAGTGTCGTCTTCTTCTCCCTCTTCGGCTGGCCGAACATATGGGTGAGGATGGCCACCCGCCTCCTGCTCCTGCCGGTGGTGGCCGGGGTGGCTTACGAGGCCATCCGCCTCGCCGACCGGTCGAGGTCCCCGCTTGTGAGGTGGATGGCCGCGCCGGGCCTGTGGCTCCAGCGGCTGACGACGCGGGAGCCCGACGACAGCCAGCTAGAGGTGGCGGCGGCGGCCCTGGCCGCCCTCGACCCGCCGCGGCTAGACCCGGAGCGCTCCCCGGACCTTCGTTGAAGCGCTGATTCCGGGCGTGCTATAATTCACGCGGCCGCCGGTCCCCGGGCGGCCGCAGGGCCGTTTGGCGGTGACAGAAAGGTGCTGGAGAAGCTCGCCGAACTCGACCGCAGGTACGAGGCTCTCACCGCGCAGCTCGCCGACCCCGCGGTGCTGGCCGACCACGACCGCTGGCAGGCCGTGGCGAAGGAGCGCTCGCGCCTGGAGCCCATCGTGGAGGCCTACCGGGCCCTGAGGAAGGTCGAGGAGGAGATCCGCGGGGCCCGGGAGCTTCTGGAGGGCGAGACCGACGGCGAGCTCAGGGAGATGGCCGAGAGCGAGCTGAAGGCGCTCCGCGCGCGCAAGGCCGAACTCGAGAGCAGGCTGAAGGTGCTCCTTCTCCCGCGGGACCCCAACGACGAGAAGAACGTCTTCATCGAGATCCGCAGCGGGACGGGCGGGGAGGAGGCGGCGCTGTTCGCCGCCGACCTCTACCGGGCCTACACCCGCTACGCCGAGCGCAAGGGCTGGCGCACCGAGCTGGTGAGCGCGACCCCCACCGACATCGGCGGCTTCAAGGAAGTCGTCTTCATGGTCGAGGGTGAAGGGGCCTACAGCCGCCTGAAGTACGAGAGCGGGGTCCACCGGGTCCAGCGCGTCCCCGAGACGGAGTCCAGCGGCCGCATCCACACCTCCACGGCCACCGTCGCCGTCCTCCCGGAGGCCGAGGAGGTCGAGGTGGAGATAAAGCCCGAGGACCTCCGCATCGACACCTACGGCGCCGGCGGGCCCGGCGGGCAGCACGTGAACAAGACCGAGTCGGCGGTGAGAATCACGCACCTTCCGACAGGCATCGTGGTGACCTGCCAGGACGAGAAGTCCCAGCACAGGAACAGGGACAAGGCCATGCGCGTCCTCCGGGCCCGGCTCCTGGCCAAGGCGGAAGAGGAGCAGAGGGAGGAGATCGCCCGCCGGCGGCGCTCCCAGGTCGGCACCGGTGACCGCAGTGAACGCATCCGGACCTACAACTTCCCGCAGGGCAGGGTCACGGACCACCGCATCGGTCTGACCCTGCACAAGCTCCCCCTCATCCTCGACGGCGACCTTGACGAGCTCATCGACGCCCTCGCCACCTCGGCTCAGGCGGAAGAGCTGCGGAAGGTCGAGTGAGGCGGATGCCGCCGGGGCGGGGCCCGGCCGCACCCGAGTCCGTGGGGTCCGCCGTTCGCGAGGCCGCCGGGGTCCTGCGCCGGGCCGGATGTGACACCCCCCTCCTCGACGCCGAGGTGCTCCTGTGCCATGTCACCGGGCTCAGCCGGGAGACCCTCCTGGCCCACCCGGAGCGCCGGCTCACTCCGCTCGAGCGCCGGGCGTACCGGGAGGTCGTGGGGCGGCGGGCCGCCCGGTGCCCCCTCGCCTACATCACCGGCCGCCGTGAGTTCATGTCGTTCGACCTCGAGGTCGGACCGGGGGTCCTCGTCCCGCGACCCGAGACAGAGCTCCTGGTGGAAGTTGCCGCGGCCGCGGCGCGGGAGGCCGGCGCCCGTCTGGTCGCCGACGTCGGCACCGGCTCCGGCGCGGTGGTCGTGGCCCTGGCGCGCCTCCTGCCCGAATGCCGCTTCGTGGCCTCGGACTCCTCGCCGCGGGCCCTCGAGTACGCGGCGAGGAACATCGCCAGGCACGGTCTTCAGGACAGGGTGAAGCTCTACCAGGGCGACCTCCTCGAGGCCTTCGCTCCCGCCGCCTCAGGCCGCCCCTCCGGCCCCGCCTCGAGCCGCCCCTCCGGCCCCGCCTCCGGCCGCCGCCTGCTGGACGGCGTCGTGGCCAATCTTCCCTACGTCGCCCAGACCGAGTGGCCCGGGCTTCCGCCCGAGGTCCGGCTCTACGAGCCTCCCGAGAGCCTCCTCGGCGGCCTCGACGGCCTGGACCTCTTCCGGCGGCTGGCCTCACAGCTCCCCTTCCACCTCGCCCCGGGAGGTTTCGTCTGCCTCGAGGTGGGCGCGGAGCAGGCCGACGCGGTCACGGCCCTCCTTATGGGCACAGGGCTCTTCGACTCGGTCCGTGTGCACCGGGACCTCGCCGGGCGGCCCAGGGTCCTCGCGGCCAGGAGGGCCCCGGCCGGGCCCGCCGCCGGACCGGGCAGGGATTCGCCGCTCGGTGTCGGACAACAACTAGGACGGGACCGGCGTCGGGAGGGACCCGCCGAACGGTCCAGCCGGGTCGGGCCCTCCAGCACATCCGGTCCGGTGCTGCTTCCGGAGGGGACCATGTCTCGGAAGGACCCTGACGACCGCCGGGAGGGTGGCGGAGCGCGGGCCCGCGTCATCCGCGTGAGCCCGCAGGCTCCCGAGCCCCGGCTCCTTCAGGAGGCTGCTTCCTGCCTCCGCCGGGGCGGCCTGGTGGCCTTCCCGACCGAGACCGTCTACGGTCTCGGAGCCGACGCACGGCAGGGCCGGGCCGTAAGAGCCGTCTTCGAGGCCAAGGGGCGTCCGCCCGACAACCCTCTCATCGTGCACGTTTCCTCCCCGGCCGAGGTCCGCCCGCTCGTGCGGCGGTTGCCGGAGAGGGCCGAGGCGCTGATGCGGGCCTTCTGGCCCGGCCCCCTGAGTCTGGTCCTCGAGCGGAGCGGCGCCGTGGCCTCGGAGGTCTCGTGCGGGCTCGACACCGTGGCCGTGCGGATGCCCGACCATCCGGTCGCCCTGGAGCTCATCCGGCTGGCGGGGGTGCCGGTCGCCGCCCCGAGCGCCAACAGGAGCGGCTACCCGAGCCCGACCCGCGCCGAGGACGTGCTGGCCGACCTCGGGGACCGCATCGACTACGTCATCGACGCCGGGCCCTGCTCGGTCGGAGTGGAGTCGACCGTGCTCGACCTGACGGAGCCGGTGCCGACGGTCCTACGGCCCGGAGGGATCACCCTGGAGGAACTCCGGCGGGTGCTGGGCGATGTCCGGCTGGCCGCCGGGGCGGACGCCGGGGCAGACCTCGACAGGCCGCCGAAGTCCCCCGGCCTCCGCCACCGCCACTACGCCCCGAGGGCGAGGGTCATCCTCGTCCTTCCGGAGACGGACCGGCCGGGGGAGGTCCGGGCGGCCGAGGCCGTCGCCCGGGCCGTCGAGGCCGAGACCGGGTCCGGGAGGCGGGTCGGCGTGGCCTGCACCGCGGAGACGGCGGCCCGTCTCCGGGGACGCCTGCCGGCTTCGGTCCTGGTGCGGCCGTGGGGCCGCAGGACCTCTCCGCCGGAGGTGGCCTCGAACCTCTTCGCCGTACTCCGGGACCTCGACCGCGAGGAGGTGGAGGTGATCGTCGCGGAAGGCATGCCTGAGAGCGGGCTGGGCCTGGCCATAAACGACCGCCTGCGCCGGGCGGCGGCGGCCGGCCCGGAGGTGGAGCCCGCCCGAGGCCGGCGGTCCGACCCGGAAGGCGGCCCACCGGGGGATACCATCCTCCTCGTCTGTACCGGGAACACCTGCCGCAGTCCCATGGGGGCCGTCATCCTCGCCGAACACCTCCGTCGGGCCGGCCTCTCCGGCCTGCGGGTGGAATCGGCGGGGACCGCGGCCGTCGAGGGGGCCCCGGCCTCGCGCGAGGCGGTCGAGGTCATGAAGGAGCGGGGTCTCGACCTCAGCGGGCACCGCTCGCGCCCGCTGACGAAGGACCTCGTCTCGCAGGCCAGGCTCATCCTGACCATGGAGAAGCGGCACAGGGACGCCGTGCTCGAGGCGCACCCGGAGGCGGCCGACCGGGTCCACACCCTGAAGGGGTTCGCCGGCACGGCCGAGGAGGAGGGCGGAGAGGACGTCGCCGACCCCATCGGACAGGGGCCCGAGGCCTACCGGCGTGCGGCCGAAGAGATAGCCAGGGCCGCGGCCGGGGTCGCCGACCGTCTCGCCAGGAAGTCCGACTTCGAGGAACTCTTGCAGGCCGGAGAGGATGAACAGGAGCGATGAGGATCGCCGTGGGCTCGGACCACGCCGCCTACGACCTCAAGACGGAGATGGTGAGCACTCTCAGGGAGCTCGGCCACAAGATTGTCGATTTCGGACCGGGTTCGCCCGACCCGGTCGACTACCCCGACATCGCCCTCGCCGTGGCCCGGGCGGTGGCCGCAGGCGAGGTCGACCGCGGGGTTGTCGCCTGCGGGACCGGTGTCGGCGTGTCCATCGTCGCCAACAAGGTCCCAGGGGTCCGCGCGGCCCTCTGCCACGACACCTTCTCCGCCCGGGCCTCGCGGCAGCACAACGACGCCAACGTCCTTTGCCTCGGGGCGCGGGTGATCGGGCCCGGGCTGGCTCTCGAGGTCCTGAAGGCGTGGCTCCGAGCCGAGTTCGAGAGGGGCGGCCGGCACGAGCGGCGCGTCAGGCGCATCACGGAGATAGAGGCCGGGCTCGGGCCGCGGCAGGGGGACGGGCGGCCGGAAGGCGGCGGGCGGCCGTGACCCGGCGGGGCACCCGCCATCCGTCCGGCGCGCCACACCGCCCCTCGTGGGACGCCTATTTCATGGAGATAGCCCGGACTGTCGCCACCCGCTCGACATGCCTCAGGCGGCAGGTCGGAGCGGTGCTCGTGCGCCAGAAACGTATCCTGGCCACGGGATACAACGGTGCGCCCAGCGGCCTGCCGCACTGCGCCGAGGTGGGCTGTCTCCGGACGACGCTCGGCATCCCGGCCGGTGAGCGCCATGAGATGTGCCGTGGGTCACATGCCGAGCAGAACGTCCTGGTGCAGGCTGCCCGGTACGGCACGGCCGTGGAGGGCGCCACCCTGTACTGCACGAACGAACCCTGCGCCATCTGTACGAAACTGCTTATAAACGCGGGGATACGGGAGGTCGTCTTCGAGAGCCCCTACCCTGACGAGCTGGCTCTGGAGCTCCGTCGTGGAGCCGGTCTCAAGTGGCGGGTCCTGGCCTCTGACGGAAGGTAGCGGGGCGGTTCGCCGGCCTTGTGCCGCGGTGACGTCCGTTGTATGACCCCCGCCGCCGTGAGCTCCGCCGCGGTGAGACCCGCCGCGGCCGCCGGGAGGTCCGCACCGCCCGCACCTGCCTCATGTGCCATTTGCCGTCTGTGTTGGGCCTGTTTGACACCGGGGGTGGGAAGGTTGTAGGATTGTCCGGAGCGAAAAAGTCGCCCGGTTTCTGTTCACCTTCTGAACGATCTTCTCGGTAGGAGGACTTTCAGTGCCCCTGCCCTTGGTCGCCTGTCTTGTGGCCTTCGCCACTACGTACCTCCTCACCCCGCTGGTGAGGAGGCTCGCGGTCAGAGTCGGAGCGGTGACGAGACCCGCCGCCCGGAGCGTTCACACCACACCCACGCCCCACCTCGGCGGCCTCGCCATCTACGCCTCCTTCGCTGTCACCCTCCTTCTCATCGGTGAACTGCCCCGCTCCGAGACCGTCCGCATCCTGGCCTGCGGCCTCTTGGCCCTCGGACTCGGGACCCTCGACGACTTCCGCGACCTCTCGCCCCGGACCAAGCTGCTCGGCCAGGTCCTGGTCGCCAGCCTCCTGGTGGGGCTCGGTGTGCGCATCCACTTCATAACCAACCCCTTCGGCGACCTCATCTACCTCGGGAGCTGGAGCTATCCGCTCAGCGTCCTCTGGGTCGTCGCCGTCATGAACGTCGTGAACCTGGCCGACGGCCTCGACGGCCTGGCCGCCGGCATCTGCGCCATCGCCGCCATCGCCGCCCTCTTCGCCTCGGCGAGGGTCGGCCTCCTCCCCGAAGTCACCATCCTGGCCGCCGCCCTGGCCGGGAGCACCGTCGGCTTCCTGCCCCATAACTTCAACCCGGCCAAGATATTCATGGGTGACGCCGGGGCCATGTTCCTCGGTTTCACCCTCGCGGCCATCTCCATCCACGGCGCCCTCAAGCAGACCACCGCGGTGGCCCTCCTCGTGCCCATCGTCGCCCTGGGCCTGCCCATCACCGACACGGCCCTGGCCATCTACCGGCGCCTCAGGGCCGGGCGCTCCGTCGGCCAGGCCGACAGGGGGCACCTCCACCACCGGCTCCTCGACCTCGGTCTGACGCAGAGACAGGCCGTCCTCGTCATGTGGGGGGTGACCGCCTGGCTCGGCCTCAGCGCGGTCCTCCTCTCCGAGGTGAGCGGGGGACTCGGCTTCGTCCTGGTGATGAGCCTCGGCCTGATTGGGCTCCTGGCCTTCGTCAGCGCTGTCGGCGCCGGGAGCCTGCCGCGGGAGCAGGGGAAGAACCTGCCCGAATGACCGGTCGAGGTTCCGGGACCGCGGGGCTGTTCCCGCCCGGCCCACCCCCTGACACCGGACGGCCCCTCTCGGTGATGACCGTCTTCGGAACGAGGCCCGAAGCCATCAAGATGGCCCCCGTGGTCCACGCCCTCCGGGCCGACCCCGCCTCCTTCCGGGTGGTCGTCACCGTGACGGCCCAGCACCGGGAAATGCTCGACCAGGTCCTGGAGCACTTCGACATCGTCCCGGACCATGACCTCGACGTGATGACCCCCCGCCAGACCCTCACCCGCGTCACCACGGCCGTCCTCGAGGGCCTCCAGGCGGTGCTGGCGGAGGACCGGCCCGACATCCTTCTGGTGCACGGGGACGCCACGACGTCCATGGCCGCCGCTCTGGCCGCCTTCTACGCCCGGGTCCCTGTCGGTCATGTCGAGGCCGGTCTCAGGACCTATGACAAGTACTCCCCGTGGCCGGAAGAGATGAACAGGCGCATCGCCGGCGCCCTGACCGACCTCCACTTCGCCCCCACGGTCAGGGCAAGGGACAACCTGCTCAGGGAAGGCGTCTCAGCCGACCGCATCCACGTGACGGGAAACACCGCCGTCGACGCCCTTCTCTGGACAGTCAGGCGCGGGCACCGCTTCGAGGACCCCGTCCTCGAGGAGGAGGTGGGCCGGACAGGCGTCCGCCTCGTCCTCGTGGAGTGCCACCGCCGCGAGAACTGGGGTGAGCCCATGCGACGCATCTACCGGGCCCTCCGGCGCTTCGCGACCGAGGAGCCGGGGGTGAGGCTCCTCGTGTCGGCCCACCTCAACCCGGAAGCCGGTGAGGTCGCCCGGGAGATGCTGGCAGGCCTCGACAGCGTGGTCCTCTTCCGGCCCCTTCCCTATCCCGACTGGGTCAACCTCATGGCCCGGTGCCACCTCATATTCACCGACTCGGGCGGCCTGCAGGAGGAGGCGCCGTCCCTGGGCCGTCCCGTCGTCCTCGCCAGGGAGAACACGGAGAGGCCCGAGGCGGTGGAGGCCGGGACCGTGGTGGTGGTGGGCACGGAGGAAGAGAACATCCTCCAGACCCTGAGGCGCCTCATGCGCGACGAGGCCTTCTACCGCCGCATGGCCGGCGCCAGGAACCCCTTCGGCGACGGCCGGGCCGCCCGCCGCATCGCCTCGGCGCTCCTTTACCACTTCGGGCGGGCCTCCTCGCCGCCGGACGAGTTCAGGGCCCCGCCTGCCGGGGCATGCTAAGGACAGCCGCACGCTGGCCGGAGGGGCCGCTGTTGGGAGCAGACAAGAGATGAAGCTGATGATAAGGGGCGGGCGTCCGCTGTCCGGCCGGGTCAAGGTCCACGGGGCCAAGAACGCCGTCCTTCCCATCATTGCCGCCTCGATTCTCACCGAGGGTGACACGGTCATCACCGGGGTGCCCAAGCTCGAGGATGTCTACACCGCTCTCGAGGTCATGGTCAGTCTCGGCGTCGACGCCCGGCTCCGCGGCTCCACCCTGACCCTGCGGACGCGCGGCCTGTCCAGCTTCGAGGCTCCCTACGAACTGGTCCGGCGGATGCGGGCCTCGTTCCTCGTCACGGGCCCCCTCGTGGCCCGCCTGGGTCAGGCCC
>ENA-OSAE01000107-OSAE01000107.1-marine-sediment-metagenome-genome-assembly--contig:-NODE-107-length-59025-cov-24.026573_pt1 | contig 59025 bp, 58 predicted proteins | sample MGYA00237870_ERZ529317 | MGnify/ENA primary metagenome ERZ529317 (study PRJEB26369, sample SAMN03142812) | marine sediment metagenome | biome: marine; feature: borehole; material: sediment... | reverse complement strand
GGTCAACGAGGCCTTCGCCTCGGTGGTCTTGGCCTGGGGCCGGGAGCTGGAGCCCGACTGGAGCAGGGTCAACCCCAACGGCGGCTCCATAGCCCTCGGCCACCCCCTGGGGACCACGGGCGCCAGGCTCATAGGCTCGACCGTGAGGGAGCTCGAGCGCAGGGGCGGACGGTACGCCCTGATCACCATGTGCATCGGCTTCGGCATGGGCATAGCGACGATCCTGGAAAGGGTGGAAGCGTGAGGGAGTACAGGTTGCCGGCCGAGGTGAGGGCCCGGGTCATGGGAGAGCTGGCCATGGCCTGGGACGGGCAGTGGTTTCTCAAGGTGATGGAGGAGTGCGGCCTGGATACGGCGGTGAGGATCAACGCCAGGGTTCGCGCGGCCCAGGGGCGCTTGGAGATGAGGGCGATGCTGAGGGCGCTGGGCAAGGAGCGCGCCGACGATCTCACCGATGCCCTGGCCATTATCAGAGCCTATACCCCCATGCTCATGGGGGATACGGTAGTTGCCTCCTTCGAAGTCCTGCCCGACGGCCGCTGCCGGGTGCTCATCGACCGGTGCAAGGCTTACGAGGGCTCCCGCCGGGCGGGCCTTCCGAGGTCAGACCAGGCCTGTCTCGGCTGCCCGGGCCTGTGGGAGGCGTGGTTGTCCGTGCTGCTCGGCGACCCGCCTCCCGTGCTGCCCGTGCGGAGGATGGGCATGGGCGATGAGAGGTGCGAGTACATCATAGGGGGTGGCGGAGGGGGAGAATAGGCGGGCGGTGAGGTTCGCCAGTGCCCTTGCGGTTCTTAACTCGGGCCGCCCGGCGTAGGGTCCTCCAGGGGGATCATCGTGTTCCTGGTGCTCAGGATCAAGGCGTGGCACCTGGCCGTGGCGGCGGCCCTGATGTTGGCCCTGCCCCTGACCTTTGAGATCGGGCGTCGTCAAGTGACGTCGGCCCCGAGGAGGATGCCCATTAACTCGGTGATGACCGACGAGAGGAAGGTGGCCCTTACCTTCGACGACGCGCCGTGGGATCCTGAGGCCATCCCCAGGATCCTAGCGGTCCTACAGGCTCACGGCGTGAGGTCCACCTTCTTCCTCACCACGCCTTGGGTGAAGCGCTACCCGGAGATGGCGCGGATGATAGCTCGGGGTGGGCACGAGATCGGACTTCACTCCACTAGCCACCGCGATATGAGGCGGCTCTCGCGGGAGGACATCATCGCCGAGTTGGAGGCGAACCGGAGGGCCATCGAGGAGGTCACGGGACAGCGTGCCCGTCTCTTCCGGGCACCCTTCGGCGCCTACGACGACCGGCTGCTGTCCATCGCCGAGGACGAGCTCGGGCTGGTGGCCATTCAATGGAACGTGGACTCGCGGGACTGGCGCGGCCTATCCGCACGGGCCATAGTGAGGAGGGTGACCCGGGCGGTAAGGCCAGGCTCCATAGTCCTCTTTCACAGTACGGCCAGGCACACCGCCGAGGCCCTGCCTGAGATCATAGCCTTCCTGAGGGAACGAGGCTATGCGATGGTGCCCGTCTCCGAGCTCCTCCACAAGGGCGACTACTACGTGGACCCCATGGGCAGGCAGGTGGACCTTCCCGACGGCTCCGAGCGCCCGTCAGCGGACTGAGGTTCTTCACTCCCTCCGGGCAGCGTAAGTATTGTCCGGAGGGGTTATTATGCTGGTGGTGCTCCGGGTCAACAGGCGCTGCCTGGCCCTGGCGGCGGCCCTGGTGTTGCTAGCGGTCCTTGTGCTGAGGGGAGACCTCTTGGACCGGGCCATCTCGGTTTTCAAGGCCTCGAGGCGCCTCCCCATATACTCCGTGGCCACCGAGGAGAAGAAGGTGGCCCTCACCTTCGACGCCGCCTGGGGAGCGGAGAGGACCCCGCGCATCCTGGAGATCCTGCGGGAGAACGACATCAAGGCGACCTTCTTTCTGGTCTCCTTCTGGGTGGAGGACTACCCGGAGATGGCCAGGAGGATAGCGGAGGAGGGCCATGAGATCGGCCTCCACTCCACCACCCACCCGGATATGACCACGCTGTCCCGGGAGGACATCATCTGGGAGCTGGAGGAGAACCGCAGGATCATCGAGGAGGTGACGGGACGGCGGCCGTGGCTCTTCCGGCCCCCCTTCGGCGCCTACAGCGACAGGCTTCTGGCGGTGGCCGAGGACGAGCTCGGGCTGGTGACCATACAGTGGGACGTGGACTCCCTGGATTGGCACGACCTCTCCGGGCCGGCCATGGTCGAACGCGTCACGCGGAGGGTAAAGCCCGGCTCCATAATCCTCTTCCACAACAACGGCAAGCACACGCCCGAGGCTCTGCCCGGCATCATCGCCTATCTCAGGTCCCAGGGTTACGAGATGGTCCCCGTCTCCGAGCTCCTCCACAGGGGAGAATACTACATCGATCATCAGGGGCGGCAGGTGGCGAAGCCGGGCTCCTCGCTCGAGGTCAAACCCCGCTGAGGGAGGAAAAGGCGGGCCGGGTGACGAATTCTCGGGCATGAAAGCGCGCCAAAGTTCCAACCTGACCGTATACCTCTTGCTGATAGCCACCACCTCCATCTGGGGAGGCGGCTTCGTCGTCACCAAGGCCGCCGTGTCGATGATCCCCCCGATGACCCTCGCGGCCCTCAGGTTCTTCCTGTCGAGCCTGTTCCTCATCCCCTGGGCCATCCGGGTCGAGGGACGTATCCGGCCGCGTGACCTCTGGGACGTGCTCCTCTTCGCCTTCCTGGGCTTCACAGGCGCCTTCCTGTACAACGTGTTCTTCATCTACGGGGTCAAGCTCAACGGTGCGGGGGAGAGCGCCCTCATCGTCGCCGCGAACCCCATCGTGGTGGGCCTGCTCTCGGCCCTGTTCCTGGGCGAGAGGTTCGGGGCCAGGCACGTCGTGGGGCTGCTCCTGTCCCTCCTGGGCGTCGCCACCATCATCTCCGGCGGCGACCTCGGCGCCATCGCGCGGCTGGACCTCCGGCCAGAGAGGCTGCTCCTGGTGGGCGGGGTCCTCTCCTGGGCGGTCTACAGCGTGGTGGGGAAGGTCGTCATGGCCCGCTACTCGCCCCTCACCACCACCGCCTACGCCTCGGCCTTCGGGTTCCTGTGGCTGCTTCCCCTTGGCGTGAGGGAGTACCTGGCGGGGGAGGTGGGGCGGTATGACCTCGCCGCGGTTGCCTCCTTGCTGTACATGTCCCTGTTCATGACCGTCCTGGCCTTCGTCTGGTGGTACGAGGGCGTCCGTCGCATAGGCGCCGGCAGGACGGCGGTGTTCGTCAACCTGATGCCCGTCTCGGCGGTGATCTTCTCGGCGGCCTTCCTGGGTGAGCCGGTGACCGTCGTGCACCTCCTGGGCGGCACTCTGGTCATCTCCGGGGTCCTGGTCACCACCACGGGGCGCGCTCCTTCCTGAAGCCCCCCTCAGGGAAATCTAACCATCTTGCGGGCTCCCGCCGGCCCCAGCACCTCGTACTCGTCCCCGGACCGGTGAAGTAGCCGCGAGGCGCACCTTATCTGCACGTGCTCACCGGGCCTACGGGCGAGGAGGGCCCGTGCCCCATGCTGCCCGAGGACCGCCACCCCCTCCATATCACACGCCACCTGGTCCGAGGAGGCCAGGATGAGGCCCGGTCGGGCCACGTCGCCCATGGTCGGGCCCTCGGTGACGAAGGCCTCGCGCCCGTCCGCGATCACCAGGTCGGCCCGGCAGGCGGCGGCCAGCTGGCCGATCTTCTCCTGGAGCCGTGAGGCGTGGATGAGCCGGCGTTGACCCGGGTGGACCAGGCCGAAGGCCGACTTCAGGGACAGGGAGAATCCGGCGTAGCGGTGGGTCTTCAGCAGGGAGAGGAAGAGGAGGACCTCCGCCTCATAGGCCGCGCGGGCGACGGCCACCCCGGGGAGGACGTCGCCCCTCGTCTCCACCCAGACCCACTCCTCCTGCTCCTCGAAGATGACCACGGGGACTTCCAGCTGCCCGGCGACGTCCAGCAGGCCGGCGTCGGTCAGGACCCGTCGGGTCGGCCACCAGGGGGCGCCTGAGCTCTCCCCGACGGTGAGGCGGGCGCCCAGGTCCTTGAGCAGGACCAGGGTGCCCGCCAGCAGCCGCAGCTCAGTGGAGGCCGGGTACGGGTGTGCGCTGTTGAAGTTGGGCTTGACCAGCACCTCGGCGTCCTTGAAGGTGCTCCGATAGGCGCTCCCGAGGACCGTGCCGAGGAGGGCGTCGAGGAGGGCGGCGGCCTCCTCGACGGACATGTCCCGCTCCGCCTTCTCGATCACCACCCGCGGGGGCAACCCGAGGCCCCTGCGCGGCGGCACCCTGGCGAGGTGCCGCGGCACGGGCGGGGCCGTCAGAAGCCTGAAGGCACCCAGGGTCGCCTCCTCGAGCCTTCGCACAAGCCTCGCCACGGCTGTTCTCCCCTTTACTTGAAGAGGTTCACCAGGGCCGCGCCGGCCCAGATCCCGCCGATGGCCACCACCCCTGCCAGCGCCTCCGGAGCGGGGACGGGAAGCCCGAGGAGGCGGAAGACGGCGCCTAACAACACTCCCGTGAGGAACGAAGCCAGCAACTGCATCCTTTACCCCCCTGAGTCGTATTATCCCCACTCTCGGTCCTTTTCCCCGGCCCGGCGGTCGGGTTAGTCCCTGCCGGCTACCGGCAGGTCCTTGAAGTAGATGGCCGGGGCGTAGCCGAAGCCGTAGAAGATGGCCAGGGTGGGCTCCAGGGTGTCGCCCAGGGCCTCGATCCGGTTGAAGACCTCGTAGACGTTGCCGGCGACCATGGCGTCCATGACCTTCCCAGTGACCTCGCCCTTCTCCACCAGGAACCCCGTCCCGATGTGCAGCGAGAACTCACCGGCCACCAGGTTGCCCGTGTGTCCCCCCATGACCGACTCCACGATTATCCCCCGCTTGATGTCCTTGATCATATCCCGGAGGGAAACGTCGCCGGGCTCCAGCACGAAGTTGCTGGGCTGCGGGGTGGGCTCTACCTCTACCCCCTCGGAGAAGAGGTTCCGCCTGAAGCCGTTGCCGGTGGGCTCGGCGCCGGTCTCGGTCGCCGTCCTGAGGTCGAAGAGGAACCCCTTGAGGTGTCCCCTGTCGATTAGGACCGTCCTCTGGGCGGGGACGCCCTCGTCGTCGACGACCAGGCTCCTGAGCCCGAGGGGGCGCAGGGGGTCGTCCACCAGGGTTATTCGCTCGTCCACGATCCGCTCGTCGACCTTGCCGAGCAGAGGGGACGTGCCCTTGGCCACCGACTCGCCGGATATGCCGGCGAAGAACCTCAACAGCAGGGCCCAGGCGGCGCCGGCGGTGAAGATCACGGGGTACCTTCCCGTCGGCACCGAGGTTCGCCTCTGGCTCAGGCGGTGCTTTCGGACGAACTCCTCGATGTCCTCGTCAGTGACGCTGAACTCGGCCCCCTCCTCTCGCCAGAAGGGGACCTCGATGAACCCCTGGGGGGAGAGGCTCCACATGCCGACGGCGTAGTTAGTCCTCGAGTAGGAGGCCTCCTGGCCCGCGGAGTTGGCGACGCTGATCTTGCGCACGCGTCTCTCGATCCCCAGGGTGCAGTTGATGTCCGGGTCGAGGGCCCTGATCCTCCTCAGGATGTCCTCGCCCCGCGCGATGAGATCCTCCACCTGGAGAGAGGAGGTCTTCTCGTCGTAGGTCTTGACCTCCGGCAGGGGGCTCCGGTCGGGGAAGGAGAACCGGCACGGCTGCCCGTAACGGGCCGACTGCAGGGCCCGCTCCACCAGTCCCCCCCGCTCCCAGGCGGTGGAGGCGGCCATGCCGAGCCGCCCCTGGGCCACCAGCCTCAGCGCCAAGCCGTAGACGTCCTTCTCCGTCACCGCCTTGAGGGAGCCGTTGACGAACTCGACCGGGGTCACGGCGTCCTCGCTCACGAACACCTCGGCGCTCTCGGCGTGTTCGAGGGCCTTATCCAACAGAGCTCTCATCACTTTCTCCCCCCAATGGTGAGGCTGTCTATCTTAATGTAGGGGCTGCCACTCCCCGAGGCGTAGATGATCTGGCCTTTCTTGCCGCATCCTCCGGCCCGGTTCATGATCAGCTCCTCGCCGACCATGGAGATGTTGGCCAAGGTGGTGAAGAGGTTGCCGGAGAGCACTATGTCCCTGACCATCGCTTCGCTCTTGCCTTTCTTTATGCGGTAGCCCAACTGCACCCCGAAGGTGAACATCTCGCCCGAGGTCTGGCCGCCCGCGGCCCCTATGAGCAGCAGGCCGTCATCTATGGAGGCCATCATCTCCTCGAGGGAGGCGTCGCCGGGCTCGATGAAGATGTTGGACATGCGGACTATCGGGGGGTGGGTGAAGTCCTTGGCCCGGCAGTTGCCCGTGACCTCCTCGCCGAGCTTGCCGGCGGTCTGCCGGGAGTGAAGCCGCCCCGTCAGTATCCCCTCGCGGACCAGGTAGGTCTTGCGGCCCCTGACCCCCTCGTCGTCGTAGACGTAGGAGCCCGGGTGGCCTGAGAAGGAGGGGTCATCCACGATGTTGAGGTGCGGCCCGCCGAACCGCCTCCCGAGCTTCATGGTCTCCTTGAGACGGGGGTTATCGGCCAGGTTGTCCGACTCACTCAGGTGACCGAAGGCCTCGTGCACGAAGACGCCGGCCGAGCTGGGGTCCAAGATCACCGTGTAGTTGCCGGCCTCGACCGGCTCTGCGTCCAGCAGTGCGCCAGCCTCACGGGCGACGGCCTCGACCTCCTCCTCGCGGCCCCTCAGCAGCGCGAGGTCATCGGTGCCGCCGAGCGCGATGAAACGCCGCTGGGTCAGGTCGCCCCGGCGGGCCACGGCCCCTATCCGGGCGAAGACCAGCAGCTGCTCCTGGTCGATGAAGGTCCCCTCGTTATTGGCGAAGTACTTGCGGCTGGCGATCTCCAGGTAGGAGACGTCGGTCGACTGGATGTGTGGGGAGCCCAGCAGGATCTGATTGTACTCCCAGATGAGCTGCCTCTTCTCCTCCAGGTCCACGAGCCTCGGGTCCTCGGAGGGGTTCACCCTCACCGTGTCCACCACGGTCTCTACTGGCGCCATCTTGTCCGGCTCCTTGACGTGGCGGGCCACCACCCGCGCGGACCGGGCGGCCCTCTCCAGGGACTCTGCGGCGCGCTCGATCTCGTTGAAGGACATGGCGCCCCAGCCGCCGCCGATCAGGGCCCGCGCTTGTCCGCCGACCACCCTCGAGGAGCCGATGTCGACGAGCTCCTTGCCGCTGTACCGGACGGAGGTGATGGTCGTCTCCTCGTAGCGGATATCCGCGTAGCCCTCGCTACTGTCCAGGGACAGGGCCCTCTGCAGGATCTCTCTCATCCCCGATCTCACTCCTCTCTGCGTAAGTTAAAACATAGGGTAACTTCTCCGACCGGCGGCGGTTTCCCTGCGGAGTCCCGGAGGAGCCCTTTCCCCCTCCCTGGAGCAGGAAGGGCCCGCCCGTCGGGAGAAAACCGACGTAGGAAAGGAGTGGATGATGACCGTGACCAAGTGGACTGACTTACTTCGGGAGCACCTTCAGAACCTGATCCGGATCGACACCACCAACCCCCCAGGCGGTGAGACGGCGGCCTGCCGGTACATCGCCGACGTCCTCGACCGGGCGGGAATCGAGCACCGCATCTACGAGCCCGAGCCGGGGCGGGGCAGCATCGTGGCCCGGCTCAGGGGGGACGGGTCGGCGAGGCCCCTTCTCCTCCTCTCACACCTGGACGTAGTCCCGGCCGAGCCCGAGGAGTGGTCTCGAGACCCCTTCGGGGGAGAGCTCGCGGAAGGCGAGGTCTGGGGCCGCGGGGCGCTGGACTGCAAGGGGGCGGTGGCCCTCTGGCTCACGGTCCTCCTGCGGGCCAAGGAGGAGGGCCTGAGGCTCAAAAGGGACATCATCTTCGCCGCGACGGCCGACGAGGAGGCGGGCGGTTCGCTGGGGGTGGGTTGGCTGGTGGAGAATCACCCCGAGGAGCTTGACGCCGAGTACTGCCTCAACGAGGGCGGCGGGGCCAGCATGGTCCTCGGGGGACGCACCTTCTTCACCTACCAGACGGCCGAGAAGGGCATCTGCTGGCTGCGGCTGAGGGCAAGGGGCGTGGGCGGTCACGCCTCCGTCCCCCATGGCGAGAACGCCGTGGTGAGGCTGGCGGAGGCCGTGGCTCGTCTAGGGCGCTCCTCCCTGCCCGTCCATCTCACCGAGACCCCGGAGAGGTTCCTGAGGGGGATCGCCGAGGGCCTCGGCCGGGACCTGGATCTCTCCGACCCGGTGAGGCAGGCCCGGGCCCTGGCCGGCGACGAGTACCAGGCGCTGACCTTCCTGGCCATGCTCCGGAACACCGCCTGCCCCACCGTCCTGAGGGCGGGCTCTAAGACCAACGTCATACCCTCGGGCGCGGAGGCCGACGTCGACTGTCGGCTTCTGCCCGGGCAGGGCCCCGAGGACGTCCTCAGGGAGGTCCGCGAGGTCCTGGGGGCCGAGGTTCTCGAGCACCTCGAGCTGGAGGTCGTGCGCAGCGGGCAGCCCAACTGGTCCTCCGCGGACACGGAGCTCGCGGCGGTCATAGGGGAGGTGCTCGAGCAGAAGAGGCCCGGCTCCGTGCTCGTGCCCCTGCTCGTCCCCGGCGCCACCGACGCTCGTTACCTGAGGTCGAGGGGCACCACGGTCTACGGGTTCGTGCCCACCCTGCCCGACGTCGACGAGAGGTCCGTCCACGGCGTCAACGAACGCATCTCCCTGGCCAGCCTCGCCTTCGGCCTGGAGGTTGGCTGGGAGGTAGTGCGCCGGATGACGGGCGTAGAGAGAGCTCATCGGACGCCATGAAGTGCCCCGTCTTCTGACGGTCAAAGGCCGCCCTAAAGGCGGTGTTCCATCCTATCGATGTAAGATTGAGAGATAACCGGGAGGTGCGAGATGACCCGGGTCATAGCCGTGAGTAACGCCAAGGGTGGAGTGGGGAAGACGGTGACGGTGGCCAACCTCGGGGCGGCCCTGGCGGAGCTGGACCGTAAGGTGCTGCTGGTCGACTTCGACTCCCAGGGTTCGCTGACCCTTCACTTCGGCTACCAGCCCGAGAGCCTGCGCGGCCGGACCATCTACGAGGTCATAAAGGGCAACCGTTCGGCTCGCGGCGTCATCCAGGTGACCGAGCACGGGGTCGACCTGATCCCGGCGAATATAGACCTGGCGGCGGCCGAGGTGGAGCTGCTGACGGCCTTCCACGCGCGGGGCGTGCCCTGGTACGACCGGCTGGCCAGGGCCCTCGGCGACGGCCTCGGCTACGATTATATCCTCGTGGACTGCCCGCCCTCGCTGGGGGTGCTGACCATGAACGCCTACGTGGCGGCGACGGAGATCATCGTCCCCCTGGCCTGTGACTACCTGTCGATGCGGGGGCTGGGGCAGCTGCTCACGGCCCTGCGATCGGTGAAGAACACCTGGAACGGCGAGCTCAAGGTGCTCGGCGTGTTGCCTACGCTCTTCGACTCCCGTACGCTGCACAGCCGGGAGGCGCTGGAGGAGACCCGGAGGGTCCTCCAGGGGAAGCTACACGTTTACGACCACGTCGTCAAGCGTTCGGTCAAATTCAAGGAGGCCCCGGTGGTGGGGCAGCCCATAACGGCCTATGCGCCCTCCTTCGAGGGGGCGGAGGCCTACAGGGCCTTGGCCAGGGAGGTTGATGCCAGTTGACGAAAAAGAAGAAGAAGAAAGCCAGCATGAGCGGCCTCGGGGAGCAGATCTACGAATCTGAAGACGTCGTCCTCTTCCCCACGGAGGAGCCCGCGCCCGCTGCGCAGCAGGCGGCGCCTGCCGCCGTGAGCCAGGAGGAGAGCAAGGCGGAGGGGGTCGCCAGGACGAGGGCCACTGTCGGCGACAAGTTCGTCCTCTTCCGTCTGGGGGACTCCTTCTTCGGCCTCGAGGTAGGTCGAGTGCGGGAGGTAGTCCCCTGCGGGGAGATCACCCGCGTGCCCGGGGCCCCGCCCTTCGTGGAGGGGATCATAAACCTGCGGGGCGAGGTCACTCCTGTGGTCAACCTGTCGGGCAAGCTGGCTGTCGACAACTGGAGCGTGGAACAGGCCGAGAGGATCGTCGTCGTGGAGCACGGCGAGGGATGGGTGGGCATACTGGTAGATGACGTCTCGGACGTGAAGTTCATCGCCCCGGAGGCCATTCAGGACCCGGGCTCGGTCACGGGCGGTGATTTCCTGATCGGGATGGTGGAGGTGGACGACAAGTTCGTGCTCCTGTTGGACGCCGAGGAGCTGCTGCGGCCGGAGGAAGCGGCTTGATGCGAGAGGTCGTGGAGCGAAGGCACACGCCCCGCGGCGAGGTGGTCCTCTGCCGGCGGGGCGATTGTTTTGAGATCATCATGAACGGGCAGTTCCTGATGTCCTCGGAGGCCAACGGCCGGGGTGAGGCCGCCTTGGTGGACCTGGCCGTGCCGCACCTCGGGACCCCGGGCCCCTACAGGTTCCTCATAGGCGGCCTGGGGCTCGGGTTAACCGTGAGGGCCGCGCTGCGATACCAGGCGCTCGTGGACGTGGTGGAGATCGAGCCCGCCGTAATCGAGTGGAACAGGGGGGTCCTGGCGGGCTTGAACGGGCGGGCCCTGGAGTCCGACCGGGTACGGGTCTTCTGCGCCGACTTCCTGGAGTTCATCCAGAGCCCCCCCGCCCAGTACGATCTCGTGGCCCTGGACGTCGACAACGGGCCGGAATGGACGGTGTGGGGGGCGAACGCCCGGCTCTACACCCCCCACGGCCTCAGGCTAATAAGGGACGCCGTGGCCCCGGGCGGACTGTTCACCCTGTGGTCCCACGCGCCGTCCGCCCGCTTTCGAAACCTCCTGGCAGGAGTGTTCCCCGCGCATGCCGAAGTCACTGTGCAGGAGGATTCTGGGTTGGACTGCGTCGTGTATCTATGTCGAGCTTCCGGAGGCCTCATCCATGAAGGGTCAGAGGGTCCAGAAGGACCTCCACACCCCCAAGGGCGACCTGATGGTAGAGGGGCCGATCCCGCCCGAGGAGATGCGCCGCCTGGTCCTGGACGAGGGGCTCACGAGCTTCAGGCCCCCCAAGCGGCAGCACGGCGCCCTCATGACCGTCGCGGAGATGCCGCTGGGGAGGGTGGTGGCCGCCCATGACGGCCGGACCATCGTGGGGTACGTCGCCTTTCACCCGCCCGACGAGATCGAGAGATGGAGCCAGGCGAGCATCTCGGAGATCCTCGAGATGGGCGCCCTGGAGGTCTCTCCGGCCTGGCGGGGCTGTGGGGTGGCCTCGGCCCTCCTCGAGGTGTCCTTCGCCGACGACTTCTTCGAGGATTACATAGTCATCTCCACGGAGTTCTACTGGCATTGGGACCTCAAGGGCACGGGGCTCTCCATCTGGGAGTACCAGGACGTTCTGAAGAGGCTGCTCGGCAGGGCGGGAATGCGCGAGATGAGCACAGACGAGCCGGACGTGGTCTGTCACCCGGCTAATATGTTGATGGTCAGGGTGGGGAGCAGGGTGCATCCAGAGGCCCTCCTGGAGTTCGAGCGCCTGAGGCACCGAGGCCGTGGGCGGACTGTCTGAGACGGGGGTGACCTGTGCTTGCTCGTCGAGGATATCATGACCAGGGACGTCGAGACCGTGTCCCCCAGCACCAATATCTGCGACGCCCTGGCCATCATGGAGGAGAGGCGCATCCGCCACCTGCCGGTCCTGGCGGGCGGAGCCCTGGTGGGCATAGTCTCCGAGGGAGACCTCAAGGAGGCCCAGTCCTTGGTGATTCGGGACTGCCGAGAGGGGGCCGAGCGGCGGACCCCGGTGGAGGTGGTGATGCGGAGGCGGGTCTTCACCGCCCACCCCCTGGATCCCATCGAGGAGGCGGCGCTGGTGATGTATCGGCGGCGGATAGGGTGCCTGCCGGTGGTCTCGGGGGGCGAGCTGGTGGGCATCGTCACCCAGACCGACCTCATCAGGTCTCTGGTGGAGCTCATGGGCGTGAACAGGTCCAGTTCGCGCCTGGAGGTACAGGTACCGGACCGGCCGGGGATGCTGGCCCAGATAGCAGAGCTGATCAGGAAGCACGGCGTCAACATCTCGAGCGTGCTCACGCTGCCGGCCGAGGAGGCCGGGGAGAAGAAACTGGTCTTCAGGCTCCAGACCATCGATCTGAGGAGGATAGCCGGGGATATCAGGGAGGCGGGCTACCGGATAACGTGGCCTCCGACCCTCGATGAGACGCGATGAAGCACCGCGCCGCTTTTGTATACAGCCCGGCCTACGCCGCGTACAGCTTCGGTACAGAACACCCCTTCAACGCTCGGCGCCTGGAGCTCACCGTGGACCTCCTGCAGTCCATGGGGCTCCTCTACCCGTCGGACGTCGAAGAACCCCGCCCCGCTACGCCCGAGCAGCTAGAGCTGAAACACTCCAAGCAGTATGTGGCCACCGTTGAGGCCTCGAGCCGGACGGGAAGGCCCGTGCCCGGGGCCGCCGAGTACGGGCTGGGCACGGAGGACAACCCCGTCTTCCCGGGCATGCACGAGGCCGCGTCTCTCATCGTCGGCGGCACGCTCACCGCGGCGGAGCTGGTGGCGTCGGGCCGTTACACGCACGCCCTCAGTATCGGCGGCGGCCTCCATCACGCCGGGGCCGACACGGCGTCGGGCTTTTGTATCTATAACGACATCGCCGTGGCCATAGAGCATCTCAAGAGGAGCTACGGGGTTCGCGTGGCCTATATCGACACCGACGCCCACCACGGGGACGGGGTGCAGTGGCTCTTTTACAGCGATCCCGAGGTGCTGACGGTGAGCGTCCACGAGACCGGCCGCTATCTCTTCCCGGGGACGGGCTATGTGGAGGAGAGGGGGGCCGGCGCCGGCTACGGTTACTCGGTCAACGTCCCCCTCGAGGCCTTCACGGAGGACGACTCCTTCATCGAGGCCCTGGAGAAGGTGCTTCCCCCGGTCCTCGAGGACTTCCGCCCGGACATCATCGTCAGCCAGCACGGGTGCGACGGACACCGCCTGGACCCGCTGACGGACCTGTGTCTCAGCATCCGTTCCTACGCCCTCGTGCCCCGCCTCATCCACGAGCTCGCCCACGCCCTGTGCGACGGCCGTTGGGTGGCCGTGGGAGGGGGCGGCTACAACATCTGGTCGGTGGTCCCCCGGGCCTGGGCCTACCTGTGGGCGTCCATGGCCGAGCGGAGCGTCCCCGAGGTCATACCCCACAACTGGTCGGCCAAGTGGGCCCCGAGGAGCCCGGTCCCCTTACCGCAGCGGGTGACCGACGAGGGGTTTCCGCCCGTGAGGAGGCGCCGGGAGATAGAGGAGAAGAACCGAATTACCGTCGCCCGCGTCCTGGGCGGCCTGGTCAGGAGGAGGCAAGGATGAACCTACCGCGCAACGAGGAGGAGCTCATAGGGTTCCTCGACAACCTGGAGGATTCGCTGGAGGACCTCAACGTAAGGTACGCGGAGTGTCTGTGGAAGAGGTACACCACCGGTGAGGGCGGAGCTGAGGACCTGAACCGCCTCGACCGCGAGAGGGCCGAGCTGCTGGGTAGGGGCCCTTACCTGGAGATGGTGCGCGAAGGGATGGACCGGGTCGGGGATCCGACCCTCAGGAGGCGGCTGGAGGTCTGGGAGAAGGTCCTGCTTCGGTCGCGGGTGGAGAGCAGGGAGGATATCTTCGCCCTGAGGAACGAGATCACCGACCGCATCATCTCCTTCCGTCCCGTGGTGGGCGGGAAGGAGAGGGAGATCAGCGAGCTGCGGGATATCCTGCGCCGGGCCGACGACCGGGGCCTCAGGCGGGAGGCCTGGGAGGCCATGGCCCCCCTGTCGGAGGAGATGGCGCCCCGCACCCTGTCCCTGATTCACGCCCGGAACCGGGCGGCCGGCGAGTACGGCTTCGATACCTTCGTGGACCTGTCCCTCGCCTGCGACGACCTGGACCGGACGGCCGTGGAGGGCCTCCTGGAGGAGCTGGTCACCCTGACGGAGGAGACCTACCGGGAGCTCCTGGCGGGCGCTTGCCGGGCCGCGGGGCTTCCCTCCTGCGAGCCCTGGGACCTCGCCTACGTCCTGGAGGGCGAGAGCCCGCTCCCCGACGAGGCCTTCCCGCGGGACGGGATCCTGGACGCCATCCACGCCTTCCTCGCGGCCTGCGGGCTCGACCCCGGCTCGTTGCCCATCGAGGTCCACTACTATGACATACCCTTCGGGGGCCTGTGCGTGCCGGTGCGGCCAGAGGACATCCGCATCCTGGCCAACCCGCGCGACGGCCACCAGTATTACGCGACCCTGTTCCACGAGTACGGGCACGCCCTGCACGCCGCCTTCGCCCCCAGGGACGTATACATCTTCCGGCGCGACCCCGGGCCCTTCTCCGAGGGCATGGCCGAGGTCCTGGGCTTCTTCACCCGGTACCCCGAGTGGGTGGCGCGGACGGCGGGGACGGACCTGGCGACGGCCCGGGCCTTCTTGGATTCCTCCTTGGGGCGCCGGCTGTATGGGTTGCGGAGCTTGGCGGCGCAGGTCAGGCTGGAGTACGGGCTCTACGACGGCTCGGTGGCCGATCCCGACCGGGTGTGTGGGGAGATCGAGGCCGCCCTGCTGCACGTAGCGGTGAACACCACCCCGCGCTGGGCCGCAAGCCCCTTCCCGAGCGGCTACCCGGTGTACCGCCAAAACTACATCATCGCCGCGGCCATAGCCGCCCAGACCCACGCCTACCTGCGCCGGGAGTTCGGGCGGGCGGAGGCAGACCCTGAGATCTTCGCCCGGCTGAGAGAAGTGTACTGGGAGCCGGGGGCGAGGGTGCCCTGGCAGGAGAAGGTGAGAGAGCTCACGGGGAAGGACCTCTCCGCGGCGGACCTGGCCCGGGAGCTTGGGGGGGATGTGGAATGAAGCTTGAGGAAGTGATGGCCCAAGCCAGGGAGAGGCTGAGGGGGATCTGCAGGGTTTGCCGGGTCTGCGACGGCAGGGCCTGTGTCGGCGAGGTGCCCGGCATGGGGGGCGTGGGCACGGGCGCGTCCTTTCAGAATAACGTCAGGGCCCTCGCCTCTTACAAGCTCAACCTGCGGGTGCTGCACCGTCACGGCGAGCCCGACACCGGGCTATCCCTCTTCGGCACGCGCCTCGAGACGCCGGTGCTGGTGGCCGCGGTAGCCGGGGCGGCCATAAACCTCGGCGGCAGCCTGACCGAGGAGGAGCTGGTCCTGGCCATGGTAGGTGGCGCTCGGGCTGCGGGGTCCCTGGCCCTCACGGGGGACGGACCGGATCCGGCCCTCTTCGAGGCCGGGCTGGCGGCGGCGCGCCAGTTCCCCGGCACCGTCATACCGGTGGTGAAGCCCCGTGCGGTGGAGGAGATCCTGGAGCGCTTCGCCCAGGCCCGGGCCGCCGGCGCGCTGGCGGCGGCCGTGGACGTGGACGCCGCCGCACTGGTCAACATGACCAGGGCCGGGCAGCCCGTGGGCCCCCTCTCACCCGCCGCCGTCCAGAGGCTGGTAGAGGGATCCGAGCTGCCGGTGATCCTCAAGGGGATCATGACCCCCGACGAGGCCGTCCTGGCCGCCGAGGCCGGGGTGGCCGGGATCGTGGTCTCCAACCACGGGGGCCGCGCCCTCGACCACACCCCGGGCACGGCCGAGGTCCTGGGGGTCATAGCCAGGAGGCTGCGGGGCCTGTCGCCGAGGCCGGTGATCCTCGTGGACGGCGGGTTCCGGCGGGGCGAGGACGTGCTCAAGGGATTGGCCCTGGGAGCCGACGCGGTGATGGTGGGGCGTCCCGCGGTGCGGGGAGCGGTGGGCGGAGGCGCCGAGGGGGTGCGGCTCGTCCTCGACGAGCTGACGCGGGGCCTCAGGACGGCCATGATCCTCACCGGTTGCCCCGACCTGGCGTCGGTGGGCCCGGAGGTTCTCTTCCGACGCGAGGAGGCGACCTGAGGGCGGGTGAGGGGCTGCGCCCGCCCTCGCGGTTTTCCGAGGCCGCCGAAGAGGGGTGGCCTTCTGTGTTTGGTCGGAGCTGGAGAGACTAGGGGAAGGGAGGGTGATAAGGCGTGGAGTCGCGAGTGGTGGTGATCAGGACCGAGGACAGGCGAGAGGGAACCGTGCGCGCCCTGCGGGCGCTTGGGGCCAACCCGGTGAGGGGCCGCAGAACCCTGATCAAGCCCAACTTCAACACGGCCGACCAGGCCCCGGGCTCTACCCACAACGATACCCTGGCGGCCCTGATCAGGGAGCTGAGGGCCATGGGGGCGGCGTCCCTCGAGGTGGGGGAGCGGAGCGGTCCGCCCCTGACCGCGGACGTCGTGCGCGAGAAGGGGGTGGACCTCCTGCTGGCTGAGCTGGAGGTCCCCTTCATAGACTTCGACCGGCTGGCCCCCGCCGATTGGCTCGAGTATCGCCGCGAGGACCTGGCGTGGCGGAAGGGCTTTCTGTACCCTGCGCCGGTGGAGAGGGCGGAGGCGGTGGTGGCCACCTGCTGTCTGAAGACCCACGCCCACGGCGGCGTCTTCAGCATGTCCCTCAAGCTGGCCGTGGGGCTGGTCCCCAGGCGGGGTTACGAGTACATGAAGGAGCTGCACTCCTCGTCGCAGATGAGGCGGATGATCGCCGAGATAAACCTCTGCTACTCGCCGGCCCTGATCCTCATGGACGGAGTCGACGTCTTCACCGACGGCGGGCCCGACCGGGGCACGCGCAAGCGGGCCGGCGTGATGGTGGCCGGGACGGACCGGGTCGCGGTGGACGCCGTCGGGCTGGCCATCCTCAAGGTGCTCGGGAGCAACCAAGAGATCATGCACACGCCCATCTTCGAGCAGGAGCAGATCGCCCGGGCGGTGGAGCTGGGCCTCGGGGTTTCCTCCCCTGAGGAGATCCAGCTTACAGGCGACGACGACGCCTACCTCGAGGAGATCAGGAAGGCGCTCAGGGAGGGTTAGGCCTTGTCCAGGATCCTCGTAGTGGACGATGAAGCCCACATCAGAGAGCTCCTATCCCTCTATCTCAGGCAGGAGGGCTACGAGGTGGAGGAGGCCCAGGACGGGCCCGCGGCCCTGGAGCTGGTCCGCCGCAGCCCCCCGGACCTCGTGATCCTGGATATCATGCTCCCGGGCATGGACGGCTGGGAGGTGTGCCGCAGGCTGCGCGAGATCTCCGCCGTCCCGGTGATCATGCTGACGGCCAGGGACGACGAGGAGGACAGCATACGGGGGCTCGACCTCGGCGCCGACGACTACGTGACCAAACCCTTCAGCCCGCGACAGCTCCTGGCCAGGGTCCGCGCCGTGTTGCGCCGGGCGGGGTCGGCCAACGCCGAAGATCAAGAGGTCATCACCGTGGGCCGGGTCAGGCTGGACTACAGGGCCCGCGAGCTGTATGTGGACGGACGGAGGGTGGACTGTACGGGCAAGGAGATGGACCTCCTCTGGCTGTTCATGAGCAACCCCCGCAGGGTCTTCACCCGCTCGGAGCTGCTCGAACGGGTGTGGGGATACAGCGCCTATGTAGATGAGCGTACCGTCGACGTTCACGTGAGGAAGCTAAGACAGAAGGTGGAGGAGGACCCCTCTCACCCCCGTCTCATCGTCACCGTGTGGGGAGTCGGCTACAAGTTCGCGCAGGGGGGAGATCCTTGAGGAGCATCGTCGCCAGGCTGACCGTATCTTACGTCTTGTTCGTGGTCATCATAATGTTGGTCGTGGGCCTGTTGATGCAGCAGATGCTCACCGCCTACATCCACCGTTCCACCGTCCGGGAGATGATGCATCAGGGAGAGGTGATCGCCAGGGCGCTGGTCGGTACCCCGGTGAGATCTCCGCTCCTGCTCAGGGAGCTGGTGCCGGAGCTGGTGGGCGCGGGATACCTGGTGGTCTCGGGCGACGGCGAGGTGTTGATGGGCTCGGGTCGGATACCCGGCACCTTCCGCCCCCATGAGCTTGAGAGGGCCATCAGAACGCGGAGCCCTCAGGTCATCAGCCGTACGACGGTGTCGGGCGCGGAGGTCCTGGCCGTGATCGTGCCTCTGGAGGCCAGGGACGGGGCGGTGGTGCTCATCAAGCCCCTGCGGGAGATCGACATCGTCCTCGCCGAGCTGAGGGTGCTGCTCCTCCGCGGCCTGCTCGTCGGCCTAGCGGTCGCCCTGGGGCTCGCCTATCTCCTCGGGCGGGGGCTCTCCAACCCCATCAGGGAGCTCAGCAGGGCCGCGGCTCGCTTCAGGGCCGGCGACCTTGACGCCAGGGCCAGGGCCCTGTCGAGGGATGAGCTCGGCCGCCTCACTGAGGACTTCAACGAGATGGCCGACCGTATCCAGGCGATGATCGAGGGCCGGCGTCAGCTCCTGGCCAGCGTGTCCCATGAGCTGCGCACTCCCGTGACCTCCGTCGCCGGCTTCGTGGAGGCCCTGAGGGAGGGGATAGTCCCGGAGGCGGAGCGGGGGCGGTACCTTGACATCATAGCGTCGGACGTGGAGAGGCTCAACCGCCTCATCGACGACCTGTTCCAGCTGGCGCGCCTTGAGACCGGCGAGCTCGCCTTCGACTACCAGGCCTTGGACCTCGTAGAGATCTTGCGGGTTGAGGCCGACAGGTACGACCCGAGGTTCAGGGAACGGGGGATAGACTTCCGCCTGAGGGTGGGGGACGAGCTCCCGGTCACCGCCGACCCGGACCGCGTAGGTCAGGTTCTCGACAACCTGTTGGGCAACGCCCTGAAGTTCACACCCGACGGCGGGGAGGTGACCGTGACCGCTCGCCGCGTCGGAGGGGAGGCCGAGGTCCGGGTCTGCGACAGCGGCCCGGGGATCCCCGAGAAGGACCTCGAGAGGATCTTCGACCGGTTTTACAAGGCCTCCAACCAGCGCGGGGGCGAGAGGGGGGCGGGGCTCGGCCTGGCCATCGCCCGTGAGATCATCTCCAGGCACGGGGGGAGGATATGGGCGGAGAGGGGGCCGGGCGGCGGCACCTGTATCGACTTCACCCTTCCCCTGCGTTAAAGGTTTCTTAACATTTGGGTAAAGACCAGTTCATCTCCCGATGGCACAATAAAGGCAACACAACACGGGAGGTGTTGAGCATGACGAGAGTAGTTGCGTTGGCGTTGGTTGTGGCCCTGCTGGCCGGCGTGGTCGGAACGGCCAGCGCCGCCGAGATCGCGCCGTCGGGGAGGGCGCGCGCGGCGCACCACCCGCAGGGCATCCCTCAGGAGGTCAGGGAGACCTTCGGCTACCTGAAGGCGGCCGGGGAGGCCCTGGGGTCCGAAGATGTACCGGGGGCGCTGAAGGCCCTGGCGGATTACGTGATGGCCTGGGACAGCCTCCTGGACGAGAAGCCGCAGCTCGCCCGGGTCGGTCTGCGCGCTCAGGCGAGGGCCTTCAACGAGATTCTCAGGCGCTTGCCGGAGGCCGAGGCTCGCGCCCTGCTCGAGCGCCTGCAGCCCGTCCTGGAGGAGCACGCGCGCTTCTGGCGGGCCATGATCCGACTCCCGGAGTCGGGGGACCACGACCCGCTGGCCCGGCTGATGGGGATGGACCCCGCCCGGGCGGAGCGCATGCTGGCCGCCTCCGAGGAACGGGTGCAGAGGCTTGAGGCCAACATCAGCCGGCTCGAGGAACGGATCGCCAACACCGAGGACCCGGAGGTCATTTCGAAGCTCGGCAGGCTGCTGGAGCTCCTGCGGCTGGAGCTCCGGGTGGCCACCGCCCAGGTGGAGCGGAACGATTACCTAGTTGAGCTCCTGCGCGAGCTGAAGGAATAACGGCTTCCCTTCCCGAGCCCAAGGGGCCCGCGGGGATCTCCGGGCTTCCGCCACGGACGATTCCCTGCGGGCCCCTCCCGTTGGCGCCCTCCCCGTGGTCCTTCCTTGACCCCCTTTTCGGGCGGGTGATATGATGAAGGCGGTCCTGGCCGAAGAGGGACGCATAATGACTTCGGGGGTGGATCTGCGTGAGCCTAGAGATATACCTGGACAACAGCGCCACCACCCGCGTCCATCCTCGGGTTGCCGAGGTTATGATGAGATGCTTTACGGAGCAGTACGGCAACCCCTCATCTCTGCACACGATGGGCGCCGGGGCCGAGAGATCGCTTGAGGAGGCCAGGGAAGTGGTGGCCCGCTACCTCGGGGTATCCCCGTCAGAGGTGTACTTCACCTCCGGCGGGACCGAGGGCAACAACATGGTGCTGCGCGGGGGGTGTGCGGCACGGAGGTCGTGGGGCCGTCACCTGATCACGACCGCCGTGGAACACCCGTCGGTCCTGCGCACCTGCCAGGCCCTCGAGGAGGAGGGCTGGGAGGTGACCTATCTCCCAGTGGACAGGCAGGGGCGGATCGACCCCGAGGATCTCGGGCGGGCCCTCAGGGAGGACACGGCCTTGGTCAGCGTAATGATGGTCAATAACGAGGTCGGCTCATTACAGCCGGTCGAGGCCATAGGGGAGATCCTGAAGGGGCGCACGGGCCGCCGTCCCCTCTTCCACGTGGACGCGGTACAGGCGGTCGGGAAGCTGCCGCTGCGGCCCTCCGACTGGGGAGTGGACGCCCTCACCGCCAGCGGGCACAAGTTCCACGGTCCCAAGGGCGTGGGCTTCCTGTACCTGCGGCAGGGGGTGGAGGTCTCGCCCCTCATGACCGGAGGAGAGCAGGAGCGGGGGCTCAGGCCCGGGACGGAGAACGTGCCCGGCGCAGTGGGGCTGGCTCGGGCCCTGGAGCTGAGCTTAGAGGAGTTCGACGCTCGGGCGGTGGCCGCGCTGCGCGACCTGCTGGTGAGCTCGGTGCTCGAGGGCGCGCCGGATGCGGTGTGGAACGGTTACCCCGAGGGGGCGCCCCACATAGCCAACATCTCCTTCCCGGGGGTGAGCGGGGAGATGATGGTCCATCACCTGGCCGAGGCGGGGGTTTACGTCTCCACGGGCTCGGCCTGTTCCTCCCGCAAGCCGACGAGCCATGTGCTGGAGGCCATGGGTCTCGAGGAGGAGCTGCTGCAGGGGGCGCTGCGGTTCAGCCTATCCGCCGAGACCACGGAGGCGGACGTAAGGCGCGCCGCCGCCGTCGTCGTAGAGGTCTACAGGGAGCTCAAGGAGCTGTTCGGCCGTGGGTGAGAGGTACGAGATGCTGCTGGTGAGATACGGGGAGATAGGTCTCAAGGGCCAAAACCGCCACTATTTCGAGGCCGCCCTGGTGAGGAACATAAAGAGGACGCTGAAGCCCCTCGGCCGGTGTCGGGTGGAGAGGTCCCACGGCAGGATCTTCGTCCACCTCCCGGAGGGCGTCCGCGCCGCGGATGGCGCTCGGCTGCTGGGCAGGGTCTTTGGCGTGGTCTCCGTAAGCCCCGTCCTGCGCGTGCCGCTCGAGCTCGAGGCCGTCAAGGAGGCCGGGCTGGAGCTGCTCAGGGAGGCGGCGAGGGGCGGGGCCGTGACCTTCAAGGTCTCCGCCCGGAGGTCGAACAAGTCCTTCCCCCTCACCTCCATGGAGTTGAACCGGGAGCTCGGCGCGCACATCCTGCGGAAGGTCCAGGGCCTCTCGGTGGACGTGCATGAGCCCGAGGTCGAGCTCACGGTGGAGGTCCGGTCGGACTACGTCTACCTCTCAGCGGCGGCCTTCCCAGGCCCGGGCGGGCTGCCGGTGGGGACGAGCGGCAAAGGGCTCCTGCTGCTGTCGGGCGGCATAGACAGCCCGGTCGCCGGCTGGATGACCATGAAGCGGGGGGTCGACGTGGCCGCGATCCACTTCGACAGCTACCCGCTGACCTCGGAGAGGGCCCGGCAGAAGGTCGTGGACCTGGCGCGTGTCCTGGCCGGGTACCGCGGCGGGGTATATCCCTTGTTCATAAGCTACTTCACCTCCATCCAGAAGGCCCTCCAGAGGAGCTGTCCTGAGGAGCTCCGGATCACCCTGATGCGACGGATGATGTTCAGGATAGCGGAGGGGCTCGCTGAGCGGCGGGGCGCCCTGGTGCTGGTGACGGGCGAGAGCGTGGGGCAGGTGGCGAGCCAGACCCTGGAGAGCATCAGGGTCATCAACGAGGTCGTGAACCTGCCCGTGTTACGGCCTCTTGCGGGCATGGACAAGGAGGAGATCACCCGAAAGGCGCAGGAGATAGGGACTTATGATATCTCCATCCGGCCCTATGAGGACTGTTGTACGCTGTTTGTGCCGCGGCGTCCGGCCACGCGGCCGCATCGCGATAAGGTGCTCGCCGCCGAGGCGGAGCTCCCCATAGAGGAGCTCGTGGAGGAGGCCCTGGAGAAGACCGAGCTGATGATCGTGAGGGCCGAGATCTAGGGTCCTTATGCGGCAAGCGATTAGCCCCCACCTCTCGATGTGATCGTGCGTTGTGTTCCGGTGGGGGACTGTAAACCAGTTGTCATGGTCGCGGGGAACCGAGGGATCGGTTCCCCTTTAGATAACTCAGAGGGGGCTTTTGCCCCCTCTCGCTCGGTGGATTCTTCGACCCCCTTCCCGTGTTATTGCTCGTAGTTATCAGCGATCTGGTTGATGCGGTTTTGAAGCTGCTGCGCGTTCCTCTTGGCCGAGGAACTCATCTGCTGAAAGAGCGCCTTGACCTGTGGGTCCTGGCAGTCGATGGCGTACTTGGCGTACTGAGAGGCCATCTGCTTTTCCGCGTACATGGCGGCCTTGAGGTTGTCGAGAACGGTCATAAGCCCTGTCTCCTTTCAGCCTCAAGTTCTCGATATTAATGTGGGTTCCGAGCTGAGATTTTATCCGAGAGAGAAAGAGGCCGCCGTGAAGGACACAGGGTATGCTGAAAAGATCGTGCATTGATGGAAACATTTGGCGGGAAGACCCTAAGGAGGGAGGACGGGCGGGGGAGCGGCCGCTCGCCCCGCCCCCGAGCGAGTGTTTCAGAACCTCTCGTAGGAGACCACCTCGCTCATGTCCTTCACCGGCCGCGGCCGCGGCTCCTCGACGGGGTAACCGAAGGTCATCATGACCACCACGTCTACGTCCTCGGGCACGCCGAGGATCTTCCGCACCGCCTCCCTGTCGAAGCCGGCGACCCAGCAGTTTCCGATCCCCAGGTTGGCGGCGGCCAGGGACATGTGATCCACGGCTATGGCCACGTCGAAGCGAGGTCCCAGGGTGGCCTGGCTCTCCAGCGCGCAGGCCACGATGATCAGCGGGGCCTTGGCGACGAAATTATAGGGTGTGGTCCCGGCCAGGGCCCGTATGGTGTCGGCATCGGTCACGACGATGAACTTCCACGGCTGGGCGTTCATGGCCGAAGGAGCGATCCTGCCGGCCTCCAGGATGGCCTCCAGGGCCTCCTTCGGAACCTCCTTGTCCTGGTATTTTCGTATCGACCTCCGCTTCTGGAAGAACTCCAGTATGTCCATCCTTCCATACCTCCTTCTCAGAGGGTTATCTCACGGGCCAGCGTGGCCTCCAACAGGTCCACACAGGCCCTCACGTCGACCATGTCCACCATCTCGGAGGGGGTGTGGATGTAGCGGCAGGGTATGGAGAGGGTGCCGGAGGGGACTCCGCCGCGGGTGAGATGAATAGCGCCGGCGTCGGTTCCCCCGAACTCGAGGACCTCCCGCTGATGCGGTATGTCCCTGTCCTCGGCCGTGGCGAGGAGGAGGTCCTTTACCCTGGGGTGAGCTATGAGGCTCCGGTCCTTCATCTTGATGGCTACTCCCTTCCCCAGCTTAACGTCCATGGTCCGGGCCTTGGGCGTGTCACCGGTTGAAGTGACGTCAACCGCTATGCCTAGGTCGGGCTTCACCCCAAAGGCCGCGGTCGTGGCGCCCCTCAGCCCCACCTCCTCCTGTACCGTGAACACACAGTATATCTCATGCGGCGAGGGAGCTTTGCGCCTCAGGAATTCCACTAGGATGGCGCAGCCGATCCGGTCGTCCAGGGCCTTGGCGATAACCCTGTCCCCGCTGGTCTCCATCGGACGATGATAGGTTGCCATGTCGCCGATGGTGATATGCGACTTCGCCCCTTCGCCGGACATCCCCACGTCGATGAACAGCTTCTCGAGTTTGAGGTCCTTGATCTCGTCGATCTTCTCGGTGCCGATGACGCCGACGGTCCCATCGGCGAAGGCCACCCGCTGCCCCAGCAGACGGAAGGGCGAGTTCCCCCCGACGAGGTCGAAGCGAACGAAGCCATCGTCATCGATATGGGTGACGACGAACCCGATCTCATCCATGTGGGCCGAGAGCATGACCTTGAGGCCGCTCCCCGGGGCCGTGGGCCTCCTCACGCATATGAGGTTGCCCAGGGCGTCGGTCCTGACCTCATCCACCAGCCCCTGGACGTGTTCTTGGATCATCGTTCTTACACGTTCCTCGTTTCCCGATGGTCCGTAGCCTTCTGTCAGTTCCCGTATGAGCTCTTGCAACGTCAGTACCCCCTTTGCGAGAGGTCCGCGAGGAACGCGGACACCAGATTCACCGTGTTCTCGAAATCCGATCGGCTGGCCATGGAGGCTGCGGAGTGGATGTAACGGCAGGGGACGGACACCGTGGCCGTCGGCACTCCCTCCCGGGTCAGGCTCACGGGGCCGGCGTCGTTGCCGCTCGCCGTCGTGCGCCGGAACTGATAGGGGATCTTCTCCCTCTCGGCCACCTCCCGGAGCCTCCTCAGCATGTCCTTGTTGGCGATGGAGGCCCTGTCCATGACGCTCAGCGCCGGGCCCCCACCGAGCCGGGTGGCCCACCTGGGCTCCTCGGTGCCCGGGATGTCGGCGCATGTGGTTCCCTCGAGCACCAGCCCCAGCGCAGGGCTTATGGAGTAGGCGGCCACCGTAGCGCCGCGGAGTCCGAGCTCCTCCTGCACGGTAAAGACCGCGTACAGGGGGAAGGAGTAGTCCCCCTTCAACACCTCGCACAGTATGGCACAGCCGACCCTGTCGTCCAGGGCCTTGCCCTTGAGCATGCCGTCTCCTGTGACCTCAAACCGGGTGTCGAACAGGGCGTAATCGCCCGGCTCGACGACCTTCTCGGCCTCGGACCGATCCGTGGCCCCGATATCTATGAACATGTCCGTGGACTGCACCACGGATTTCCGCTCCGCAGGCCTCTGAAGGTGGATGGGCTTGGCGCCGATCACCCCGTGCACGCCCTTACGCCCCACCTTCACTGCCCGCGACAGGAGGATCCGGTCGTCAATTCCCCCCACCTTCTTGAACCTGAGGAGGCCGTTTTCCTCGATCCAGGAGACCATCAGGGCCACCTCGTCCATATGGGCGCACACCATGACCGGCGGGCGGGACGAAGCTAGGCCTTTGGCGGCGATGAGGTTGCCCATAGAGTCTACCTTGAGGACTTCTACGTGGGGCCGGACCTCCTCAGCTATCAGCTCCCTGACGGGACCCTCATCGCCGGAGGGTCCGTAGGCCTCACTGAGCTGTTGTAAGATCATATTCGAACCCCCTCACGAACTCGGCATCGACCCCAGCCGCGAACAGGGCGAGGAGCCGTGACGTCTCCCGAACGTCGCTCGTAGATAAGGTTTCGACCGATGTGTGCATGAAGCGCAGGGGAATGGACAGCACGGCGGTGGGGACCCCGGAGCGGCTGACCTGGATGGCCCAGGCATCGGTTCCCGACCCGGCCGGCTCCACCTCCCTCTGCCATTTGACGCCGTGCTGCTTGGCGGTCTCCACCAGCCTCTCGTACAGGCGGGGGTGGACGGTGCCGCCCCGGACGATGGCCGGGCCCTTACCTAGCTTGATGGTCTCGTGTTCTCCGAGGCCCGGCATATCGCCGAAGCCGACGTCCACGGCCACGCCGAGGTCGGGCTCCAGGCCGTAGGAGCTGACCACCGCGCCCCGCAGCCCGACCTCCTCCTGCACGGTGGCGACGGCGAAGATATCGGCCTCGTGGCGGATCCGCCTGAGGTGCTCCATGGCCCCCACCAGGGCCGCCACGCCCGCCCGGTCGTCCAGGGCCTTGCCGGCCAGCCGGTCCGAGCACAGCTTGAGGAGGGGCCGGTTCAAGGTCACGACGTCGCCCACCGATACCAGCTGCTCGGCCCGGTCGCCGTCGATGCCGACGTCGATGAAGAGGTCTTCGAGTTTATAGGCCCGGGTTCGCTCCTCCTCGGGGATGAGGTGGGGCGGCCTGGTGCCGATGATCCCCCTGAGCCTCTCCCTGCCGTGGACCGTGACCTCTGCTCCCACCAACGTCCTGGGATCGATGCCGCCGACGGTGGTGAAGCGTAAGAACCCCCTCTCCTCGATCTTGGTGACCATGAGCCCGATCTCGTCCATGTGGGCCGCGAACATGATCCGGGGCCGGGGCGGCTTGCCGTCGCCGGCCTTGAAGGCGATGCAGTTGCCGAGGCTGTCCCTGCGAAGGTCGTCTACGTATCCTCGAAGGGCCTCCTCGTAAATATGGGCCACGCTGGCTTCGTGACCCGAGACGCCGGAGGCCTCAGTGGCTGCGCGTAAGAATTCCTCGACGTTCAACTTCCATCCCTCCCATGACTAAACTGGGTGTGACCTTCCTGCGTTACTGATAGTTTCCCTCTATGCCCGGCCCCATACGGACGAAGGGCCGACTATACGTCGGCCCCGGCCTTCAGTAGTCCTCAGTGACCTCCGTGACGTGTATGACCTTATAATGCTCCTCGAGCTCCCGCACGGCCCTTTCCGTGTCGCCGCCGCGGATCCTCAGCACCACGTTCCCCACGCCGATTACCGCGGGGCTGAAGGTGGCTATGCCGATGATACTGCAGCCGCACCGCTTCACGATCTGGGCGATGTCGGCGATGCGCCCGGGCCTGTCCTCCACCTGTAGGGTGATGCGAGTTCCCCTCCGGTTGAAGCCCACCATCTCCGTGAACACTTCGAAGAGGTCCGACTGGGTGATGATCCCCACGAGCCTCTCACCCTCGACCACCGGCAGAAGGCTGATGTCGTTGCTGCGCATGAGGAAGGCCGCCCTCTCTATCACATCGTCGGGCGAGACGGTGATGACCCTCCTGACCATCACCTCGCTGACCTTGGTGGTGTCGAGAAAACGCTGCGGGTTCTCCCGCTGGCACGCCCGGTACATCACGTCCCAGGCGGTGAGGAGGCCGATGATCTTCCCGTTGGAGGTGACGGGGAGCCCCTCAAAGGCCTTGTCTTCCATCACCTGCCACGCCTCGGCGAGGGTGGAATCCTCGTGCACGGACACTGCTCCCTTGGTCATACGCATGCGGACGAACATCTTTGTACCTCCTTAGGTCGTGGTCCAGCGAAGGGACTAAGTCCCCACGAACGTAAAGGGATCAAGGGGCGGCTCTCGTACCTCAAGGCCCGAAGCCCGCTTAAGGTTATTGCCAAGACCTTCGGGTCACTCCAAATTATTCCCGACCGATCATTATAACTCCTGCTCCGGAAGAGGCGGAAGCTTGGGCTTCCTCCTAGCTCAGCGTCGCCGGCGAAGCCCCACAGGTAGGGCCGGCCAGGGAGCAGGGGCCCATTACCATGCGAGGAAGATAGTCCGACCCGGTGAGAATGGACGACGTGCAGCAAGGATAACGGGCGCGAGGTGGGCTGGCACATAATGCGAGGCGCTGACAGGGGCGTTCCCCTTCAGTATAATCTTTTATGTAAAGTAGGCGAAATGTCGTGAGGGGGTATAAAGTTGCTACATAGGCGAGGAATTGTTATTGCCATCACGATACTATTATGTATACTCACTGTGGCGGGAACGGCCGCCGCGGGTGAGCGCCCGCGCAAGGTCGGCCCGCTGGCCGGCCTCAGCGTGTTGATCGACCCGGGCCCCACGGCCGAGGCTACCTCTGAGGTGGCTTATCACCTCATAGACTGGCTGAAGGCGCTGGGCGCTGATGTCCTTCTGCCGCAGGAGGACTCCGCCCGGGAGGCTCAGATTCAACTGGGCCTGACGCAGGAGGGTGACGCCAAGGGCATATCTACCCTCTACGTCCTCGGCGGCGACGGAGAGGTCATCGCCTCGCTCATACAGCAGTACCTGGTCGAGGAGACCGGGGCCTACGGCCGCGGCCTGAGAGTAATAGAGGGCCCCGGGGCGAGCGAGCGCTCGCACGTGGCCGTAGAGGCCGACTACTACCGCATAACGGACGCCGAGGCGGTGGCGAGGGGCATGGTCTTCGGCCTCCTGGACGCCACAGGCCATGCCGCCGTGGCCGAATTCCTGGCGGGCAGACGGGCGGAGCCCCCCGCGTCGGGTGCCCGCAAGAGCACGACTTCTGAGGTCGGCAAGGCAGCGAACCCGCCGGCGCCCAAGACACCGGAGGCCCCGAGCCAGCCGACCTCCGACGATAAGACCTTCATGGCCTACTGGGCCAAGTGGGGCGGCGACCCCGATCCTCTGAGCTCCTTCCGACGCGGCGCGGAGAGGATTGATATTCTGGCGCCCTATTGGTACACGGTCCTGGGGGATGGCAGCCTCAGGGCCCGGGAGACCGGTCGAGCTGCCTTGACCGCCGAGGCGCACGACAAGGGCATCAAAGTCATGCCCCTGATCAATAAGACCGGGTCCAGCGACGCCATGCTCACCGACCCGAAGATCCGCGCGCGGGCCATCGAGAACATCTACCGGATGGTCAAGGAGAACGGCTACGACGGCGTTAACATCGACTTCGAGCGACTGAAGCCCTATCTCCGGCCCTACCTCACGGCCTTTATGAGGGAGCTGCACGCTCGTCTGAGCCCAGAGGGGCTGGTGGTGACCATGGCCGTGATGCCTAAGTGGTCTGAGAACGAATCCACGAACGACGTCGCCATAGCCTTCGATTATGATAACCTGGCCAAGTACGTTGATAAAATGGTAATAATGACCTACGACCGACACGGCAAATGGAGCGGACCTGGGCCGGTGGCGCCGGTGGACTGGGTTGAGCAGGTGGTACAGTACACCGTGAGGCATGTTCCGAGGGAGAAGGTCCTCCTGGGCCTGGCCGGTTACGGATACGACTGGTCCAAGGCCGGAACCAGGTCCATCAAGGCCCACGAGGCCATGGCCCTAGCCTGGCGCATCGGAGCCGAGATACATTGGGATGCCGGGGCCGGTGTGCCGCACTTCACCTACTGGGATTGGGCCGGCAAGCACGAGGTATGGTTTGAGAACAGCTACAGCGTCGAGCTCAAGCTTAAATTGGTGGATAAGTACGGGCTTGGAGGATATGCCCTCTGGAGCCTGGGACAGGAGGACGAGCGTTTCTGGTCGGTGATAAAGTAGCTCTGGGCCCGCTTTGGCGGGCCTAATTAACATAACTTAAGAATTTCGCTTAAAGTTTCCCTGCGTTACCGTCGAAAATTGTACCTTCAAATCCTCTGATTCTATAATATATCCCGGCATTCGAGCGTGCACAATATGACTGAAAGTTAGAGTTAACAGAATCAGGAGGTGAGATCACTTGGCCAAGGGCAGTGCCGGTGGCAGACAGCTGGTTCCCCAGGCTCACCGGGCCCTGGATAACATGAAGTACGAGATAGCCGCCGAGCTGGGAATACCGGTGCAGCAGGGCTCGGAGGACTACTGGGGTAACATCTCCTCCAGGGATTGCGGGGCCGTGGGCGGCCACATGGTCCGCCGGATGATCCAGATAGCGGAACAGCAGCTCGCTAACACTCAACCCCAACAGCCACAGGGCTAGCTGACCTCTAGCCTGGAGACGGGAGTTACGATAGGGGGACCCAAAGAGAGGGTCCCCCCATTGGTGTTTGACGTGGGAGGGCAAAAGCCTTATCATAACTAATGCGCTCGGAAAATAAGCGGGAGGGTCGAATATGATCAGGATATGGCAGTTGGTGCTGATAATCATCATTGTGAGTGCGGCGAGCTTCGGTGCGGGTTACTGGGTTGCCGACCTTCAGGACCGGAGCGCGGTGGCGGCGGTAAACGGCGTGGAGATTACGCGGGCCGAATTGGAGGAGGCCCTCTGGGACAGGGCAGGCGAGCAGATTCTCGATGACCTGATCATCGAGACCATACTGGCCCAGGCGGCGGCGGAGGCGGGGATCGAGGTCACGGACGAGGAGGTTGAGGCCGAGATCGAGGCCATCGCTGCGAGCTACCCTTCGCGGGAGATGTTCGAGGCGACCATAAGTCAATACGGATGGGACAGGGACGAGCTTAAGGAGCAGGTCAGGTGGCAGCTTCTGCTGGAGAGACTGGCCACCCAGGGTATTGAGGTCTCCGAAGAGCAGATCCAGGCCTTCTGGAAGATGAACAAGGAGAGGTACCCGGACAAGACCATGGAGGAGATGCGAGACTACATCATCCGCGCCATCAAGAAGGAACATGCCGGACCGATGGAGCTCTATCTGATGGGCCTGAAGCAGCAGGCTGAGGTCGAGATAATGGTGGAGGACTTCAAGGGCCTCGAGAGCGGCGACTAGCCGGCGTGGGCCCTGCGCGGTCTGATTCTTGTGCTCCCGGGTATCATGAAGATGTTGGAGAGGACCGGATGATCTCGGAACAGCGCCAGCGATCTAAGGGTCCTCTCCATAGAGGGGCCCACCAGGAAGGCGGAGACCACGGTGCCCACGCCTACGGGTCCGCCCAAGAAGAAACCGAGGGTCAAGGCGGTGAGCTCCATGGCTACTCTCACCCTTCCCATGCTGCTCGACGTCAACCGGGTAAGCCCGAGCATGAGCCCGTCCCGCGGACCGGTTCCTAGGTTAGTTGAGATGTACAGCGCCGCGCCGCCCCCCATGAGAAAACTCCCAGCGACCAAGTAGCCGAGACGCCATGAGTACGCTTCCGGCGCCGACGGGCAGAGCGGGCTCGACAGGATCACGTCTATGAACTCCCCGATCACGAACATGTTGAGAAAGGTCGCCAGCGTGGGTCGGATTCCCAGTAGGAAGCCGGCGAGTATCACCAAAATTCCCGTTAACTGGCTGGCCTGACCCAGAGTCAGGCCTAGGTTACGTGCAATGCCGATGTCCAAGACCGTCCACGGCCCCACCCCGAGCTCTGCTCTGTAGCTGAGGACTATCCCGTAAGACAGCACGTAGAAGCCGAGGAAGAGGATAAGGTATCTGAGGGTTAAGTATGCGTAATTCCTTCGCGTCAACTCTACCGTCCTCTCAGTTCCTTTCCGAGAACGAATATGTGCTCCTGGCTAGCCGCCGGTTCGATTTACGAAGAGGCCACGTCCGCCAACTCCATCATTATACCACCTCTAACAGTATCTCTTAATCCCTGGTCGAGAACAACCCGTATGTCGCCCCGCAGGTGCTGTGTACAACCATCGCAGTATCATGATATCACCCGCCCTCGCAGCTGAACTGTGGTGAGATGCACGGCAGCACTGTAGTCCCCTAACGTTTCTTAAGAGCCGGCTGGAAAGCGCTTTGGATCCGCGCCACCAGGGCACCTGAATCGGGCTCCTTGAATCCGGATCTATCTCGGAGACTCACCTGCCTCTGGCAAATCACCGCAGAGGCCGGAAACGGACTCGGCAGGGGGCACACCAAAGGCGGCCCGCGCAATGGGGCCGCCCCAATGTTAGGTCATTATGGACGTTGTCTGATGTACGGACCACACGCCACCTACTTCAGCAGCCGGACCTTCCCCTCGTCGGGTACCCAGCCGATAACCAGGTTGTAGATCTTGGCCAGGAGCCTGACAGGCATGTAAGCCCGACCGTCGACTATGGTCACCGGGTAATCGCCCGTACGGTAGGTGCTGTTGAAGTAGACGGTGGCTGACCCGACCCTCAGGTTGAAGCGGTCTTCGCCCACAGTAACGGTTATAGTGCCGTCGCGGTGCCAGGTTACCTCGCCGCCCAGCAGCTCCGCCAGGAAACGCACGGGGACCATGGTGCTGCCGCTGTCAGCCACATAGGGCTGGGCATCGATATCCACTAACCGACCGTCGACCCGAACGTACGGGTGACCGAAGAAGAGCTCGACCACCGCCGGTGCCTCGTCAGGAGGATAGACGCCCCAGAAGGGCTTCTGCCTGACCAGTCTCAAGCGCCGCTTGACCAGCTCGATAGTGGCCCCGACTGGGTCCGAGATGTTGCCCGCCTCGTCACGGAACTCCACTTCGACGGTGTGTTTGCCGTATTCCGCAGTCAGCTCAAAGTCCTTGCTGGTGCTGAAGGGCTCCCACCCGGTCCAGCTGCCGCCATTGTCCCTGAAGCGCATCTCCAGGTTCGCTGTTGGAGAAACGTCGTCGGAGGCTGTGAGCGTCAAAGTTACGGTGCGGCTATTGGTGGTTTCGTCACCGTCATTGATGGTGATCGACCCTTCCGGCGGTGTTGTGTCGGCTTCGGGAGGGCTGGAGGGCTTTACAATGTAGCTGGTGAAGTGCTTGACGGGAATAATCAACATGTCTTCTCTTGAGTCGTAGCCAAGTTCCTCCAGATCCAGGTAGTTGGATAGCTCCCCTTCAGGCACGACTTGGTCGTCGTTGTCAGTTACTAGGATGGCTATGTAGTCGAGGATATTATCTGCTGTGACCCCAGTGAGGCCCAGCTTCGCCATAGCGTTGTAGAATACGATTGTCGCCGCATGGTCGGCCAGAAACTCGAGGGTTTCTGTGTCGACGCTGGCTCTGAGGGCGCCGTCCGCGAACTCCAGACTAATCGCATCTTGCAGCTGCATCAGCTGATCTCGGTTCTCGATGATGTTGAGCCCGGCTTCAAACTCAATGCTGCCCAAGCCCTGCTTTTCGAACTCGATCGCTATATCGGTGTCATAGAGGTTGTTGAATTCTTCCAAACCAGGTTGGACGATGATGTCCCCTGAGGGTACCGTAACGCCGACAATGGCTGGGAAGGACTCCCCAGTGCTGCTGTCTACAAGCGGTAGATCGGGGATGATCCGATCCCAGCCCCCCGACTGACCGGAGGGGATGTAAAGGGAGACGCAAAGCACACCGGGTGGAAGGCCGGAATTTACTACGCCGATGACTGTCACCGTATCGCCCATAACTTGAGTCTCTGCGTACCAGCCATTACCGTCCTGGGAGAGGCCTTCCAGGACCTCTTGATCGTAACTGAAGCCGTTTCCTTCAGTGATGATGCCGAAATACACCCGCATCGAAGTACCGTCAGGTAAGCCGTTGCTGTTGAACCCGCTGAGCTCCAGGCGGAGATTACCACCGGGGAAGTACACCCGATCATAGTCATACTCTACTCCATCTTTGAAGTCTGGTAACCTTACAGTTGGTGGCCCTGCTGATGCGCTACTGGGTATCAGTGTGAGGACGAGGACTACTGCTCCAACTATCGCTAGTGCCCGGACGGCCGAGTACTTGTGCAGCTGAAAAACGAAACGCCGCATTGCATACACCTCCTTTCTCTAGGTTTCTTCTACGTTAATAAAGAGGCGTTAACGCGGCGTTAATCGTCCCGGACCACGGAGGGAACTCGAGGACAGAGGGGGAAAAGGGGGCCAGACTAGAGAAGCCTAAACGAAGGGCCGTTCTGTATGGTCTTTCTACCCTACGATGGACCGATACAGCCTTTCCAGCTCCGGGGACGGCCCTATGCCCAGTTCCTCGGAGAGGTTCTGGACGAAGGTTTGGTAGGCCGCTGCTGCTTTATGCTTCTGGCCAGTGGCGACATAGGCTCGGAGCATACGCATGCAGGCCTGTTCATCCAGGGGGTCCACCTGCAGATGGGTCAGGCAGAAGGCGATAACCCGGTGGTAGGTCTGCCGCTCTAGGCCCTCCTCTTCCAAAAGCTCGAGGGCCTTTAGGAATATTTCCTGTAGGTATTCTCTCTCCAGCAGGGCCCATTCATCACCCCCCGCCAGGGGCAGCAGTCCGTCGCTATAGAGCTCGACGACTCTCAGGGCCCGCTGTTGGCGGATGAAGGCGGGCTGTTCACTTTCCTGCGGCTTCAGGTGTTTGCCCAGGGCTTCAAGTTCGTCCCGGTCGCACCAGTACTCGGCCTGCGGGCTCAACCGTAGCGCCGCGTTGGTGACTTCTAGCCACTCTTGCAGGTTGCCCTCCCGCAGGGTCTGGCGGAGCGCATGAAGAGTCACCCGAAAGTTGGACTGTGCCCGTCTGGTGTCCAGTCCTGGCCAGAACAGATCGAGAAGGGCCTCCCGTTGGAACCACTTGCCTCGTTTCAGGACGAGCAGTTGAAATAAGGCCTGCGATTTCGCAAGCTTGAACTGAAGCTGGCGGCCGTGGCCATCTAGCAACCGGAACTGTCCCATCAGGTATATCCTCGGCACCTGACCCTGGGCCCGCAGACGGTAGACCTCGGGGAATTCCATGTAATCCGAGTCGGCCAGGTGGGTCTGCAGCCACCTGGTCACTTCTCGGGTCAACTCAGCGGCGAAGGTGTCAACCTTGCCATAGAACATCAGCGGCAGGGTCAGCTGCCACTCTCGGGCGATGAGCGGCCAGTAACCGTGGGCGGCAGCCAGACCGAAGGCTACTGCCAGGTGTTCCAGTTCACCGGTCAGGTAGGCCAGGAGCAGACGGGCTTCCACCTCAATGTAGCGACATTCCAGCCGAAGCGCAGTGTCCAGAGCCTTGGCGGCATATTCTCGGGCCTCTTTCAGCCTGCCGGAGGTCAGGGCTACATGGGCCATATTCACACAGCTCTGGGCCAGAAAGTGCACATTGCCCAGCTCTACGATGATCTCCCAGTCCCGCTCTGCATAGCGTCTAGCCTGCGGTATATTCCCCGCCAGCCGGTGGGCTATGCTCAAGTTGTAGTAGATCCCCGCCCGTCGCCACGGGTCACCCAGGAGGTCGTTGACCTCCATGGCCTCTGCTAGCACCTCGAAGGCCTGATGTTGATCGTTTACCAGGAGCAAGAACTCTCCGTACTGCAGCAGGGCATTGACGAGCTCGCTCTGGCCGCCTATTGCCCTGGCCAGCCGCAGAGCTTCAGTGAACTCCTCCCGGGCCCGATCAAACTCTCCTACCATGGCTGCGGCATGAGCGGCATTGGCCAAAGTAAGGGCGGCATGAGGAAGGTACTGAAGCTCCCGGCTCTGGGCATAGGAATCCAGGTAAAGCAAGCGGGCCCCATGGAAGTTACCCCGGGGTTCGCGAACGGTGGCCCCGAGCGCATTCAGCGCACGGACCTGACCAAATTCATCGCCGGCTCGCCGGTAAGCAGTGTAGGCCTGTTCCAGATATTGCTCCGTCCGGTCCCAGTTGTGCGTGATCCAGATGGCCCGCGCCAGCACGGTGTAGGCCAGGCCGCGAGTGGCGTGATCGTCGGACGCTACCAATTCCAGGGTTCGCTCAGCGGCCTGGCGTGCCTGGTGCGATCTCCCCATCTGGGTGAGAACCTGGGCCTCGCCCAACAACCCCTCGATGACCAGCTCCTGGTCGTCCGCACCCTGTACGGCCTGGAAATGATCCAGCGAATGCCGGAAGTCGCCTTTGGTCTCATACGCCCGTCCGAGATGCAGGTGGAGTCGGGGTGAGAGCGCCCCTGCGACAGCGAGTTCTCTGGTCCAGCGGATCAGGGTATCTACCTGGCCCGATTGGACCAGCTGGTCGCCGCAACGCTCCAGCAGGCGCAGCGCCTGGTCAGGTTCAGCTGCTCGCAGTCGGTAGTCGAGGGCTTGGATGAGGTCGCCCCGGGCCTCGTAGTGCTCGGCGGTACGCCTCAAGAACACGCGGGCCTCTTCCGCCGGCAGCCGGCTACGCAAGAAGGACCGGAACAGCTCGTGGTAGCGGTAACCCCCTTCGTCCAACCGGTACAGGAATAGGTCCTTTCTCCTTATCTTACGCAACCACTCCTCCGCCGGCTTGTCCGGCACGAGATACTGCAGCAGCTGAGCGGTAAACTGGTCGGGCACCCCACTGATGAGCAGGAACTCCTGTAGGTCAGGCTCCAGCTTCTGCAGCACGTCTTCCGCCAGATAGTTAAAGACCCGTTCCGTTTCCCCAGCTGACGCCACCAGGTGGCTGTCTCCTGATAGGAGCAGCAGAATTAGCCCGGTTACCCAGCCGTCGGTTTCTGCCAGGGCGCGGTCCACCAGCTCGTCTCCCACGGTTTCGGGTGCCAGGACACGGTACAGCTCTTCCGTCTCAGACCGCGTGAAACGGAGCTCCTTGGAAGTGATCATTGCTGCTGCCCTTGACAGCAGCATGTTCTCCAGACAAAGGAAGGGGCGCTCTCGGCTCAACAGGAACAGGCGTACGTGACCGGGGAGCAGACGAATGAGATGCTCGAGAGTGGTCATTAGATGCTGACTCTGGGCAGCATGCAGGTCGTCAAGCACCAGAAAGAACCGGTCGTCAGGAACTTGGCTGAGCCGAGCACACAGGAGCTTGACGGCCGACAGCGGGTCCCGCAGGTTCACGAGTTCTTGTAGGGCCGGAGGTTGGGCTGCAGCAGACCTGCTCAGGGCCATTGCCAGGTGGGCCAGGAAGAACATTACGTCAGTGTCTTCGGGGCCCAGCTGATACCAGACGTTGGGTTTCGCCTGCCACTCGAGGAAGTCCAGCACTGCGGTGGTCTTACCGTAACCCGGCCCTGCCCAGACGACGGTCACCCGGGCGCCTTCGGCTGCTTTCTGTAGATGGTAGCGTATCCTCGGCCGTACTACCCTTCGCGGCAGAGTGGGACGGCGTATCTTGGCTTCGAGCAGGGAGATAGCCATCAGGCTCAACTCCTGCATTGGAGCAGCTGCCTGGGGTGAACGGCGGCCGCTCCAGTGTTCTGGCCAAACTGCCCATAGATACCGTTGCCGCTTCACAAGTATCACTGCTGCTCTGGCGCAGCGGAGCACGGCCATGGACCCCCTGTTTCGCCTCCGCCCTGTTTCGTTAACGGCTGTGTTTGTACAAAATCCAAAAAGGCATCAAGCCAATGTATCCTGATAACCAATATATGATTCCTTATTCGCTGGCGAAGCCATGGCTCCTCCTGGTTATCCCAGAATGCGTCAGGTTTGGCCGCCCGGGGCACCTGTAGCGCATGGGCTCTGCAGTGGAGGGTTGTGCCCATCCCTTCCAGGGAACCTCAAGTAAGAAGACCGCCGTCCGAGAATTCACGGGGGCGGCGGTATAGGACACTGTTGCTAAACTTGTCAGCGACAGCGACTGTGTTGGTCGGTTCCATTCTATCCCTCTATGGGGACGATCCGGCCGTCCTTATCGACGGTATAGTCCATCCCGCGCCAGTGAATCCGTCGGGTCAGGGAGACCTTGGCGAAGGTGAACAGGAATAGGCCGTCGAGCACGACGGTGTAAAGGGCCTCTCTTCCCGACGATCCGGCCAAGAAGCGGCTTATGAGGTAAAAGGCGAGCGTTTTCAACCCAAGATGTAGCCAGCCGATGGCGAAGATGGAAGGGGATAAGGTGACAAGCGATACCAGCCAGACGGGGAGGTAGAAGTAGGCGCCGAGCAAGTAGGTGACTGTCAGCAGAGCCCCGAGCATGAACCGATAGATGGCGGCTCCCCTGGACAGAAGGCTTATCACGTCCACAGGGGCCTTCTCCCCCACGGAGGCCTCAAGGGCTGGGCCGAGCTCGATGCGATATCCGGCCTCTCTCACCAAGAGGCCGATCTTCACGTCGTCGAGGAGGAAGCCGCCGAAGGCCTCGACCCCTCCGATCTCCTCCAGGACGGACCTGGGCAGGGCCAGTGTGCCGCCGGAGACGCCCAGGGGGAGGACCTTGGCCCAGGGAAGCCACTGGGCCAGGATGGTGACGTTAAGCTGCAGCTGATAGAGGAGCGCCCAGAGACCCCTGCCCGATGTGTGGACAGGAACAGCCGCTGAGAGGCCGGTTGCCGGTGTGAGCAGCGGGCTCACCAGACGATGCACGAAGTCCGGCTCCGCCCTCATGTCGGCGTCGCTGAAAACCAGGTAGGGGTGGGAGGCCTCCTTCACGCCGTAGAAGAGGTTGCTGGTCTTCCCGCTCATACCCCGGCGGACCGGGTTCACCGTTATCTTCATCCGCACCTCCGGGTAATTCCGTCGGAGCCGCTCGAGAAGGGGGAGGGCCGGGTCCTCGGGGTCCTGCAGGCTGAAAACTATTTCATACGGGCCCGGGTACCTCTGACGACAGAAGGACTCGAGGCACAGGTAGGTCTCCGGGTCGGCCCCCTTGATGGGCTTTATCACCGAAACCCCGGGCAGCTCGCCCGGCAGGGGAGGGGGAAAACGGCGCATCGCTCCGAGGCCGAGCGCGAAGTGGAGGAAGATCATCCCGGAGAAAAAGAGCGTCAACCAGAGTAATATGGCGTCGATTTGCAAGGCCTTGCCCTCCCAACCATTATAGCCTAAGACTATTTTAGCCGCTCAAAGGGCCCGTTCCTCCCTAGTCGGGCGGTTTCGGGCCCTTTCACTGTGGCCGTGAAGGAAACCCCCTCCGCGCGGGAGGGGGTTTCATCCTTCAGGCCTTGTGGACCTCGCCCAACTCCACCGGGCGAAGGCGTCTCAACAGGATGTGCAGAAAAACCGCGTACGTGGGAACCTGAATAAACTGAGCCACTATCCTCGGCGGCAGGGTGGCCTGCAGCGGGATCCCGAACAGGGTCCAGAGGAAATACGGTACCAGGATGATGGATGTTACCAGCTGTCCAAGGGCGATGAAGGCCAGCAAGAGGCCCAGGCTCGGCTGCTTCTCCCGGCCTGACCAGAAGACCACCAGGCCCGGGATAGCCCCCGTCAGGGCCGAAGTGAGGGTGAAGTGGGGCATGTAGGCTCCCATGGGATTGATGAAGTAGCCCACGACGTCGGCGAGGGCGCCCACGAGGGCCCCGTTCAGGGGACCGAAGTATACCCCGGCCATGATTATGGGCAGGGCCCCGAAGCCGAGGCGGATTCCCTCCACCCCGCCGAAGGCTATCCGGATGCTGGCCAGGCGGGTGAGGATGATGGCCAGGCCTATGAGAAGGCCCAGGTAGGTAACCTGACGCGTCGTAATGCGCATAAAAACTCACCTCCTCTCCTTGGGTGGCAGGTGCCACACCAGGAGACGAGGTGCTTCTGATGCGGCAGCGGATGCGGTGCCCTACCGCGGGCTCGAGGCCCTTCGTCCGGAGGCAACATCCCATCCTCCGGCACTTAACGCAGGAACACCTACTCTGCCACCTACCCATTTACGCCAGACGGTCAAGGTCATTGTATCAAGTATCGTACTTCTCTGTCAAAGGGGTCTTCTTTTTCCAGGGGATGGGGAATAGGGATTTCAGGGAGAGAACAGAGCACTGTGGGTGATGCAATTGACGAAGGTCACAGTCGGGGCACTGGCGGTGGTACTCGTGGTTGCGTGCGCCGGCGCCCCAGTCGCTGCTTTGTCTCAGCCGTACCCCGGCGCGGTAATAAGGTCGGAGGCGACAGAACAGCCCGAGCTACGGGCCTACACGGCGGCCCTCATGGAGGAGGAAACGGGGGCGTTGCTCTACGGTAAGGACGCCCTTCGGCGTCGTGCGCCGGCGAGCCTAACCAAGATCATGGCCGCCATCGTGGCCATTGAGAGGGGTATCCTGGATGACGAGGTACGGATCCCCGCCCGCGCCGCCTACATCCACGGCTCCTCAATGCATCTGCGTCCGGGAGACGTCTTTACCCTCCGCGATCTGCTGTGGGGTTTGCTCATGGTGTCCGGCAACGATGCCGCCCTGGCCATCGCCATCCACGTAGGGGGCGGCAGCGAGGCGGAGTTCATAAGGATGATGAACGAGAAGGCTTTTGAGATCGGGGCCTATCAGACCAGGTTTCAGAATCCCCACGGGCTCACGGCCCCCAATCACTACTCGACGGCCTACGACCTCGCGCTGATCACCCGCTACGCCCTTCAATACGAGCTGTTCCGGGAGATAGTCGGTACCAAGCAGAGGAAGGTTACGGGGCGAGACCGCCACGGCAGGAAGCGGACCCTGCTTCTGAACAATACCAATAAGCTTCTGTATGCCTATCCCGGCGCCGAGGGGGTCAAGACGGGCACCACCGCTGCCGCTGGCAGGTGCCTGGTGGCGTCTGCACGTCGGGGCGGGCTTCGCCTCATAGCCGTGGTGCTGCACGCCGGGGACCGCTGGTATGAGGCGAGGCGCCTCCTGGACTACGGGTTCGAGAATTTCACCAGGCGGAGGGTGCTCAGCCGCGGGGAGGTCCTGCGGGAGTTGCCCGTGAAGGGGGGCATGGCCGAGGAGGTCCCAGTGGGCCCCGCCGCTGATCTCGATATCGTTATGCCGCGGGACGTAGGCCCACCGCTCATCGCCCTTCGCTCCCCCGAGGTACTGCGAGCCCCGGTGGGGAGGGGCCAGAAGGTGGGTTTCATCGTGGTGTCCCATCAGGGCGAGCCCCTCAGGCGGGTGGACCTGGTCGCCCTAGGAGACGTAGCCGAGGTCACCCTGCCCCGGGTCATCAGGCGTATGCTGGAGGTGTTCTTGGATCCGGCCTTTCCCTTCTAAAGGCTGCAGGAACTTTCCGGAAAAGTGGCGAAGTCTATCATGACCCAGGCCTGAGGAGGTGGAGGGTTGGGATACAACGCCAGGCTTCGTAACCCGGATGTGGACAGGTTGTTCGAGGCCATGCTTCAGCTGAAGAACGTGGATGAGTTCTACATGTTCTTCGAGGACCTCTGCACGGTCACCGAGATTCAGAAGCTGGCCCATCGCTTCAAGGCGGCCACGATGCTCAGCGAGGGCAAGACCTACGACGAGATCGTCCGCGAGACGGGGATGAGCACCGCTACCATAAGCCGTATCAAGAGGTTCCTGTACTACGGGGCTGACGGGTACAACCTGGTCTTGAAGCGGCTGGCTGGAGATTAGGAGAATACCGCAGCGCCGGGATGTCCGGCGTGTTTTTTTATGTGTGCCTGCGTAGACGCTGTCTCCTGGGGTAAAGGTCCCGAACGGCGAAAGTAGCAGAAACCGTCGTCCGCAGCGATTCGGGATCGATCGAAAGAAGCCAGCGGCAAACGTCCAGGATGAGGGCCAGGAACGAAGGCGAGACTAGTGGCAGTTTGATGAGGCCTGTAGAGGCCAAAGCGAAGTGCTCGCTGCCCAAGACTGCCAAGAGCATAAGGTGCAGGGAGGGTAGCTCCGCCCGAGTTTTTGATGCGGGCTTCTTGTTTCTTGTTTCCCTTCTCCGTCTGCGTCCAGGCTTCGGTTGCTACACGCCCGACCTGTGACCGCTTCAGCTGTTTAGATGATCTTGGTCCCACAGTATTTGGGCTGGATGTGACGACTGTTGTCAAAGATCGGCTACCATCCAGCCCTATAACCCCCGTGATCAATAGGGTTCAGAGAGGAAGTCAAGAAGCTCCAAGGGCCGAAGAACGAAGGGTGCGGTAGCCCTCATGCAACCGGCACCATTGCTTTGCTATCTCCTCGTTGGCCGAAATGGTGTTGAATATAACGGCTCAAGAAACATTCTAAACTTGTGCAGCCGGCGCCATACCTTCTGCAAGCTGTTGATTGACGTGCTAGTACTACCGATGCAGTACACGGCCCATAGATAGGTCTTTCAGAGAGCTAGCGGCTATTTGTCGGCTCTTTCCTCTTCTTGCAGGAATTTTACAGCTTCTGACGAATTGGTTACAAGACCTAAATTAGCCAAGACATGGTAAAGACCTGAGGGCTTGCACCAGAAGGGAAGATGTTTAACGTTAAGTGGAGGCCATGAGCATGGAAGTTGAAATTAGAACCTTGACTCCTCTTTGGACGGGCGGTGCAGAGAGCGGCGCGGTCGATCGGGTTCATGAGACGGCGATTATCGGCAGCCTGCGCTGGTGGTACGAAGCTATTCTGCGTGGGCTAGGGGGCAAAGTATGTGATCCGACAATGCAGAAGTGCTTGTATGACCCTAGCAAGCGCAACCACGGGCTTTGCGACGTTTGTAAGGTTTTTGGAGCTACCGGCTGGCGTAGGCGTTTCCGCATCAGTATCATTTGCGATCGTACCGAGCCCGACCCCACTGTTAAGCCACTGGTGAAGGCCGACCGCTCGTATGTTGACCGCAGGGGGCGCAAGCGCACGCCAACATGGTATTTCCCTGAGAATCTGAAAGACAAGCCTCGCTCTGGAAGTTTGACCATTCGAATTCAATCCACAACGCCCAAAGGGTTGGAAACAGGTGCTAAGCTAGAGTTCCAACCAGCAATCATTGGTGGTTTACTCCAGTTCATGGCCGATTGGGTGACCATAGGTGCGCGGGCGCAGATGGGATTTGGTGTTTTTGAGCTGCCAGGCGGCCGTCTCGACACCGCACCCCTTTACGACTGGCTGACTGCTAACGCCGGAACTCGTACTTATACCAGGATGCCCTCGTTGCGCAACATTTTCCTGGCCCGCATCCGACTCGAAAACGTGAAGATGCAGGAGACCTTCAACCTCAAGTACGATCTTCGCCAGCTCTTTTCCGGACAGCAAAACACGTCTTTGCGGCATTTTATCATGGGCACGACTAAAGGTCAGCGGATGGCCGCTAAAGTCAAAATGTCACGCCCCTATGGCAATCGGCTGATGCGCGTGTGGGGCTGGATCCCAGAACAGGCGGAAGTTTATCAAGGTTTCTGGGACCGAGATTCAGTCGTAGGTGCGATTCATGAGCATCTGAGGACGAGATATTCCCTGGAGGTTTGGCGCGAGATGAATTCACCCAGAGATACTGAGACGCCTAATAATGGCGATTTCCGTGAATTTCTTCGCAGTCTCTTGCGGTTGGAGGAGAAACGTTATGGAACGTGATTATCATGCTTTACAGCAGTTAAGATTAGATAGCACTTTGAGTGATCTCGAGCAAGCTCTTGATGACTTGGAAAGAGCAGGAAGAGCACGAGACGAACGCAAAAAAAGACGAGCTGAAACCGAGTTGAAAAAGGCAGCAGGAAAAGCAGTGCACCTTCAGCCACACCTAGCCTACCTGTGGTTTTGGGCTTTGAGAGAGCAAGCCAAACGGGCAGGTAATAAGCCGCTGTCGCGACGTGCTTCTGATGCTGCAAATAGAATCCGCGATTTCTGGTGCAGGCGGTTACCTGATAGCATAGGGAGGATTCCAGATGCTTTTGGATTTGTTCCTCATGTCAAAGACCAGGCGTTCACTTACATGCCACCGCTTGCTTTTGCCCTTAAGATTCCCTTCAGACTTGAAAAGCCGTACATAAGCAAAGATGATTGTGACTTTTACCTTCTCGATAACCCTCTTCGCAAGGAGAAGATCTTCAACGTGCCTATGGTTGCGGCATCAGGTTGGAAGGGGGCTCTGCGGGCGGCCTTTTGGCAGTTAGGTTACAAAGAAGACCACCCCGTGATCATTCGCCTGCTGGGGAATCCGCGCGAAAGCGAGGAAGGTCGGGCCGGCCGGTTGCACTTTTATCCCACCTTTTTTGATCGAATCGGGATTGAGGTTATTAACCCACACAGTCGTGAAAGCGGCGTGGGGGAAAGAGGGCCGATTCTGATGGAGTGCGTACCTCAGAACACCACCGGTACGCTCATACTTCTCTACGTCCCCTTTGGGTCGGCGGGTCAAGGTGAACAGGAGCAGCGCCTTGAAGTGGCCCAGGACCTGGAGGTATTGGCTGAGGGCGTCCGGGCCATGCTTACCACCTATGGTTTTGGGGCCAAGACTAGCAGCGGGTTTGGCACTGCTGATGATCAGTTAGACGGGCAGGGAGTATTAGTGTTGAGGGCAGAACTACATGAGGATAAGGGTAAGACTGTTGCCGTTTCAGAACCTCCGCAACGCGCGAACGATTTGCCCCGATATCTGGAGACGCCAGACCGGCTACGCGCTGACTTGCGCCGACCGGATGGGTCCCTCAAGTCCGAAACGGAATATCGGGCCTTAGTTGAGGCGCGGAAGCAGAGATATAGCAAGAAATACAGACAGCTCTACGAAAAGGCGCAACGTTGGTGGGAACGGGAGGGACGGCAATTGTGGGAAGCCGGCCCGAAGGAGTCGGGTACTACGCCGTCTCCTATAGAGACGCCACCGATATCAGAGCTGAAATTCACAACCTTAAGTGAGATGCGAGAACTGGCGCAGCGCGTGGCAGACCAGTTGAGGAATGGAGGTGAAGCATGAGCGGTTCTTTCTGGCGACCAAGCAAGGAGCAACGGCGCACTATCCTACTCTTGGAAGCGCTGGCGATAATACATGACTTGGGCAAACTGAGTGACCGGTTCTTACAGAGTCAGGATCCAGATCCAACTATAAAATACGTACATAATCTCTTGGTTGACCCACGTAAGATTGATATCTACAAGAACCATGCGGCAATATCTGGGACAGTCAGGAAAGCGGTTAAGAAGTGGCTGAAAGATGCGCGAAACAAACCGGCCGCATTTCAAGAGCGCCCCGACCTGACATCTCTTTTCTTGAGGATCCAACTAAACGATTGGAGCGGTACGACATATAATTTCGCCGAGTTAATGCCTCTGGTTGCCAGACCCTGGCTGGCGGAAAACCAACCGCCATCAGAGTGGCAAGAAGTTCTCGGCAAGGGAATGATGCCGGGCTTGCTGGTTGGCTATTTCCACGGTGTGGCTCATATTGAAAAGAAGGTTGGGGAAGACAAAGATGAAAAAGATGAGCTCAGCAAGCATAAGCAGCCTTACAGCAACGTCTTTCGTGCTACCCCCTTTGGCCGAGAGGAACGAATTGAAACGGGGGACATGGGGGAGCTGACGAATGCACTTAATAGCTTACCCCTGAATGACATTGAACACATCACTTCAGACCAGCGCCGCCAATGGCTGCGAGCGATGAAAAAGGACATGAGCCGCGGCCTGGCCGATAACCGCCGACCGTATAACGACGTTACGCTGTGGGACTGGAGCTTTATTACAGCTACCCTGGTGAAGGCTGCCACGGTCTGGATTTTCAAGCATGGCTGGCCAAAAAGTCTTAAAAATATTCGTTTCCGCGTCCTGCGTATCAATTTCGACAGACTCGACCGCTACGCGCGCTGTCACAGGGTGGCCGATCTGCTGGGAGTCCGCCGAGCACTTGACGATGCCTTCCAGAAAGTCCGAACCCTTTTGGAGGAGACGTATGCCCTGGCCAACTGCTTTTACCATGATGAGACAGGAGAATACTATCTTTTCCCTGACCTCGAATATAGCAAGGAAGAAGTAGCTGCGCTGCGCCGGGCGATCCAGGCCCAGTTTCCGCCCGATTTACGGCCGAGGGTCAACGTAGGCGAACCGATTACGGCGGGACAGCTTGATGATGAGGCGCCACCTGTGGAGAAACTGGTGGCTGAACCACGTAAGCAGTCAATGCAGGAACCTGCAGTGTGGGCTGATAACAACATCTACCTTTTCGACAAGGAATGGGGCGAGGCACGTCCAGAGAACGCCGAAAGCTGCAGTGCCTGTGGGGTCTACCCGGTCGGTTACCCCCGCCTGGGGACAAGTCCCGAGATGGAGCGGGAACTGGGCCCCTGGGCTGGGCAGGACAAGGCCGAACGGCGTCACATTTGCCGCGTCTGCCTTGACCGGCGCGGGCGCCGCGCTGAAGATTGGGCGAAGAAGGGTTTGCGGGGCACTATATGGACCGAGGAGGTGGCCGACGACAAAGGTCGGCTGGCTTTATTAGTCGGTAGACTGGGTTTGGAGGGATGGTTGGATGGCTCTCTGGTATCTACCATTCGGGTAACCCGCGAGCGTACTAAGGCTCCCTCGCCGGCCAGGCTGTACCGCATTGTCGAAACAGGCCGCTCTTTCTGGCAACAGGTTATCGGTGACTTGACGCGTGAGGTTGTTGGCCAGCGGCCGTTCCGCCTGGCTCTTTACCCCGCACCTGACAGTTCGCTGGAGCTGGGCAAGTATCACGCCTACGAGCTGAAGATAGACGGCCTTACTCTAGACGTTGTCTGGGATGCGTCCAAGGGCCGTTTCCTCACCGTAGAGAATCTAACTTACTTTGCTAGGCGCTGGCAGGTATCCGAAGATGATCTCGTTGACGAGCTTCAGGGGCGCACCATCGATATTCTGGAACCTTCCGAATTCCTGAGGCCAAGTCAGGTCATAGCGAGAGTTAAGTTTGAACGTGTGAATAGACTCGACGGGTATATTCCGGCCATCCCCCTTCTGGCTGAACCGAGCGTATGTATGACGTTGGTACCAGCTGCTAAGGCCCTGGAGCTGGCCCAAGCAGTAAAGCGCAAGTACGAAAGAGAGATGGGGCGGGTCCGTGACCGGCTGCCCCTCTACCTGGGTCTCGTTTTCTGCCATCGCCGCACGCCGCTCCGCGCCGTACTACAAGCCGGGCGGAATATGCTGAACATGGGCGGCCGATGCAAATGGGACGATTGGCGGTTAGTACAGAAGAACTACAACAACGGGAGTGAATGCGAGCTCGTCTTTGATAACGGCATTACGTGGCGCATACCAGTGGTAACCGGCGACGGTGAACGAGAGGACGAATGGTATCCGAGGATGTATGAAGGTAACACATGTAAGACTAAGAAGGCCGAATACGTAAAGGACCTCCAGGTAGATTTGAAAGTCTGGGTCAAGCCCAGTCGATTTGATTTTGAGTTCCTGGATACCACCGGCCGACGCTTTGAAGTCTACTATGGGTCGAATGGCCGCTGTCCACGTCGAACCCGTCCCTTCTACCTAGAGGATCTAGACCGTCTGGATAGCCTTTGGAGTCTGTTTAAGCAGCTAACCGTATCCCAGCGTCACCAGGTTATCAGCATTATCGAGGCCACCCGTGAAAGATGGTACGGCCAAGACGTTGATGGCCGGTCCCGGTACGACCCGGTATTCCGGCAATTTGTGGCCGATACCCTGGCTGGAGCGGAATGGCGGGCCTCAAGCCAACCAGATTTGCAGGGACTTGTTGAGGCTGGCGTTCGCGGCGAACTGGCCGACCTGGCTGAGTTATACATGGAGATCTTGAAGGAGTAAGGAGGTAAATGGCCATGGCGATTTACGAGAGGCGACGTTATCTATTGATGACGACCGACCCTGTTCACATCGGTACCGGGGGCTACCGCCTGGGGCGAGTGGATTTGAGCATTGTCCGGGAGCCCGGCACCCGTATACCCAAGATCCCCGGTACCAGCCTGCATGGTGCGGCCCGCTCCTACGCTGCCAGAATATATGAAAGCCCTACGTGTGCGGGACAGGGAGCTAACCGAGAGGGGCGAGACGGACACTGTGGCCAAGACAATTGTCCGATCTGCTATACCTTCGGCTACCTCAGGGGTGAAGCGGGTCGGAAAGACAACACCGTGGGCTATTCAGGGGTGGTCAACGTCTTTGATGCCCACTTGCTGCTGTTCCCTGTGTATTCCATACATGGGCCAGTATGGGTGAGTACGGTCGATAGACTGCGAGAGGCGGGTTTCAGCGTAACCGACTTGCCTTCAGAGTGGGATATTGGGGCCGCCCTGCTGACCTGGGAGCGGAAAGACGCCCTGAACCTGGGCTGGCTGATGGTTGAAAGCGCTGGTCAGGTGGTGGTCACTGCTCCGGACGCGTGGAAAGATGAAGAGTGCTGGCGCGAGGTGCAAAACCGTATCGCTTTGCTGCAGCCCGCGCTTTTCAGTCAGGTGGTTAACAGCAATCTGGAGGTGCGTACGTCGGTGGCCATAGACCCGGAACGGGGTGCAGCTGAAGAAGGCGCCCTCTTCACGTATGAAGCGCTGCCCCGTACAACCTTCTTGACCGTCGAAGTGGTGTTCGACGATTATCGGCACGGAGAGAAGGCGACGGTATTTCCGAAAAACCATACTGCCGAAGGAAATCCTCTACCTGCACCTTGGAAAGGACCATTGGATGTGCTAGGTGCCGGCCTAAACATGATCAAGTGGCTGGGCGTCGGCGGCATGGGCACTCGCGGATTCGGTCGCATGGCTCTTGTCGGTGCCCCCTGGGCTCATGGTGAGGAGGTTTAGCGCTAGTGAAGAACAGCGTGGCACAACTTAATCTGGACCGGTTGGCTGCTGAACACGCACAGAATATCATTTGCCGTCTGGTTATGGAAGACAAGGACGGCAAGAAAAGAGAAGATAACGAAGAAAAGAAGAAGGCTGCTAGCAGTGCGGATAACACCGTGACCAAAGCACTGGGCGTTCTACAGGAAAACGGCGTTTACGCCTGTTTTCTCTATCTTATGGCGAAGGAAAAGGAAAACGGCGAGGTGGTCGTGGAGGAGATGCTCAAATTGCTGGATAGGCTAGGTTTTGGCTGGGGCAAACCGACGGACGAACATGGCAATGTGGATACAAATACCGACGTGGTCTTGAAGCACATCACCGAAAAGGTCACGGTCAGGCTCGACCGTCTACTATTGGCGAAAGAGACGCTGGCACAGATGCTGATTTATGCCCGTTACGGGGCTAAGGCGTTTAGGAGGTAAGATTTTATGTGGCGTATTTACCGGGTTATATTTCGCCTGCGTTCTCCTATGCATATAGGTTGGGGCAAGGTGGGGAATCTCCAGACTACTCGTCCTTACGTGACCGGCCGCGCAGTATGGGGTGCATTGACCATGCGTCTAACCCGGGATGCGGTGCAGGGTGCTCCGGCCACTGATTCCCGTAGGTACAAAGCCATTGGTAAACAGGTTCACCAGAGTTTGGCCTTTACTTACTTATACCCATGTACGCAGGGAAAGGGCGGTTATGACATTGCCTGGCCGTGGAAGAAAGAGAATCTGTTCCGTTTTCTCGGCAGCTACCAAGGGATAGCCCTATCTGGTTTCAGTCACTCTGCGGCCATAGGGATGCTTCGCGAAGTCGAGTTCATATCGCCCTATACCATGGATACAGGTGAGCCGGTTTTTCTGGTCGGCTACATATTTGAGCGCGACGGCAGTGAACTAGCCTGGCAGGAGGCGCTCACGAGGGTGCAGTTTGGCGGAGAGCGCAGTTACGGCTGGGGCGACGTGAGATTGATCGAAACTCGGGAAGTTAAAGGTGACCAGTTGTTTGACGGGAAAGTGAAGTTCGACTGCAGTGGCAAGCAGGTATATATCTGTGTGCCGTGCGGAGAACATTTGCTGGCCCACGCTGTGGCCAGGAACCTGCCCGCGAAGGGTGAAGTGGAACCGCTCATCGGGCGGGAGTGGCAGTCATATAACCCGCGCCATCGCTATGCTGGCCAGCACGTGGAGTATAGTGGTGTCTGCTTTGCCCCAGGGAGCGTAGTGACCCAGAAACTCAATCTATCGTTAGAGGAGTACGGTATATGGCGACGGATAAACGCTTCTCGTATTGGGCAACGAGCTGCCAAAGACAAAAAGTGACGATTCTGCATTTTTAAGAAAGAGGACATTCTTGTACAGATGCAGTCACTGTTGTTGAAGTTTGGCTAAGCCTCTCAAGGATTGCGGTCATCTCCTCCAATTGGACAAAGAGCATCCAGATCCCCACTGAAGGAGTTCTGTAGGCAGTCCTATGACTGAATTTCCCCAAAACACTGGAGGGAGTTTGAGGAAAAGTGCTTGACTTCTTCCAGGGGAGGGGTGTACCATATACATGATATTTTATCCCTTTAACATGGTAATATCTTAAAATTCACGCCGGGAGGGTTTGGGCTGTGGAGGACAGTACAAACGGGCGGTTGATCCGGCTTCCCGAGGGCTGCCGGGACATCATGCCTGAGGAGGCTACTTGGCGCAGGCGGGCGCAGGAAACCATCGCGGACGTCATGCGTCGCTGGGGATACCGTGAGGTCGTAACCCCCACCCTGGAATTCGACTGCTGCGTGGTGTCAGCAGGTAGTGGATCGAGGCGGACCTACCGGTTCGTGGACCGGAGCGGCGAGGTCCTTACCCTGCGGCCCGACATGACGGGCCCGGTGGCCCGCCTGGCTGCGACTAAATTGGCCCTGGAGTCGATGCCGCTCCGGCTGTTCTACGCGGGAAGCATCTTCAGGTATTACGACAGGAACGATTCCCGCAATAACGAGACCTTCCAGATGGGAGCTGAACTTATCGGGCAGGCCGGACCTCACGGGGACGCAGAGGTAATTTGCATGGCCCTGGACTGCCTCGCGTCGGTGGGTCTTAACGATTTCCGGTTGGCCCTGGGCCATGCGGGGCTGCTGGAGGCGTTGCTACAGGACGCAGGGCTTCTGCCGGATGACCGTAGCTGCTTGCTGAAACTGCTGCAGGCCCGGGACCTGGCGGGCATCCGGAGACATCTGGTGTCCCTGCGGGAATCGGGCCGGCTGAGGCTCGCCCCCGACCATGCGGCTGCGCTTGAGGCCCTTCTCACAGGCTCCTACGCCTGGCCGCCCCCGCGGGAGGGCCCCGTCTTGCCGGCCGAACTCTGCGGCCTATTGGGAGAGGTATCCCAGAGAGCCCTCGGCGACCTGGAGACGGTTGTGGAGCTCGTGGAGGTGCACTCGGGCCTTGACAAGGTGACGGTGGACCTGGGCCTCGTGCGCGACCTCGATTACTATACCGGCCCGGTGTTCGAGATTTACGCGTCGGGGACGGGGCTCCTCATAGGTGGTGGTGGTCGCTATAACGGCCTGCTGGCCGGCTTCGACCTTGTCCGGCCGGCCACCGGCTTCGCCCTGAACCTCGACGAAATGGCGGCCGTGGCCCTTCGCGAGGACCGTCCAGCGCACCTTCTCGACTACTTGGTGATCCCGGAGGAGGGGCTAATGAAGGAGGCCTGGGCGCTCGGCCGGGAGCTCCGGCGGTGCGGGTTCTCCGTATGCGTACAGGAGGGAGAGGGCGGCCCGCCGGCCAGGGAGGTCGTCAGGGTCAACGCGCAGAACGCCGCGGATCTCCTGGCTGAGGTCAGGGCACGAGGCGATGTCGCGGCCAAAGCACAGGATTCACCGCCGACGCCGCGTCCCTGCCGCCTCCAGAGCATTCACTGATCCAGGGTAGAGGGAAGAAGAGAGTGGAGAAGGTCAGCATCGGCCTTGCCAAGGGGAAGCTCTTTTCGTCGGCGGTGGAGCTAATGGCCTCGGCGGGACTGCCGGTACAGGGGCTGTCGGGAGAAACCCGCAAGCTCATCTACGACCTACCCGACTACAGGTTCGTCATCATGCGGTCCTTCGACGTGCCCACCTATGTGGAGGCCGGAGCCGTGGACGTGGGCGTGGTGGGCAAGGACGTCCTCATGGAGCAGGGAGGCGAGGTCTACGAGCTTCTCGACCTCGGCTTAACTCCGTGCAGGATCGTGCTCGCGGCCCCCGCCGGCCGCTATCCGGATGGGGAGTGGTAGAGGTGTCCTACCCTGAACGTGGCCAGCAAGTACCCCTGCATTGCCGAACAGGCGCTAGGGGAGATGGGTTTGGAGGCCAGGGTAATTAAGCTCCACGGCAACGCGGAGCTGGCACCCCTCGTGGGGTTGGCCGACGTCGTGCTCGACCTCGTATCCACGGGCAGTACGCTGCGAGCCAATGGGCTGGAGGTTATCGCCGAGCTCGGTTGGGTCAGCGGGCGCCTCATCGCCAACCCCGCGAGCCTGAGGCTCAAGGGCGGTGCCATCCGGCGCCTGGTCGAGGGGCTCAGGGAGGCGATGAAGGGGGGAGACAGATGTTGCGGCTGATCACCGGGGATTGGGAGGGGCGCCTTGAGGAGCTCTTGGAGCGAGGTGATAGGCGGCATGTGCGCCGGGAGAGGGTCGAGGCCATCATCCGTGACGTACGCCGGCGCGGTGATGAGGCTCTGTTGGAATATACCAGGATGTTCGATGGTGTTAGCTTCAGGCGGGCCGCTGACATCGGGGTTGGACCTGAGGAGATGGAAGAGGCGGCGGCGAGGGTTTCACCGGCCTTCCTCGAGGCCGTAAGACGCGCCGCCGAGCGCATTGAGCAGTTCCACTCCCGCCAGAGGGAGTCGTCGTGGTGGTCGGTCGGGGCCAGCGGCTTGGTGACCGGCCAGGTGTATAGGCCCCTGGAGAGCGTGGGCCTCTACGTGCCGGGGGGAGCGGCTGCCTATCCCTCGTCCTTGCTCATGACCGCCATCCCGGCCAGGGTTGCAGGCGTCGGGCGCATCGCCGTGTTCACGCCGCCGGGCCCGTCGGGACGGCCCGATCTCCACCTGCTGGCCGCAGCCCACGTGCTGGGGCGGCTGGAGGTGTACGCCCTGGGCGGGGTGCAGGCCGTGGCCGCGGCCGCCTACGGCACCTCCACCGTGAAGAGGGTGGACAAGATCGTCGGCCCGGGCAACACCTGGGTCACGGAGGCGAAGCGGCAGGTCTACGGCGTGGTAGGTATAGATATGCTGGCCGGCCCCAGTGAGGTGGCGGTGGTGGCCGACGGGGGCGCCGATCCGGGCCTGATAGCCGCCGACCTGCTGGCGCAGGCTGAGCACGATGCCGAGGCCGGCATCTTCCTGGTCACAACGGAGGAGGAAATCCCGGGATAGGTCCGGCAGGAGATCGAGGAGCAATGTCGGGCTCTCCCCCGGGGCGAGGTGGCCAGCTCCGCCCTCCAGGACGCGGTGGCCGTGGTGGTTCCCGACCTCGCGGCAGCAGCCCGGGTCGTCAACTACCTGGCGCCCGAACACCTACAGCTGATGGTGGAAGACCCCTGGAGGTTACTGCCCTACATCAAACACGCCGGCAGCATATTCCTGGGGCCCTACTCCCCCGCGGCCCTCGCCGATTACGCGGCCGGCCCCAACCACGTCCTGCCCACCGGCCGGACCGCGCGCTTCTCCTCACCTCTGGGTGTGCGCGATTTCCTGGTGGCCAGCAACGTCATGTACTGTACCAGGGAGGCCTTCCGGGAGCTGTCTCCAACGGCTCGGGAGTTGGCCCAGGCCGAGGGCCTTCTGGCCCACGGGGCGGCTCTCCAGGCTCGGGAGGAGGAATCAAGGTGAGACTCAAGCTCGATGCCAACGAGAACCCCATCCCCCTGCCGAAAGAGGCCCGGGAGGGGTTAACTGAACGGCTGGCGAGTACGGAGCTCTCGCGGTATCCCGACGGTGAGGCGTGGGAGCTGAGACGGGCCCTGGCCCGTTACGCCGGGGTTGACATCCGCCAGGTGCTCGTGGGAAACGGCGGCGACGAGGTGATCTTCATGGCCTGTCACGCCTTTGCTCTGGGGGGCAGGGTCGCTGTGGTGGGGCCGACCTTTGAGATGTACGAGGACGCGGCCCGGTCGCTGGGGGCTGAGGTGTTCACGGTTCAGTTGGACGGAGACTTCCTCTTCGAGCCCGGAGAGGTCATCGCCGCGCGTCCCGACTTGGTGTTCATCTGCAGGCCCAACAACCCCACAGGCAACCTCTACCCGCCGCAGTTGGTCTTAGAGTGCCTGCGCTCGGGTGCCGTCGTCTTCGTGGACGAGGCCTACATCGAATTCTCCCTTGACGCTGGGATGAGCAGGTTCCTGGCCTCGGAGGAGAGGCTGATGATCGGCCGCACGATGTCCAAGGCCTTCGGGCTGGCGGGGGTGCGTCTCGGTTATGTGCTGGCGCCGGAGGAGCTCGTCCGGCGGCTGGAGAGGGTACGCCAGCCTTACAACGTCGGCTGTTTGGCCCAGGCTGCGGGTCTCTTCATGCTGGAGAACCTACCCCTGGTAGAGTCCATGGCCCGGCGCATCCGAGCCTGGCGGCAGGACCTGTACCGCGGACTTCAGGCGATAGACGGGATCGAAGCCTATCCGTCAGAGACCAATTTCATTCTGTTCAGGCCGTTGGCATGCGATCCAGACCTGCTCTGGCGGGCCCTCAGGGATAAGGGAGTCCTCATCAGGAGATACCCGGGGCATCAGGTGCTGCGGAAGTACCTGCGGGTCAGCGTGGGGACCCCGGAGGAAAACGCCCTCTTCCTGAAGACCCTAGGGGAGATATTGGGAGGGGTTGGCGATAAGGACAGCTGTGGTAGAGCGAAGGACACGGGAGACGGAAGTCAGGGTCAGGCTCTGTCTTGACGGCGAGGGGCGGGGCGATATCTCCACCGGGATAGGTTTCTTCGACCATCTCCTTGAGGCCCTGGCCTGCCATGGTAGTATGGACCTCGTGGTCAGGGCGGTCGGGGATCTACACGTGGACCTGCATCACACGGTGGAGGATGTGGGGATATGTCTCGGGGAAGCTCTGAGGAGGGCCCTTGGAGAGGCCAGAGGTATCCGCAGGTTCGCCTCCGCCCACGTTCCCATGGACGACGCCCTCGTCCTGGTCGCCGTCGACTTCGGCGGCAGGCCCTACGTTGACTGTCGGTTCACCAGCAAGGGGACCGCCGGCGGCTTTCCACTGGCCCTGGTACCGGAGTTCATGAGGGCCGTTGCCTGGAAGGCAGCGATGAACATCCACCTCGAGGAGCTCCGCGGCAGGGACGTCCACCACGTGGCGGAGGCCAGTTTCAAGGCGCTCGGCGTCGCGCTGAGGGATGCGGCGAGGGCGGACGGTCGGGCCCTTCCCTCTACGAAGGGTGTGCTCTAGATGCTGGTCTGCGTGGTCGATTACGGCCTCGGCAATGTGAGAAGTGTGTACAACGCCCTGAGGCTCCTAGGCTATCGGGCGGAGGTTACCTCTGATCCCGCTCGGCTCACCAGGGCTGAGATTCTGGTCCTGCCGGGCGTCGGGGCCTTCGATGACGCCATGGCCCATCTGCGCCGGCGGGGCCTACTACCGGTCATCGAGGCGGCAAGAGAGGCGGGGAAGGCCGTCCTGGGTATCTGCCTGGGCATGCAGATTCTGTACGAAGGGAGCGAGGAGGGGGGGCGGGAGAGGGGCCTCGGGTTCCTCCCCGGCAGGGTGAGGCGACTGCCGGGGACGGTTAAGGTGCCCCATATGGGTTGGAACCTGGTTGAGCCGACGGGCCCTTCACCCCTTTTCCCGGCTGGAGAGCCCTGCTACCTGTACTTCGCCCATTCCTACCACGCCCCCGAGGAAGGCGAGGTGCTGGCCCGGGTGACCTACGGCCTGACCTTTCCCGCAGCGGTGCGGCGGGGTTCGATCTTCGGGGTGCAGTTTCATCCCGAGAAGAGCGGCAGGGCGGGCCTGGCCGTCCTGGGGCGTCTGTTGGCCTACGCCCGGGAGGTGGCGGCCTGATGATGGTCATCCCGGCTGTGGACATCAAGGACGGACGGTGTGTGCGGCTGGTTCGCGGTCGCGCTGACAGGGCTAGTGTATACGCTGACCCGGTCGAGGCGGCGGTGAACTGGTGCAGACAGGGCGCCCGCCGTCTGCATATAGTCGACCTGGATGGGGCCTTCTGTGGAGAGCCTTGTAACCTGGACGTCGTGGCCAGGATAAAAGAGGCCACTGGAGCTAAGGTTCAGTACGGCGGTGGGGTCAGGGGAGAGGCGTCGCTGGCCCGGGCGCTGGAAGCCGGAGTCGATTATGTCATAATGGGCTCCGCCCTGTTCTCGGGAGATGGCCCGCCGCAGTTCGTGAGGGATTACCCCGGAAGGATCATCGGGAGCCTGGACATCTTGGCGGGCCGGGTCATGATTCGCGGATGGACCGCAGCTTCGGGCCTGGGTGTGACGGGGGCAGTGCGGCTACTCCAGGACCTCGAGATCGAGGACATCCTTCTCACCGATGTGAGCCGCGACGGTACTCTGCAGGGGCCCGATCTGGCCTTCTTGCAGGGAGTTGTGGAGAACTGCCCGAGTCTAGGGGTGATGGTCGCCGGGGGCATCGCGTCAGTCGACGATGTCCGCTCCATCGCAGAGGAGGTGTCCGGCATAGCCGGCGTCATCCTGGGCAAGGCCCTGTACACCGGGAGGGTGACGCTGGAGGAGGCGATGAGAGCGGTAGAGGGGGAGAGCGATGCTGACGAGGCGGATAATACCTTGTCTCGATGTTAAGGACGGACGGGTCGTCAAGGGAGTCCAGTTCCAGTCCCTGAGAGATGCGGGCGACCCTGCCGAACAGGCCGCCTTTTACGACAGGGAGGGGGCTGACGAGCTCGTGTACCTGGATATATCGGCCTCTAAGGAGGGCAGACGTACCCTTCTGGAGACTGTGAGGAGGACTGCCGACCGCGTTTTCATCCCGCTCACGGTGGGAGGCGGTATCTCCGATGAGGGACAGATCGGTGATATCCTGGCCGCTGGCGCCGACAAGGTGTCTATAAACAGCGCGGCTGTACGGGACCCTGCCCTCATCACACGGGCCGCGCTGCGCTTCGGCAGTCAGTGCGTGGTGGTTGCCATCGACGCCAGGGCGGACGGCCCTGGTCGGTGGCGGGTGTGGACCCATGGGGGTTCGAAACCTACGGACCTAGATGCAGTTGAGTGGGCACGGCGCGTACAGGAGCTCGGGGCCGGCGAGATCCTCCTGACCAGCATGGACGAGGACGGCCGCAGGGAGGGTTATGCTGTGGCCCTTACCAGGGCCGTTGTGGCTGCGGTGAGCATTCCGGTGATAGCCTCGGGAGGGGCGGGTGAGCCGCGGCACTTCGTGGAGGTCCTGCGCGACGCCGGCGCCGATGCCCCCTTGGCCGCCTCGGTCTTCCACTACAGACAGCTTCGCATCTCGGAGGTTAAGGCGGAGCTAGCCCGCGAGGGGGTGCCGGTGAGAATTGAGCCTGATTGAGGTAGAGTCACGTTGGCCGGATTTCTCCCGTGGTCTCGTCCCGGTAGTGGTTCAGGATGTGGATACAGGTGAGGTCCTCATGCTCGCCTACGCGGATGAGGAGGCCCTGAGCCGGACCATCGAGGAGGGATGGGCCTGGTTTTACAGCCGTAGCAGGGACGAGCTGTGGTTGAAGGGTGCAACTTCCGGCGACCTGCTCGAGGTCCTGCAGGTGTTCACCGACTGTGACCGGGATGCCCTGCTCTACCTGGCCAAGCCCCTCGGGAAGGGAGCTTGCCATACGGGGGAGAGGAGCTGCTTTCACCGTCGGTTGGCGGGGAAGCCCGGCCCACGCAGCGGAGATCTCCTGCTGACCCTGGAGCAAGTGCTCCGGGAGCGGCTGCGGGACATGCCCATGGGCTCTTACACGGCCTCTCTGTATCGAAGGGGAACCGATGCCCTGGTGAGGAAGATCGTGGAGGAGGCGACGGAGGTTGCCCTCGCAGGAAAGGACCTGGAGGCAGATCCCTCCGATGAGCGAAGGAGACGGGTTGTGGAGGAGGCGGCCGATCTAGTGTACCACCTGCTGGCCTATCTGGTGTACTCTGGGACAACGCTGAGAGAGGTACTAGGAGAGCTCGCTAAGAGGCACGGGCAATCCACCGTTCATGCTGACGGTGAAGGGTGATCCTTTAAGGCCCTCTTCTTAAACCACCGAGGCAGCCGTTGTTGGCCCCAAACCCACGGCTGTGCACGGTGGAGTGGGATTAGGTATACCGCCGCAACCTCTCGGGGTCTAAGATGGTGATCTTGGAACGCTTCATTTCGATAATGCCCTTGCGTTGTAGGTCATTCAAAATTCTGCTCACTGTCTCCCGTGAAGTTCCGACCATATTGGCCAGGTCCGACTGTGTCAGGGAGAGATTCAACAGGATCCCGCTGTCGGTGGACACACCGTGGTCGCGGGCCAATTTGAAAAGCCTGCTGGTGGTCCGGGCGTAGGTATCCTTCAGGGCCAAGTTTCTGATCTGTCTGTAGGCCTGGCGTAACCTAATGTTCATCTTCTCTACGATATGTAGCGCCAGATGGGGATGCTCGTTGAGCAGCTGTCTGAAATCAGAGTGACGGAACAGGGCCAGATGGCTTTCCTCAAGGCTCTCCGCCGTCACGGGATGGTCGCCCCCGTCGAGGTAGGCACTTTCACCCAGAATGTCGCCGGGCTTTAGGATGTGGATGGTCTTCTCCCGTCCTTCCTCCGACATGCGGTACAACCTAACTTTTCCCGACAACAGGAACCCGACCAGGTTGCCCGGTTCGCCTTCGAGAAAGATTATCTGACGGGCCCTATATCGTCGCAGCAGGACCTTCTGCTCAAACACATCCAGCTCTGCCGGGTCGAGCCCTGCGAAGAAGTCCAAGCGCCGCCAGTTATCAGTCACCCTTTCCACTCCCTACATTCAGTCTCCGAATCTTAACTTCCCACATCGTTCCCTGACTGTAACGACAGAGCAGTCTGTAATTGGAGCGAGGCGGCGATCTCCAGATTGCTATACGCAGAGATCCAAAGGGGTTTTGGCTCCCTTTACCGCCCCCTGGGCTTTCCCTGTCTTTGAAAACCTTGGTGCCATAAATTCACCAAGTGGTTGACATCTCCTGCCTGTAAGGTTACGCGCTAATCCTAGCCTACCATGCCATTGCTGAATAGCCTTTGTTACCCCGGGGGCGGGCTGTGTTCATGGTGGGGCCCCTGTTGTATTCCACTAGTTGCAGGGTTTCAATAGTAGGCAATGATTGGCGAGTAAGGTAGTTCGTACCTCGGGAGTCGGGAAGTTGGGGTTGCAAGATGCAGGTAGATGAAATGGGCTGTCATTTCTCAGTGCGGAAGATGACCGAACATGGCGCCAGCGCCGGCGTTTCAATCCCCTATAGCTGGGTCACAAACGGCGGATCGGCCAGATGTTCCGGCGTACCGTCACTAACAGTTTCAATCCCCTATAGCTGGGTCACAAACATCACCATCGCCAATGGCCCCGCCTCTGTCTTGCAGTTTCAATCCCCTATAGCTGGGTCACAAACCAATACAAATTGGCCTACCATTCTATTCCTAACGGGTTTCAATCCCCTATAGCTGGGTCACAAACTTGGCCGTCGGTCGGTATGCAGATCCGGGAACAGGTTTCAATCCCCTATAGCTGGGTCACAAACGCGGTTTCAATCCGCGTGAAAGTCTTTGGAGAGGAGGAGGGTTTCAATCCCCTATAGCTGGGTCACAAACCAGTCAAGAGGCAGAGCGAGCTTCCGAACTCGGCAGTTTCAATCCCCTATAGCTGGGTCACAAACGAGCTCGCGCTCGCCGGCAGCCCTGAGCTGGGCCCGGTTTCAATCCCCTATAGCTGGGTCACAAACTGAGTTGTTGAGAATCCTCTCTTCTCTTTTGTTTCTCTTGTTTCAATCCCCTATAGCTGGGTCACAAACGATCAGCCCTCGCCTCACGGTAGAATACCTGCTCGGCACCAGTTTCAATCCCCTATAGCTGGGTCACAAACCCCGAGTGCACCTGCCCTCGGTGTTCGGGTGAGGGGTAGTTTCAATCCCCTATAGCTGGGTCACAAACCTTGAATGTCTATCTTGAAAGAGAGGAGGGAAGAGTTTCAATCCCCTATAGCTGGGTCACAAACCCGTCTGTGTCGGCAAGGTAATGTCCTAAAATGTATGTAAAAAGGAAAAGAGGCCTGGACGTCCAAAGGT
>ENA-OSAE01000104-OSAE01000104.1-marine-sediment-metagenome-genome-assembly--contig:-NODE-104-length-59914-cov-40.821664_pt1 | contig 59914 bp, 63 predicted proteins | sample MGYA00237870_ERZ529317 | MGnify/ENA primary metagenome ERZ529317 (study PRJEB26369, sample SAMN03142812) | marine sediment metagenome | biome: marine; feature: borehole; material: sediment... | reverse complement strand
GGGCGGACGCCGACGGCAGGGCCCTCCCCCCTTCCCCGCTGGTCGCCTACCTGGACCCGGGGAAGATCACCCCGCCCCTGTGCGTGCGCACCCGTCGCCCTGGGGATCGACTGCAACCCTTGGGCCTTTCAGGGGAGAAGAAGCTGAAAGCCCTGCTCATGGAAGCCCGGATCCCCCGGGAAGAGCGGGACCGGTGGCCGGTGGTATGTGATCGGGAGGGGATCTGCTGGGTGGTGGGCGTGCGGATCGCCGAGCGGTATAAAGTGGGGCCAGAGGTGAAGCGGGTGTTGCGGTTGGAGGCGGAGAGGTTGTGATCTGGCTTTTGCTTTTGGGGCTGATCTTGTTCTTGGTGGCCGCCCACGAGGGAGGGCATTTCCTGGCCGCCAAGCTCCTCGGGGTGGCAGTGGAGGAGTTTTCCATCGGGTTTGGGCCGGTGCTCTTCTCCCACAAACGGAAAGAAACTCGCTATAGCTTGCGGGCCTTCCCCTTGGGAGGGTTCGTGCGGCTGGCAGGGGAAGGCGGGGAGGCGTCCCAGGTGCCCTTCGAACGCACCTATTATGGGCGGCCGGCTTGGGTGAGGTTCTCCGTCTCCTTGGCCGGGCCGGTGGCCAACATCCTGTTGGCGGGCCTGTTGGCAGTGGTCGGGGTGTTGGGCTTTGGACTCCCCCGGGTGCGGGTGGTGGGATTGGTGCCGGGCGCCCCAGCTGAGCAGGCCCTCCAGGTAGGAGACGTGCTTCTGGCCATCGCCGACCGAGAGGTGTGGGAGTGGGAGGAAGTAGGGCCGGCCATCCAGGCCGCCGCCCCGAAGGCCATCCCGTTCCTCCTGCTGCGGGAAGGCCGGCCATTGGTGGTGGAGATCTCCCCCCGCTGGGAGCCGGAGGAGGGGAGGTACCTGGTGGGCGCTTACTTCTCCCCCCAGCTGTTCTTCCCGGAGGTCCGCCAGCTGGCTCCGGACTCCCCCCTGGCCCAGGCAGGGCTGAGCCCGGGAGATCGGATCACCGCTGCCTGTGGCCGCCCGGTGCGCAGCCTCACCGAGCTGGTGGTGGCCCTGGAGGGGGGCTGTCGGGAACTGACCCTGTCCCGGGCCGGGGAGGAGCTAGCGCTTTCCTTGCCGGGAGAGGTGGGGAGGGGACTTCTGGCCGGGGCCAGTTTCCTGCCCGCCGAGCCGGTGATCCACCGGCCGGGGTTGGGCGTGGCCTGCCGCCTGGGAACCAGGTATCTGATCCGTTTCTTCCTCACGTTGGCCTCGGTGGTGTCCGGGGTGGCCCGGGGGGAGGTCCCGGCTGGCGAGGTGGTCTCCGGCCCAGTGGGGCTTGTGGAGGTGTTGGCCCAAGGGGTGCAGGCCGGGGGGCTGGCTACCTTCCTGTTGATCGCCCTCATCAGCCTCAACTTGGCGGTTTTCAACTTGATCCCGTTCCCCGCTCTGGACGGGGCCCGCATGGCCTTCGCCTTGTTCGAGATGATCTCCCGCCGGAAGGTCTCCCCGGCGGTGGAGGCGGCCATTCACACGGTGGGGTTCATGCTGCTTTTGGGGCTGATGCTGCTGGTGACCTGGCGCGATATCCTCCGGCTGTTCGGTTGAGGGGTAAGAAAAACCTGGCTCAGGAGCCGCTGCCCGGCGGGCACTCCGCGGGGCCTCCCCGCCGCCACTGCTCCCAGGGGACCTCCTCGCGGGTGCCGTCTTCCCAAGCCACGGTGAGGGTGCTGCGGAAGATGTTTATGGCGGTCACCTTCCCCCGTCGGCCTTTCAGCTCCACCTTGGCCCCCACCTTGGGCATCCCCTCCATGGCCTCCAGGTACTGGGAGTGTTCGTAGGCCAGGCAACACATGAGGCGGCCGCAGCAGCCGGTGATGCGCTCGGGGGAGAAGAACAGCTGCTGGTCGAAGGCGAGTTCCAGGGGGATGGGCCGCAGCTGCCGGAGGAAGGTGCGACAGCAGATGGGCCGCCCGCAGGGTCCCACCCCGCCCAATAGCCGGGCCACGTCCCGCGGCCCCACCTGGCGCAGCTCGATCCTCATCCCCAGGGCTTTGCTCAACTCCCGCAGCAGTTCCCGGAAGTCCACCCGCCCGGGGGCAGTGAAGAAGATGCGGAGGAACCTGCCTTCCAAGTCCAGCTCCCCGGTGAGAAGCTGCATGGGAAGTCCCTGTTTGCGGACCTTTTCCTGGGCGGTGGCTATCAATTCCGGTACCTGGGCAGCCCGCTGGCGGTAGCGCTGTTCGTCGCTGGGTTGGGCCGGCCGGACCAAGGTTCCCACCGGGTCCCCCCCGTCCCGGGCCGGGGAGCGGAGCACCTTCACCAACCACACCCCCCGCCCATCGTCCTCTATCCAGTATTGCCCTGGTTTCCCCACCACCCTCCCCCACACCGACAGGTGAACGTCCGGCTGAGGGCCGGCCCGGCGCACCAGGGCCTTCAACCTCTCTTCGGCCAAAGCAAGATCACCTCGAGCAATAGTTTAACGTTCACGTTGGCCTCCAGCTCCCCTCGGGAGAGGGACACCTTGCGCAGCCAGCTGGGGGAGGGTCGGGGGGCGGCAAGGAGGGCCACAAGGAGTTCTTCCAGGAACACTTGGGCTACCTCCCGGCCTCCTCGGGCCAGCTCCTCGGCCACAGCGAGGATTTCGTCCGCCGGGACCTGGGGCAGGCGTGCTAGCAATTCCTGGGCCAGGGCCCGCCGGCGCAGGGAATGGCGGGCGTCTTTGGAGAACGCTGCCCCAATCTCGGGCAAGCTGAGTTCCCTGGCCTCGGCCACTGCTTCTTGCCAGCTCTCCCGGGGGGCGGCCAGACCTTTCAGGAACTCCACGTCTGCCCGGGAGCGGACGAAGGGGAGGAGGAACCGCACCTCGTCCGGGGAGTGGACTTGGGAAAGCTCGGCTGCCCAGGGGGTCCCAGAGCTCCAACGGAGGGCACACCGGGAACGGATGGTGGGCAGGATCAGGTCCGGAGCGGAGGCATAGAGGAGGTAGGCGAGATGTGAGGGGATCTCCTCCAGTGCCTTGAGCAGGGCACTGGCCCCTTCCCGGGACAGGCGCTCCGCCGGGCCAATGAGGATCACCTTCAGCTGGGACCGCGCCGGGGGATAGCGGGCCCAGGCCACCGCTTCCCGCACCTGATCGATGCCGATGTTGGCCCCTTTGGGTGCCAGCTCCAGAAAATCAGGGTGCCCTTGCGGGGAGGCGGCCAAAAGCTCCGTCGCCAACTGCCAGGCTTCCTCCCTCGCCCCCTCCCCAATGAGCAGCGATGGAATCCTCGGGCCCATGCTGGGTAAGGTACGGGCCAGCCTCCAGTTGGGCAAGCCAATTGTCCCCAGAAGAAGCTTGCCCTAAAATTCAGTTTGCTTTGGAAATTCGGACTGGTTTTTCCAACCGCGGCCAGGCGCCCCTGGCCGGAGACCTCTATTTGCACCGGAGGTTGAGCTGACAAAGGGGGCGGGACCGGTGGCGGCAGGACTGCGAGCGGCTGGTGGGGAAGGAGGCCCGCTGAGGGGCCGGGTGGGGGGGTGGTGATGTCCGTTCGCCTCCCTTGCGCCGCCGGCACCTTCTATCCTGACCATCCTCAGCTGCTAGAAGCGGAATTGAGGCGCTGCTTGGGGGGGGAGGTGAAGCCTCCCCCCTCTTCCCTGCCGGGGCCGGTGGGGTTGCTGGTCCCCCACGCCGGCTATCGCTACTCGGGGGAGGTGGCCGGGGTGGGGTATCGCCAGCTGGCCCGGCTGGGAAGGCCGGAGCTGGCCGTGATCATGGGCAGCAACCACACTGGGCTGGGAGGGGCGGTTTCCATCGCCCCGCCGGGGGAGTGGCTCACCCCCTTGGGCCCCCTGCGGGTGCCCGCGCCCCTGGTCCGGCGGCTGGCCGAGGCCCTGGGGGCAGAACCAGGGGAACTGCCCTTCCGGGAGGAACACTCAGTGGAGGTGCAGCTTCCCTTCCTGAAGTACCTGTTCGGCGACATCCCCATTGTGCCGCTGGTGGTCCAGTGGGCCGGGCCGGAGGCCCTGCGGGGCTGGGGGGAGGAACTGGCCGCCGCCCTGGGCGACCACCGGGCGGTGGTGATCGCCTCCAGTGACTTCTCTCACTATGAGCCGGACGCGGTGGCCCGGGAGAAGGACCGCCGGGCGCTGGCCCGGATCCTGAATTTGGACTTAGAGGGTTTTCTCAGCGAAGTCCAGCGGCACGAGATCTCCATCTGCGGGGTGGGGGCCATCGGGATTTTGATCGCCTGGGCCCAGAGAATGGGCCTCCTGGGGACGGAACTTTTGTCCTACCGCACTTCTGGGGAAGTGGTGGGCTTGCTTGACCAGGTGGTGGGGTACGCCGCGGTGATGTTCCGGGAGGTGGAGGAGGTTGCGTAGCATGAGCGGCTTCGGCCGCGGTCAAGCCCAGCGGGATGGCTACGCCGTGCAGGTAGATCTGCGCTCCTTGAACCACCGCTACTTGGAGGTGCGGATCCGGGGACTGGGGGAGCTGCCTGGCCTGGCCCAGCGGTGTGAGGAGCGGTTGCGGGAGACGTTTTCCCGGGGGACCCTGGAGGCCAGTGTGCGCTGGGAGGCGTGGGGAGCCGGTGAGCCGCGGCGGCTGGAGGTAGAGCCCGCCCGGCGGCTGAAACAGGGCTTGGAACAACTAGGGGCGGAGCTGGGAATCGAAGAACAGGTTGGTTTCTCGCACCTCATCCAACTGGGGGCGTTTCCGGAGCAGCCTCCTGAGGAGGAGGCGCTCTGGCCTCCCCTGGAAGCCGCCCTGGAGGAGGCCATCGGTCAGCTGCTCCGGTCCCGGGAGAGCGAGGGGGAAAAGCTCCGCCAGGCCCTGGGGAGAGAGGTGGACAGGTTGCGGGGTTTTCTAGAAAAGGCGAGGGAGGAAGCTCCTCAAGCCCTGCGCGCAGCGGAGGCCCGACTCCGGGAGCGGCTGGCCAGCCTCCAGGTCCCCGTGGACGCCGAGCGGCTGGAGCAGGAGCTGGCGCTGTGGGCGGAGCGGTCCGACGTGACCGAGGAGTTGGACCGCCTGGCGGCTCATGTGAGCCGGCTGGAGGAGCTCCTCTCCTCCGCCGGGGCGGTGGGGCGGGAGCTTGAGTTCCTGGGGCAAGAGATAGGCCGGGAAGCGGCTACGTTGGCCGCCAAAGCCCGTTCCGTTCCCTTGGGCCAGCTGGCCCTCCAGATCCGCCTGGCGGCGGAACGGATTCGGGAACAAGCCCGCAACGTGGAGTGAGCGGCCGGGGGAAGGGGAGGAGCTGAGATGAAGCGCGGACCTGCAGGGGAAAAAGTTCGCTCCGGCTGGCTGGGATGCGGGGCCAGGGCATGGTGAGGGAATTCCTGCCGCCAGGGTGGGCGGTACAAGGCGAGAAGGGGATTGCGTTTGTGGTCACCGGGCCCTCGGGGGCCGGCAAATCCTCGGTGATCGCAGAGCTCCTCAGGCAGGACCCCCGGTTGGTGTTCTCGGTGTCGGCCACCACCCGGCCGCGACGCCCGGGGGAGGAACATGGCCGCGACTACTACTTCGTCTCAGACCAGGAGTTCTCCCGGCTATTGGAGCGAGGGGAGCTCTTGGAGTGGACCGAGTACCAGGGGTATCGCTACGGCACCCCCCGGGAGGAGGTGGTGGGGAGGCTGGCGGCAGGGCGGGACGTGGTGCTGAACGTGGAGGTGCGGGGCGCCCTGGCCATCGCCCAAGCCGGGCTCCCCTACCCAGTGGTGCTGATCTTCCTCGTGCCCCCCAGTTGGGATGAGCTGAGGCGCCGCATCCAAGCCCGGGCCACCGAGTCCCGGGAAGCCCTGGAGGAGCGGTTGCGCATCGCCCGCCAAGAGGTGAGCCACATCCCCCGCTTCCATTACCTGGTGGTGAACGACCGACTGGAGCAGGCGGTGGAGGAACTTGTGGCCATCGTGCGGGCGGAGCGGCGGCGGCTCACGACATGGTCCGGGTAGGTTTCGATTTGGTGGAGGTGGCCCGGGTCCGGGACCTGGTGGAGAGGAGGGGCCAGCGGGCACTGGAGAGGTTGTTCACTCCCCAGGAGATCGACCACTGTTGGCGGGCCCCCCCGCCCCTGCGCTGGCAGCGGCTGGCCACCCGCTGGGCGGCGAAGGAGGCGTTCATCAAAGCCCAGGGCCGGCCGATACCGTGGCGGGAAATGGAAGTGGTCTTGGAAGGAAGAGCCCCCTTCCTCAGCTGGAGGGGGCAGAAATTCCCCCTTTCCCTGTCTCACACCCCTGACCTCGCCGGGGCAGTGGTGTTGCTCCCCGAGGGGGTTCCACCCACCGCCCGGTGAGCCTACTCCAACCCCTCGGAAAGCCCCTTGAGGTGCTCCCTCAGGGTGACGGTCTCCTGCTCCGGGGGCTGGATGAACCGCTCCCGGTCCTTTTCCTCGGCCTCCTCCTGCAGTTTCCGGATAGAGAGCCGCACCTGCCGCTTGGCCTCGTTGATGCCGATGATCTTGGCGGTGACTTCCTCCCCCAGCCGCAGCACCTCCGAGGGGCTGCTGACCCGTTCGGTGGAGATCTCCGACACGTGGATCAGGCCTTCCACTGCCGGGGTGATGCGCACGAAGGCCCCGAAGTCCTTGATCTGGGTCACGGGACCAGAGACCACCGAGCCCACTGAATACTGTTCTAGGAACTGCTCCCAGGGGTCCTGTTCCAGAGCCTTCACGGAGAGGCTGATGCGGCGCTGCTCCGGGTCCACCTTGATCACCATGGCCCGGATGGTCTGTCCCTCCTCGATCACTTCCTTGGGGTGGGTGACCCGTTGCCAGGAGAGTTCGGAGACGTGGATCAGCCCCTCCACCCCCTCCTCGAGCTCCACAAATGCCCCGAACTCAGTTATTTTAGTGACTTTGCCTTCCACCAGGGCGCCGCGGGGGTAGCGGTGTTCCACATCCTCCCAGGGGTCGGGCTGGGCCCGGCGGAGGGAGAGGGAGATGCGCTTCTTCTTCTCGTCCACCCCCAGCACTTCCACCTCCACCTCGTCTCCCTCCTGGACCACCTCCCGGGGGTGTTTGGGGAAGCCCCAGGAGAGCTCGGAGACATGTACCAGCCCCTCGACGTCCTCCTCCAGTTCCACGAACGCGCCGAAATCGGTGACCGAGACCACCTTTCCTTTGACCCGGCTGCCCACCGGGTAGCGGTCGGCGATTCCGATCCAGGGGTCGGGGCGCAATCGCTTTATCGACAGGGAGATGCGTTCTTCCTCCGGGTCGGCCTCCAGCACCATCACCCGCACCGACTGGCCGGGCTTGTATTTGTCCTGTGGGGGCACCGGGATGTCCTTCCAGCAGATTTCCGTGCGATGGACCAAGCCGTCGTAGCCTCCCACGTCCACGAAGATGCCGAAGTCCACCACGCTCTTTACCTTGCCCTCCAGGACCTTGCCTGGGGTAAGGGAGGCGAACAGTTCCCGCTTCCTTTGCTCCTCCAGGTCCTTGAGGTATTCCCGCCTGGAGACGACGATGTTCCTATCGCGGCGGGAGAACTCGATGATTTTGAACTCAAGCTCCTTATCCTTGAGGCGCTCAAATTTAGTAGAGACCCCTTTCCCCAAGTGAGAACCAGGGAGGAAAGCGCGAATTCCATTCAAGCTTACTTGATATCCGGCTCCCTTCACCTCCTCCACCACGGTGCCCTTCACGGGCGCGCCCGACCGATATGCCTTCTCCAGCTCCGCGTAGCGTTTGGCGAAGAACGCCTGCCGCTCGGAGACGAACACGGTGCCGTTTTCCTCGTCGATGTAGGTGACCAAGACTTCCAGTTGATCACCGTTTTTCACGGTGTCGTGGAAGGGAGCCAGCTCCCCTTTGGGGAGCAGGGCCTCGGATTTGTACCCGATGTCCACCAGGTACTCGCCCTCGGTTTCCTCCACCACCGTGCCGGTGACCGTGTCCCCGCGGCTGAACAGGCGGACGTCGCTGGCGTCGAGCGCGTCCTCCATCCGAATCCGATCCGTCACTTTTTACCACCCCTTGCTAGATTTCCCCTTACGGGCCCGCACCTTTGGTTTTCCGTTCGCGAACCCCTGCTGGGCAAACTACCCCCGATGTTATCCCGGTCTTCTCCCGGGCTCAAACTCGCGAAGCGCCTCATTACCGAAGTAGGGGCGGATGCCCCACCGGGGGTGCCCAAAGGAGGCCTGGTGCCCTTTGGGCGCCGGTGCTTCGCAGTTGAACCCGGTTCCGTGAACCCAGTGAGGAGGACGCGCGATACGGCGGCGGGAGACGAAGTTGCGCAAGTTGTGGGGGCTCAATGGGTAACCCAAATTCTGAGGCATCCACTACCCCTTCGGTAACAGCCTCTTTTGAGGCATCCCGACTCGAGAAAGCAAACAGGTCTGGGCGTGGCGTTCGCGGGGAGGCGTGAAAATTGGTTGAGCAAATTACCAACCAATTGGCGGTTGAATCGGGGGAACAGGGGCGATACCCTGCTCCCTGGATGGTGCCAATGGGGGTGACGATGAACCTCAACCTGGACCGCGCTTCTCTCACGCCGCTTCACATCCAGATCGCTCAGCAAATCCGGCTCATGATCTTGCAAGGGAAGCTGGCCGAGGGAAGCCGCCTTCCCCCCACCCGGAAGCTGGCCGAGAAGCTGGGTGTCAACCGGAGCACGGTCGTCCAAGCCTATAACAACCTCTGGGCCGAGGGGCTGATCGAAAGCCACGTAGGGCGCGGCACCCTGGTCCGTCGTGTTGAGGTTGGAGTGGGACTCCCGGTTGCCCCCTTGTCCTGGAATGCCTTGGTAGCCACCCGCTGGGAGACGGTGGAATCCAGCGTTCAAGAGCTGATGCGCCTATTTGACCAGGAGAACGTGATCTCCCTGGCAGCGGGCTTGCCTTCCCCCGCCCACTATCCACTTGAGGAATGCCGGAGGATATTCCAGGAGGTGCTGGAAGCCCCCTCCTATATGGGGGCCATAAGCGTTTTTCGGACCCTGGGGATAAGGCTCATCAGCGTGCCAGTGAACGAAGCCGGAATGGATCTGGATATCTTGGAGAGGGTGCTAGCCCGTACCCGACCGAAATTCATCTACACCTTGCCCACCTTCCAAAACCCAAGCGGCACCACCTTAAGCTTGGAGCGGAGGAGAAAGCTGCTTGAACTGGCGTACCGCCATCAAGTGCCTATCGTAGAGGACGATCCCTACAGCCTCCTGCGTTACGACGGGGAAACCCTCCCCTCCCTCAAGGCCCTAGATGCTCACGGCTATGTGATCCGCCTTAGCACCTTTTCCAAGATCCTGTTTCCCGGTTTGCGGATAGGGTGGTTAGCGGCTCCCAAGCGGTTGATAGAGCGTCTGGCACCACTAAAGCGAGCCATGGACCTGTTTACCAACACTCCGGCCCAGGTGGTTCTTGAGGAGGAAACAACAAATGGCTTCGGAAAAAACCGCCGTGACCAAACCGATAGTCTAGCTCTGGCCTTCTTTTCAACCCGAGGGAGTTCGGAAAGGAGTCGGGGAAAAACAGGAGGGGAGTAAATGTCCGGGGAGAATCGGTTCGCGTTTTTCCAGGGGAAGATCGTACCCATCGAGGAGGCCAAGGTCAGCATCATGACCTCGGCCTTCAACTACGGCAGCGCGGTGTTCGAGGGCATCCGCGGGTACTGGAACCAAGAGCAGGGCCAGCTCTACCTGTTTCGGTTACGGGAGCACATGGAACGGCTGTGGCAGAACTGCCGGTTGCTGTTGATCGAACTCCCCTACACGGTGGATCAGCTTTGTCAGGCGGCGGTGGAGCTGGTGCGGCGAGAGGAGTTCAGGACCGACATCTACCTCCGCCCGCTCGCCTACAAGTCCAGCCAGGTGGTGGGGGTCCGGTTGCACGACCTGGAGAGCGACTGCGCCATGTTCGCGGTGCCTTTCGGGGATTACCTGGACCGGCCGAGCGGAGCGCGGGTGATGGTCTCCTCCTGGCGGCGACTGGACGATAACACCATTCCGCCCCGGGGAAAGATCACCGGAGCCTACGTCAACGCCGCCTTGGCCAAGACCGAGGCCCACCTCCACGGGTTCGACGACGCCCTAATGCTCTGCCAGGACGGCCACGTGTCGGAGGCCAGCACGGCCAACCTGTTCCTCGTCCGCCAGGGTAGACTGATCACCCCCCCGGTGACTGCGGACATCCTGGAGGGCATCACCCGGGCGACCGTGCTCCAACTCGCCGAGGACCTGGACATCGAGACGCAGGAGCGGCCGATCGACCGCTCTGAGCTCTATGTGGCCGATGAGCTGTTCATGTGTGGCACGGCGGTAGGGTTGGTGGCGATTGTGGAGGTAGACGGCCGGCCGATAGGAGCGGGCACCCCCGGGCCGACCTTCACCCGGCTGAACACCCTGTTCCAGGCGATCGTGCGGGGGAAGGAGCCCCGCTACCGCGCTTGGTGCACCCCGGTCTACCCTGCGGCTGCCCCCTCCAGTGTGGGATGACCTGACCACTGACAGAGGAGGGGGTATGAAATCGCGTTGGAAAGAGGTGCCCAAGATCGACTTTCACGTCCACATCGTCCTTCATGAGCGGGAGGATACGGATCTGCAGCTCAACACCCTGGAGATGATGCTGGAGGCCATGGAGGAGAACAACGTAGAGCGCGCGGTGGTGCTCCCGATCAACTATCCCGATTACTTCCCGCTTACAGACGACGAGCGCAAGGACTGGCTCCGCGCCAACAACGAACGCCAAGCCGAGCTCATGGAGCAAGGCCAAGGGAGGCTCATCGCTTTTGCTGACTGCGCCCTCGACGGGCCGTATCTCCAAGAGAATGCGGGGGCCGTGGAACTTTCGCGAGCGATCGGGGAGCTGGGCCTGCGGGGGCTCAAGGTCCATCCTTCCAACCTGAAGGTGCCGGCCGATGATCCCCGGCTCCGTCCCTATCTCCTCGCCGCCGAGAGGCTGGGGGTTCCGATCGTCTTCCACGCAAACCCGAGCGCCTACGACCCCGACTTCTACGGGGCGACCCCAGGCAGGATCTACCGAGCCATGTACGGCCTCTCGGACCGGTTCGTGGTAGCCCACCTGGGGGGAACCGCCTTTCTAGAGCTCCTCTCCGGACGGGGTTACGTGGATCTCTCCGGAGGGCTTCTTCAGATCTGCGAGTTGTTCGGGGTGGAGTTCGCCGAGCGCCTGCTTCGCCGGATCGGGCTGGAACGGGTTCTCTTCGCCACCGACTACCCCATCTTCCCTTACGAACGCTATTTTCAAGTATTGGATCAGATGAACTTCTCTGACGAAGAGATCGAGCGGATCGCGTACCGCAATGCAGAATCGCTCCTAAAAGGCGATGAGCAAGGGGGTGGCTCTAAGCGATGAGGGTGGGCGTGGCTTCCCCGCGACCGGTCTTCCCGCCTCGTGGCCTCGAGGGACCACCTATCAACTCAATCCCCCGGGCCATCCATACTGGGCAGAACTCCGGCGGAGGCTGGTAGAACTCTAGAAGAGAGCAGGATTGGACCTGAGAGTCAAGGTGGGAAAGGAGGGAGAGGGATGATCAGGAGGCTATGGGACGTGACGCTGACCGTATCAGACCTCAATGAGAGCGCCCGCTTCTACGGAGAGGTCCTCGGGCTCCAGAAGAAATACGAGTTCCGGGATTATGCCGGGTTCGACTGCGGCGGTGTCGAGATAGGCTTGAAAACCTGGGGGGAGCGGGAGGAGCCCCGCCAAGGCGAACCGGTGGTCAACTTCTTGGTAGACGATATCGATGAGGCCTATCGAGAGCTTCGGGAACGTGGGGTCCAGTTCACCGGGGGCCCCAAGGATACGCCCTGGGGGGCACGCATCGCCCTCTTCCGCGATCCCGACGGGAATACTCTTCAAATTACCCAGGTCGATTGGGGGAAATATTTCGCCGCCTGTGCCCCGCGATGAGAAGGAGGTAGGGCGAGTTGGGTCAGGAGGCATTGAAGAACGATCATGCTGGACATCGTTCTATTCCTAATTTTTGCCGTGGGAGTGCCTTGGACCGTTTGGCTCATCTTCGGCCTTGGGTCTGGCGTGACCGTGGTGGCCATGCTGGCACCGGGCATTGCCGCAGCAGCGCTGATGCTTACCATCAGCCCGCTCAGGTTGGCCCACTCCCCGCTCGTCCGTTTCGGCCCGCCGCACTAAGCCGTGCTCGGCAACCCCTACACCGGGAAGGAAGGCCTTTTGCGCGGCCCATCTGGCTGATCAACGGTGAGGGCGTGATGGGAATGGTCGTCAGCACCGTGGTGATCGCTCCCCTCTTCTACTGGTTGGCCCTACGGGGGGATGTAACTAAAATTCAGGTGAGCCTTATTCCAACTGGATGCGAAGTTCAATGCTCCCATGGGAGGTGAGGTGGAATGCTGGACATGGAAGTGCGGAGGCTGACGTGGGAAACGGTTAGGGAGATTCCCTGCTGTCCCGGCGGGCTAGAGGTGAGGGGGAAGAAATTCAAGGGCGACATTTCGCGCACGGTGCTATGGCGAGAGGAGATGCTGAAGCTGGGGATGAAGGGTTTCATCTCCTACCAGGGAGGTCTGGCGCGCGGCTTCATCGAGTACATGCCCGCGGAGACCGCGCCCTTCCCCATCGAGGCCCCGGGGGCGGCCGTGCTCATGTGCTACCACTGGATACCACAAGAGGAAGCGAATGAGGAGGAACACCTCGCCCAGGAGCGGAGGCTGATCGAATTGGTGATCGCGGAAGCCAAGGGGAAGTACACGGGCCTGGCTACCCTGGGTTGGGACCACCCCACCCATTTCCCGATCACGATGCTCGCGGAGTTGGGGTTCCGGCAAGTGGAAAGGGCCGACTATATCGCGCTGATGTGGCTGCCATTCCGGGAGGGGGCGATCGAACCCCGGCTGGCCCCGGCCAGGTTCCAGCCGCAGGACCTCTCCGCCCAGGGCCTGTTGGCGATCGAATCCGCCTGGAGCAGCCGCTGTCCCTACAGCATCCACCACGCCGCCCGGCTGGAAGAGGTGATCGCCGCCCTCCCTGAGCGATACCGGAAGCGGGTTCGCCACTTCCCGCACCTGATCGACACCCGCGAGGAGGCCCTCAGGTGGTCGCGCTCCCCCTGGGACTGGGATTGGCTTTTCGTTGGGGGAGAGGAGGTCGCGATCCACGAGTTCAAAGGGGAAGAACTCACGCAGCTGCTCACGGACAAGGCGAAAGGATTGCCCTGAGGGTTCCTTAGCGAGGAAAAGCTTCGGACTTCCCTTGGAGGGCTGGTTTAGTTAAATCGGTTGGGGGACAGGCATCCGCGTCAGCACTGAGGTGAAATCAGCCGCTGCGGCGGGGTTTTATCGACGCTACTACCCCGGGGAAAGTGGAGAATCAGCCTGGGTTTGACAAGTGTTTTTTCATTTTCAAATGACCCGGTTAGTAAGGGCGTCTGAGGCGGTGTGCTTGTTGACGGCGGAACGGCCTCGGGTTTATGCTTGAGGTGGAGGGTCCACATGGACAAAAAGCTGGTTTTGTTTGTCATTCTGCTGCTGGTGGGGGTGTGGGTGGTGGTGGAGTTCCTCCAGGGACCAACCCCCACCCCTCCGGAATTCCCCGCTTTCCTCGTCCGCGGGCCGTGGGCGGCTGCTCGCCACGAAGAGGTGGTGATCTCCTTCCAGGTGGACACCCCCCAGGAGGGGACCCTCCTCTACTGGCCTGAGGGCTCAGATGAACCCGTGGAGGTGAGCTTCAGTGCCGAGGCTGGCCAACCCGTGCACCTGGCACTTGAGGGGCTGCCCCCAGGAAGGGAATACCGCTACCAACTGGTATTCTCCGATGGCCTCAAGACCCCCAGCGGCCGGTTCGTAACTCCACCTGCGGAATTCACTCCCTTCACCTTTCTCGTGTACGGGGACACCCGCACCTTCCCGGAGCGCCACCGGCTGGTGACCGACCGCATGGCGGCTGAGGAGGCGGCGTTCGTGATCCACACCGGCGACCTGGTGAATTCGCCCATCAACCGCGATTGGGACGCGTTCTTCTCCTCCGGCAGGCGGCTTTTCTCCTCCACCTTGTTCTACCCCGTGATCGGAAATCACGAACGCAACAGTCTCACTTACTACCGGCTGTTTGAACTCCCCGGGGCGGGCGGGAAACAGGGGGAGCAGTGGTGGGCCTTCTATTGGGGTGACGTTCTGTTTGTGGGGCTGGATTCCAACACCCAATATCTGGGCGTGGACGGGCTGCGGGAGGAGACGGACTGGCTGCGGGAGACCCTCTCCCAACCGGCCCGGTTTACGTTTGTGTTCTTCCACCACCCCCTGTTCAGCTCTGACCCCCACTATGGTGGGAACGAGGGGCTGGCCGCGCTCTGGCACCCCTTGTTCGTGGAGCTGGGGGTGGAGGCGGTTTTCTCCGGCCACGTGCACGCCTATGAGCACCTGGTGCGGGACGGGGTGCATTACCTGACCACCGGCGGGGGTGGGGCACCCGCCTACCCGCTGGGAGAGCCGATTGAGGGCACGATATTTGCCGTCAGCTTCATCCTCCACTATCTGCGGGTGGAGGTGGAGGAGGAAGGGGTAGAGGTACACATGATCCCGGTGGCGGAGGTGCCGGAGGGGGAGTCCCCGGGCGAGGTGCGGCTGCTTTCCGGTGAGCCGCAAGAGAGCTTTTGGATTTCCCCTCGCCTGCCGGTGGAGGTCCCTACTCCCTGAAGTCCCGGTGCGCAATTCAGCCCGTTGTGAGCTCACTCGCTCAGCTAGTCACAAAGCTGGCTGAGAAAGTTTTCCCACTGCACCGGGCTCTAAAGAAGAGCAACCTGGCAGCGGCGATCGGGGCAATCTAGGGAAAGAAGCATCCTGGCTACTTCCTCGCCGATGGGGTTCTTGCCCCGGGCCAGGAAATGGGCGAGCTGGGCGTGCAAGCACTTCACCCGGCGTGGGTTCCGCAACCCTGCCACCCCGGTCTCCACCGCCTCCCACGCCCCCCGGACGCGGAGAAACTCTTCCTCCGCGAGGGAGAGCAAGGCCAGGCGTTCCCGCCGATATTCCTCGTGGGCGCGGGCGTAGCTGGCTGCTAGCTCTGGGTCCTGGCCCAGGCGCGCCTCCAGCCGGCGCACCCAACCGGCGGACTCGAGCCGGGCCACTTCCTCCACCAGAAACGGACACGTGAGCCAAAACAGCGTGGGGAAGATCTCAAACCCATCTCCCTCCCGGTGCAAGGGATGGTTGACCGTCACCTGAGGGTATTGCCACTGGCAATCCCTGGCGATGGCCCGCACCCCTTTGGGGGGGCGGCCAAGCTGCCAGTGAATCACCGCCAGGTCCCGGGAGGTGGGGGGCCGGTCCATCAGCCTGTGGGCCGGTGGAGGGCCAGGGCCCATTCCCGCAGCGAGGGCTCCCCCCGGCCGTAAGTCCCCAGGGGCCGGAAGGCGGAGAGCAAGAGCCGTACCCCCTCCTCCAAGCTCACCCGTTGCGCCAACAGGGAGGACAGGGAGCCGGTGGGGCTGGGCCGGGATGGCACCCCGGAGGGGCGGTAACCGGGCCGGAGGGCGAGGAGCACTTGGGAGAGGTGAATCCGGTCCTCCCACAGGATCAGGGTGCCGTGGTAGAGGAGCCCCCGGCGCCGGAGCTGGGCGCTTCCCGAGACCTTGAGCCCATTCACATACACCCCCCCCTCTTCCACGGAGGCCGGGAGCCCCAGCCGCCGCAGCTCTCCGGCCAGTAGACTCCCCAAGTAGTCGTGCGTTTTCCGCACCGACCGCCAGCGGCCGGTCAGGGGTAGAAACAGGGAGAAATTCAGGTTCCCTGGGTGGTGGTAGACCGCCCCTCCCCCGCTGGCCCTCCGCACCACCGGGATGCGGTGGCGGCGACAGAACTCCAAATCCGCCTCTTCCTCTGGTTGCTGGCCCCGGCCGATCACCACACACCGGGGATTCCGCCAGATGCGCAGGGTGGGAGGCTGCACCCCTTCCCCCACCGTCCGCAGGATGGCCTCGTCCAAGCCCACTGCCTGGCTGGGCTCGGAGAACCCCAGGTTCAGGATGACCCGCATCGCACTGCCGCCAGGGCTTGGGCGGCCCGGAAGGAGGTCCGCACCAGTGGCCCGGCCACCACCGCCTGAAAGCCGATCCTCCGGGCCCAGTCCGCCCAGCGGGCGAATTCCTCCGGGGGGAGGTAGCGCTGGACCGGGAGCTGGGCCGGGCTTGGTCGCAGGTACTGGCCCAAAACCAGGATGTCCGTGCCCACCGCCCGCAAGTCCAAAATTGCCTCTTCCACTTCCTCCTCCCGCTCTCCCAAGCCCAACAGGAGGGAGGATTTGGTGACTGTGTCCGGGGAGAGTTCTTTTACCGCCTTAAGGACTGCTAGGGACAGGTCGTATCCCGCCCGTGGATCCCGCACCCGGGGGGTGAGTCGCCGCACGGTCTCCAAGTTGTGTCCCACCACCTGGGGGCCGGAGCGCACCACGGTTTCGATGGCGGCCCGCTGTCCTCCGAAGTCCGGGATCAGGGCTTCCACCGTCACCTGGGGGAGCTCCCGGCGCAGCAGCCGGATGCAGGCCGCGAAGTGGGCGGCGCCCCCATCGGGAAGGTCATCTCGGTCCACCGAGGTCAGGACCACGTGGTTGAGCTTCAGGGCCTTCGCCGCCTGGAGCAGCCGCTCCGGCTCTTGGGGATCTGGTTTTTCCCCAGGCCAGCCGGTCTGCACCGCGCAGAATCGGCACGCCCGGGTACAGACCTCCCCCAGCAAGAGGAAGGTGGCGGTGCCTTCTCCCCAACAGGTGGGCAAGTTGGGGCAATGAGCGGACTGGCACACGGTGGCCAGCTTCAGGGAGGCCAGCAGCTTCTCCAGTTGGAGTGGAGCACCTGGGGCCCTCACCCGCAACCAAGGGGGTTTCAGGCGCTCCATTTGGAAAGCACCTCCGCATCCAGGGGCACCAACTCCACCCCCACCACTTGGGAGAATGCCTCCCTGGCCAACCGGTGGGCTTCTTCCAGGGACACAGGTTGGCTGGCTACCTCGGCCAAAGAGGCGGCTTCCACCCCGTGCAGACCGCAGGGGACGATGAGAGGGAACAAGTTGGGCTTCAAGTCCACGTTGAGCGCCAGCCCATGCATGGTCACCCAGCCCCGCACGTGGACTCCCACCGAGCCCAGCTTCTTCAGCCCCAGCCAGATCCCGGGGAAGCCGGGATGCCGGTGGGCCTCCACTCCGAAAGCCCGGGCCACTCTCAACATCACCTCTTCCAAGGAGGCGATGAACCGGCGCAGGTCCCGCCCGTGCTCGCGTAGGTCGAATATGGGGTAGAGGATCAGCTGACCTGGGCCGTGGTAGGTGACGTCCCCACCTCGTTCCACCCAGTGCACTTCCACTCCCAACTTGGCCAATACCCGGGGAGGAGCCAGGATGTGTTCAGGTTTTCCCAGCCGGCCTACAGTGATGACCGGGGGGTGTTGGAGGGCCAAGAGGAGATCCGGAACCCGGCCCTCCCGGCGCAACTGTTGTAGCCTTCGTTGGAGGAGGAGAGCTTCTCCGTAGGGGACCACCCCCAGGTCGGCACAGGCGACCTGTTTCATGGGGGTTGGAGTTCGGCCAGGGGCTGGCCGGGGCGGGCCCTGTCCCCAGCCCCGATTAGGATGCGGGTGATCCGCCCGGCAGCCGGAGATTCCACCACGAACACCGCTTTGTCCGCCTCCACCTCCACCACCGCTTCCCCGGCCTCCACTTCCTCCCCCTCCCCCTTGAGCCACTGGAGCACCGTGACTTCCTCTACTTCCCCCAATGCTGGGACGGTGATCTCCATTTCAGGCCTCTTCCTCCCGCTCCCCCTCTTCCGGCTGGGGGGATTCGGTGGAGTAGCGGGGGATGACCACCCCCGCCATGTCGTCCAGGTTCTTGTAGTGATCAGAAGCCCGGATCAGTTCCACCGAAGTGGCCCCCCGGCCCGGGCCCAGCACCGTCACCCGAACCCCCATCCTGCTCAGGGCATCCACCAACGGCACGAAATCAGAGTCCCCGCTGACCAGTATCACTTCGTCCACTGTCTGGGCCAGGTGGATGGCCTCCAGCACCAGCTCCACGTCCATGTTCGCCTTCATCCCCCCGTCGGGGTGTTCCCGCACCGGCTTGGTGACCACCCGGAACCCCATGAAGGAGAGGGCGTCGATGAGCCGCATGCGGCGGTCGTCGTCCCGCCGGTAGGGGACGAAGGCCAGGAACTTTATCTCCCGCTCCTCCAAGCCGAAGTCGGCCTTGAGGTGTTCCTTCAGGGCGTCGTAACGTACTTCCATCCCTTGTCGCTCGAAGGTCTCCTGCAGGTTCTGCACATCCACCAGTACGGCTGCCTTTACCCTCATGTCACGCTCCCACTGGCTGAAATTTCAAATATATTCGCAATTAAGGCCCTGTCCGCCCTTTTATACCGCAGGGTTGAGCCCCCCGCAATGGGAGGCATCGGAGCAGGTGGGACCACTTGGAGGTCGCTACTTCAGGACGGTGGGAGACCTCAACGGGGCTCTAAACCTCGGCAAAAGTTGCCGGGGAGAACACCAGCACGAGCCCCAGCAAGCACCTGCAGGCTCTACTCCAGCCAGCACGCGGCGACACCTCGCCCTCTCATGGCTCTATCCCGAAAACCCGCACCAGCTCCCCGGTTAAGGCGGCGATCCGGTCCCCGGCCGGAGAGAAGGCGAGGGCGCGGATCCCGGGCGCCTCCCACAATACCCGGCTCCTCTCCCCATGGACCACGTGGAGCCCGGCCTGGGACACGGCCGCCAGGAGGGCCCCACCGGGGCTATAAGCCAACGCGGTTGCGGAAAGGCCATCCAGGGTCAGAAAAAGCTTGCCTGTGAGGTGATAGGCGGGGGCCTCCCACCGGGCGATCTCCTCCCCGGTGAGCGGATCCAGGAGGTGCAGGCCGTGGGAATCCCCCAGGGCCACAGTGCCCCCATCACCGTCCCCAGGATCACTCCTCGTGACATCCTTCACCTCCGTTCTATCAAAACCTCGCAAGCCGCCACATGTAAATCCCGTCGTACCCGGTGGCCACGAGATAACGGCCATCCGGGGAGAAGGCCGCGTCCCGGTAACCCCGCCCGCCCAACGGCAGATTACGCACCCGCCCGGAACGGACATCGATCATGCTTAGGCGCGAGGGGAAGCAACATATCTCCGCTACCAACCGCTTCCCGTCGTGGCTATAGCGCAGGATCGAGACGAACGGCTCGTGTTCGAGTTCCTCTCTGGTGGGAGGCAGGGTGCGAGCTAGCACCTGTCCCTCCAGGTCCACCAACCAAACCAACCCTGGACATTCCAGCCCCTCCGTCCACGAGAGCCCCAAGGCGATCTCGTTCCCATCCGGGGCAATGGCCAGGGAGTGGATATGAACCTCGTCCCCGCCGGCTGCGGCGAGCTGCTCGGAGAGTTCGAGCCGGATAGCATCCCCCGTAGTCAGGTCCACCACCCACACGCTGCGGAGATCCCCGTCCACATAAGCGACCATGGAGCCGTCTTGGGATGCAACCAATGTTAGGGGCTGGCCCGGCAAACGGATGGGAGCGGCGCTCGGCATCCCGTGGGTGTCCACCGGCTGCGCCCAGACCTTGAGCTCCGCGTCCCTATAGATCACGGCGAAGTTATGTCCAGACGCAAGAACTACGGCCAGGAGTTCGGAAGCCGTCTGGACGGAATAGATGTGCCTATCGACAACCCGCGTGGGGTACAGTATCCCCATTTCCACCCGCCCTCCCGTTTCCAATGCCGCAATGGGCAAGGCCCACTCTCGATGGAGGGAATAGGGCCCAGGGCGGGCATCCCCCAAAGCGAAGTTTGGAAACCCCCATTCTTGGTAGGAAGAAAAGCCGACGGCCACCGCGGAATCTTCTCGGGGAAATTCATATATCACCACCGGCCCCTCCTCTGCGCGCACCACCAGCAGCTCCCCGGCGAACCCCAACCCGCTCGGCGAGAGTGGCCCGGTGTCCCAGCGTACGGGTCCCAGGGGAAGCAGGAAAGAGAGCGCAATTGGGGCCAGGGGGAAAAGCGTCCCCAGCCGACGAAGGCGGTGGGGCAGCGTCCGGTGGAGGGCTACCGCTGTGATGAGGCTCAGAGAAATGCCCAGGGTCCGACAGAGTACCTGGAGCGAGAAAGGGAGCAACAGGTGAGGGATCCAGAATAGCCACCATAGGCTGAGCCCTGCGGTGCCCAGGGCGACCCAGTCCACCCAAGCCCTCCGGGATGGGCGCCTGATCCTTGTGGCCATTAGGGCTGCCGCCCCCACCAGGAGGAGGGACACAAGCGCCGTGAAGGCGAGCCGGAGGTACCAGGTGGGGTGAAGGACTGCGGCCACGAGGAAAAGGACCAAGGCCGCAGCTCCCGTCGCCACCCACAGATTTAGGGATTTATACGATCTTCTCACCATCGGGTCTCTCCATCTCCCTGGTGCCAGGGCGCCTCAGTCCGGGCCCGCGAGCCGCAACAACAGGAGCTCCGGCTCCGGCCCCACGACAAGCAGCGCCACAACATCGTCTACCCACCCCAGGATCTGGATCCGTCTCCCCTCCTCCAGGAGCACGCGTTCCTCTTCCCGGGGTGTCCCGGCGGGGCGGAGGGCCAGCGTCCAGCGGGGGTCCAGGTTTGCGACGGACTGGTAGGAATAAAGCCAACCGGAACCGTCGGGGAAGAAGGAGAAGGAAGCCGGGGTGTGCGCGCCGGCCACCCTCACCAATTCGCCCGATTCCAGGTCCACCAGGTCCGCCCCCACCCAGGCGTAGCGGCCATCGGGGGATACAGACTCCAAGAGCAACTCGGGGTAGGGACACGACCAAAGGAGCGTCGGGCCCCGGGCCCCGGAGGGCTCCGCCTCCCAGATCTCGAAGCCCTCTCGATCCGGGGTAACGACGCCGTAGTAGAGCCCCGATCGGACCCAGACGAGCCCCTTCAGCACGCCTTCGTAGCGGGCCACCGGGGCTTCCGCCAGCGCCCCCGGCGGGGCCACCACGATGTGCCCCCCGCCCCCCACCGCGAGGTACTCCCCGCCCGGGGAGGGGGCCACGTACTCCGCCGGGGCCGAGGCCGGGAGCCACTCCAGCTTTCCCGTGCTCACATGGATCCGCCAGAGCCGGCCGTCGGCCGCGGAGAAAAGCACCCGTTGGCCGTCCGGGGACCAGGTGACGGAATGTAGCCGGAGCCAGAGCTGGCTTTCCGCCCCCTCGGGCGGCTTGTAACAGCCGCGGGGGGCAAGATCCGCGGCCCGATAAATGCAGATCCCCGCTTCGTTTCCGACGCTGAGGAGCAGCTCCCCATCCGGGGAGAGGCTGTGGGGCGTGCCCAGAACGTCCCCCAGGGAGAAGACCGCTTGGGAAGCTACCTCCCAACCGTCCCCCGAACCCATCAGGGCCCAACAGACGGCGATCGTAATGCCCACTACCCAGCACCTCGGTCGCATTTTCACCTCCTTCACAGCCGCGGCTCCTCGCCGGTGTACGCCTCGATCAGGGCGGCGAGCCGGGCGAGGATGGCCACCAGAGTGGGATCCTCCCGCACATCCCCTTCCCACAGGGTGATCTCGTGGACGCAGGTCGGCCCCACCAGGCGGAAGGTGCTCCGGGCCTCATCCGGGATCCCCAGGCGGGTGGAGGAGGCCTTCCCGAAGAGGTCGGCCCCTTCGATCAGGGCCCACAGCCCGGCGTTTTCCTCCGGGGAGAGCCGGAACGGCCCGAAGCTTTCCACCGCCTCCCCCACCTGGTGGGCGAGCCACAGGTTCCCGACTCCATCGAGCCTCACCTGCCACTCCCCCTCCCCGGTGGGGATGTAGGCCCCGCCCGAGGAGTAGGAGAAGCTCCACCCCGGGTCGGGGAGGCTTACCTCCCCGGGACAGAGGTCCCACAGCCGCACCGTATCCTGCCACAGCGAGGCCAGGATCCTCCCATAGGGGGAGAAGGCCGGGCTGTGGAAGGCGCACGGTTCGGGGTCCCTCGGTTCGCGGCGGCAGAGGATCACGGGCGTGGGGCTCTCCGCGGCCAGGTTAAGCAGGCCCAACGTCTGGAACCCGAGCGCCGTGGCCGCTTCCCCGGAGAAGACGAGGAGGTCCCCGCTGGGGCCGTAGGCGAGTGAGTGGACCATGTACTGGGCCCGTTCCGCCGGGAAGTATCGCCCCGCGAGGGCCCCGGCAGCGACCTCGAGCCGGAGAAGGAGCGGGTTCCCCGGGGAGGAAGAGTAAAGTCCCACCGCGATCTCCCGTGCCTCGGGGTGGACGGCGACGCTCGCGATGTTGAACCGGTCCTTCCCCATCTCTTCCCGGAGCTCCGGCGACACCAGCTCTCGCAGGTCCCAACTGCGGAGCTCCCCGGAGGCCAAATCGAGGAGGTGTACCAGCCACGCCTCCCCTCCGGGTTCCCCCGCGGTGCCGGCGGCGTAGGCGAGGTACCGGCCGTCGGGGGAAAAGTCGGCCATGGGCCTGGGGGTGGGGGTGAACCGCTTCCCAAAAGGCAGCCGTTCCGCCTCCTCCCCGGCGGGCCCCCATACCACCAGGTGCAGCTCCCCTACGGCGCCCCGCAGCTCTTCCACCACCGCCACCAGTGCCCCATCGGGGCGGAAGGAGATGACCACGGGGCTAAGGTGCTCCTCCAGCTCCAGCCTCGTGACCACGGCCCCTTCCGAGGCGGAGAGGACCACGATCCCCGGGCGCTCCCCGACGGCCAACCTCTCCCCCGCGGGGGAGAAGGCAAGGGGCTGTATTCGAGAGGGAACTTGGAGGTCCGGGACCCGCCAGCGAACCGTGCCCGCCGGCAGGTCCAACAGCTCCAACGTCGTCCCCTCTTGGGTGCGATAGAGCACCGCGATGCCCGAGCCATCCGGGGACCAGGCGAGCCCCATCGCGGTGGCTCCCTGGGGGAGGGAGAATTCCCGTGCGCTCCCCGGGACGAAGCAGGCCAAAGCCACGAGGCTTACCAGGATCCTATACATCGAACTCCTCCTTTCACTCACCACAAGGGTTCACCCCCCGGGGGGCGGCCAGGGCCAGGCCACCTGCCCCTTGGGGTAACGGGTGTGAAGGCAATGGGTGCCGGACGGTGGCCACACCGGCGAGGGCACGGTGCCCCTGGGGGCCCGTCCCCGGGGAGGTAAAGGGGGATGGCTCCCAACCCGCAGCGCAGGCGGGAAGACACATCGCTCCGAGCACCTGCGCGCCGGCAACCAGCCACATCGCCCCTCACCTCCCGGAATGGACTTCTATCCAGGAAATCAGTGCCTGCACCGCCCTCGGGTCCAGGGGTCCGGTGATGATCTCGGGGACGGGCCTTCCCGGCTGGAAGCGGAGCCAGTGGTTCGCCTTGGGGATCACGAGCCCGTAGGCCTCGGGATTCCCCGCCGCCCGGGCCGCTTCGGCCAACAGGAGCGCGTCCTCGGGGGGCACCCTGATGTCCGCCCCGCCGTTGAGGGCCAGGAGGGGAACCCTCACCTCCCCCACCGCCGCCACGGGGTCGAAGGCCAACGCCTCCCGCCACCAGCGGAGGGACGTCTTTCGCATCTCCTCGAGCCTTCTCGGGGCGTAGCCGGGCAGCGCGGCGCGGAGCTCTGCGGGGGTGTAATCCTCCCAATCGCCGGAGCTCCCCGCCGCAAAAGCGAGGAACTCCCGGAGCGCCCTAAGTTCAGCGGCGATCCTTTCCTCCGGGGCGCCGGCGGCACGGAGGGCGGTTTCCAGCTGCCATGGTAAGACCTCTCTCAGGGGCCGCGCCGAGGCGCCGAGGAGGACAAGGCCCGCGACCCCGACTTCCCCCGCCAGCGCCAGGGCGTGGAACGTCCCTTCCGAGTGGCCCACGACGAAAACGCCCTTCACCTCAGGACGGGAACCGAGCCAGCTCAGGGCCGCCCCGGCGTCCGAGATGAGCTCGGAGAGGGAAGCCCGGGAAAGGTCCCCGCCGCTTCCCCCCACCCCCCGCTTGTCGTAGCGCAGCGAGGCAAACCCTGCCCTCGCCAGGGAATGGGCGAGCTCCCGGAAGATGGCCGCCGGTTTTTCGGGGGCGGAACCATTCCGGTCCACCTCGCCGGTGCCGGGGAGGAAGAGGAGGGCCGGGAACGGCCCCTCCCCGGCGGGCAGGAGGAAGGTCCCGGCCAGCTCCACCCCCCCTGAAGGGAGCCGCACCTCCTCCTCCCGCGCCCCCGGGGGCAGTGTCGCCTCCTGCTGTACCCGATATGGACGAGGAGGCTCCGGGAAGAGGTCCGATCGCCAGGCGGAAAGCCCGACCCCGGGGACCTCGGCCCAGAGGAACTCCCCGCCGTGTTCGCAGAGGAAGACCGTCGCCCCGCCCAAGGATAAGCGCCACAGCTGGGCCACCTCGTCCCCCCAGGGGGCGCGGAAGGCGACGAGCCCGGCGGCCTCCGCAGAAAGCGGCACGGCGATCCGGGCTTGGGGCACCAGGGCGGTGAACTCTCCTCCGCCAAATCTCCAGAGCTTTAGACCTAAGATCAGATACTGGGAAACCACGTCCCGATCCAGGAGCACCCAGCCCCTTCCCCGGAAGGCCATGGTGTCCAGATGCTTCCCGGGTTCGGAAATTTCCACCTCCCACGCTTGCTGCTGCTCCGACCATCGGGCTTTCACCGCCAGGGTGTCCGTGGACGTGGTCTTCACAAGTTCATATTCCAGGGGAGTCAAGTCATCAATTGAGAAGCGGCTTCGGGTTGACCAGCGGACCGCACCGCTCGGGCTTGCCAGGGAGCCTTCTGAGACCAACCAGTACCAACCTTCAGCTTCCAGGAGGCGGAAGTCTTCTGTCCCGATGACCCCGCCTTCCCGGGCCAAGGTCAAAGAGCCCTGCAGGAGAGGCTCGTCGGCAGAGGGCCAACCAGGCTGGGGAAGCAAGGCGGATGCGAAGAGAACTCCGATCCCAACCCAAGTGCCTTTGCCCACTTCCCACCTCCGTGAGCAGGTTTTTCTATAATACACCCTCCCTGCCGGTGGGGTTTCAGGGAGCATCGCCGGGCCCGGTGCAAAGGGGAGCACCTTTTTGACGATGTTTGCCCCCAGCAGTAACATGCGGGGCCATGTACATCATCGTGGTGGGGGCGGGGGGGATCGGGGGGGCAGTGGTGGAGATCGCACTGCGGGATCGACACAACGTGGTGGTGATCGAACGCGATGCGAAGAAGGCCGAGGCCATCTCCCGCAAGCACGACGTTTTGGTCTTGAACGCCGACGCCGCCTCGGTGGACGTGCTCAAAGAGGCGGGGGCAGAGCGGGCCGACGCCCTGATCGCCACCACCTCCGATGATGCCACCAACCTGATGGTGATGGTGCTGGGAGGGGAGCTGGGCATCCCCTCCTTGGTCTCGGTGGTGAACAACCGGGAACACACGGAGCTGTTCCGGCGCCTCGGGGCCAACGTGATGGAGAACCCCGAGGTGATCGTGGCCGAGTACCTGTACAACGCGGTCCAGCGCCCCAAGATCAAGGACCTGGTGACCCTCTCCGGCGGGGCACAGGTGTTCCGGGCCGCTGTCACCGACAAGTCCCCCCTGGTGGGCCGCACCCTGCTCGAGGCCGGCAAGCGGAAGTTGCTCCCCCCGGGGGTGCTCATCGCTGCCATCCAACGTGGGAATGAAACCATCATCCCTTCGGGGAACACCACCATCCAGGCCGGGGACCTGCTCACCGTGTTCACCACCGGACACGCCACCGATGAGCTGATCGAGCGGCTCACCGGGTGAGTCATGCTGGCTGAGGACCTGCGCATCGTACTGCGGGACCTGGGGTTGGTGGTGCCCACGGTGGGGGTGATGGCTGTCCTCTCCCTGCCGGTGGTGGCCTACTTCGGGGAAGGGTACGCCCTGGGGCCGTTCGGCCTCACTGCCCTGGTCTCCTTCGCCCTGGGGTTGGCCCTGTACTTGCCGTTTAGAAAGGCCGGGGAGGCAAGGCTCAAACACGGGCTGTTCGTGGCCGCGATGGGCTGGCTTTTGGTGGCCAGCGTGGGCTCCCTGCCCTTCTTCTTCATCTCCCGCCAGTTGGGCGGGGGAACGCTTTACCCCTATGCCGACTTCTCAAGCGCCTTCTTCGAATCCGTGTCCGGTTTCACCGGCACCGGGCTCACCATGTCCCTCAGGCCGGACCTGCTGCCCCACTCTCTGCAGTGGTGGCGGTCGTTCATCGAGTGGGTGGGAGGGATGGGGGTGATCGTGCTCATGCTCACCCTGATCGCCGGGCCGGGGATCTCGGCGGTGTCGCTGTACTTCGCCGAGGCCCGGGGCGAGAAGATCCACCCCTCGGTGGTGTCCACCGTGCGCACCATGTGGTGGATATTCGCCCTCTACACGTTTGCCTCCGCCGTGGCCCTGTGGGGGGCGGGGATGCCCCCCTGGGAGGCCATCAACCACGCCATGACCGGGATCTCCACCGGGGGGTTCTCCGTGTGGCCCGATTCCATCGGTCATTATGGCTCACTGGCCATCGAGCTGATCTTGCTGGTGGTGATGGTGACCGGGGCGGTGAGCTTCGCCGTGCACTACCAGGCCATGCAGCGGGGGCTGCGGGCCTTCTGGCACGACACTCAAACCCGGTGGCTGCTTTTGCTCCTGGTGGTGGGGGTGGGCCTGTTGGGCTTGGAAAACTTGCTCCTCTTCTCCCTGGGGGACGCCTTCCGCACTGCCTCCTTCCAGTACGTGTCGGCCATGACTTGCACCGGATTCGGCACCGCCGACCTCTCCGGCTGGACGGACGGGGGGAAATTGCTTTTGGCCCTGGGCATGGTGCTGGGGGGGGCAGCCGGGTCCACCGCCGGGGGGATCAAGGTCATTCGGCTGGTGCTCCTGGCCAAAGGGGTGAGCTGGCGGTTCCGCAAGATCGTGTCCCCGGCCAATGCACTGGTCCCCCTGCGATTGGGAAACACCGTGCTCTCCGAACAGGAGGCCTCCCGACGCTTGGAGGAGGCAGCGGTGCTGGCCTTCCTGTGGCTCCTCTTCTTGGGGGTCGGGATAGCAGTTCTGTTGCACACCGTGCCGGACACGTTCAAGCTGGCAGACGTGATCTTCGAGGTGGCCTCCGCCCAGGGGAACGTGGGGCTCTCCTGTGGGATCACCCACCCCCAGATGCCACTCCTGGCCAAGCTCACCCTCTGCTTCAGCATGTGGGTGGGCCGGTTGGAGATCATCCCGGTGCTGATGTTGCTGCGGGCGTTGTTCCGCCGGGGCTGAGCCCCGGGACAGGCTTCCTTTAGACTTCCCCGGAGGCCGGATACACTCCCCGGGAGAGGTGATGCCATGAACGTCATCGAGGATGTATGGGCCAGGGAAATCCTTGACTCACGGGGCAACCCCACCTTGGAGGTGGAGATCACCTTGGGGGACGGCACCATGGCCCGGGCGGCGGTGCCCTCCGGGGCCTCCACCGGCACCCACGAGGCCCTGGAGCTCCGGGACGGAGAGGAACGCTTCCAGGGCAAGGGGGTGCTGCGGGCGGTGAAGAACGTGAACGAGGTCATCGCCCCGGAAATCATCGGCCTGGACCCACTGTGGCAGGAGGAGATAGACGAAGTGCTCCTTGAACTGGACGGCACCCCCAACAAATCACGCCTGGGGGCCAACGCCATCCTCGGGGTGTCGCTGGGGGTGGCCAAGGCGGCGGCCGCTTCCTTGGGCGTGCCCTTTTTCAAGTACCTCGCTGGGGCCAGGGCGGGGAAGATGCCCATCCCGCTGATGAACGTGCTCAACGGGGGAGTGCACGCCGACAACGACCTGGCCATTCAGGAGTTCATGATCGTGCCTCTGGGGGCCCCCTGCTTCGCCGAGGCCCTGCGGTGGGGGGCAGAGGTGTTCCACACCCTGAAGCGCCTGCTGAAGGAGGCCGGCCACTCGGTGGCCGTGGGGGACGAGGGGGGATTCGCCCCCCGCCTGCCCTCCGACGAGGACGCCCTCCAGTTCCTCCTGTCTGCCATCACAGAAGCGGGCTACCAGCCGGGCAGCCAAATCGCACTGGCCCTGGACTGCGCCGCCTCCGAGTTCTTCCAACCGGAAAAGGGCCTCTATCGCTTGGCCGGGGAACGCCAGGCTGCCGAGCTTGTAGAGCTCTACAGCGAGTGGATTGAAAAATACCATATCGTGTCCATCGAGGACGGGTTGGCGGAGGAAGACTGGGACGGTTGGGCCCTGCTTACCCAGAAGCTGGGGGACCGAGTACAGTTGGTAGGGGACGACTTGTTTGTCACCAACCCCCAACGGCTGGCAGAGGGAATCAGGCGGGGAGTAGCCAACTCTATCCTCATAAAACTCAACCAAATCGGAACCGTCACCGAGACGCTCCAAGCCATGGACCAGGCTTTTCGGGCCGGCTACACCTGCGTGGTCTCCCACCGGTCCGGGGAAACCGAGGACGTGTCCATCGCCCATCTGGCGGTGGGAACCTCCTGTGGCCAGATAAAAACCGGGTCGCTATCGCGCTCGGAGAGGATAGCCAAGTACAATGAACTTCTCAGGATCGAGGAGGTCTTCGAGCCGCCATTTGCCAGCTGGCCCACCCGGGGTTAGCACGGGATTCAAGGTGATCCTGGCGGCCTTGGTGCTGGCCGGATTGGGCTGGCTGTACGGGAGCCGGCTCATCGGCCTGTCCCGGTTGGCCGGGGAAGTGGCCGCCCTCCAGGCTCAGGAACGGCAGCTCCTCGCGGAGATTGAGGCCCTGGAGGGACAGCTCGCCTCCGCCACCGACCCGGAAGTGGTGGAGGCCTGGGCCAGGAACCTCCTCGGCTGGGGGTACCCGGACGAGTTCAAGCTCATCGTTCGCAGCGAGCCACCCTGAGCGGGCCCGTGGGGGAACTTGGGCCCGGTGGAGGGGAGACCATCGGGGGTGAGCCCCTCGATCACGGATGAGGGAGGTGGAAGGTGGCCTTCGTGCACCTTCATGTTCACTCCGAGTACTCGCTCTTGGATGCCACTTGCCGGATCCCGGAATTGGTGGCCCGGGCCCAGGCAGAGGGCCTGCCCGCCTTGGCGCTCACCGACCACGGGGTACTCTCCGGAGCGGTGAAGTTCTACCGGGCAGCCCGGGAGGCGGGGCTCAAGCCGATCTTGGGCTGCGAACTCTACGTTGCCCCCCGCACCCGCAGGCTGAAGGAAACCCAGGCCGGAAAGCCCAATTACTACCACCTGGTGGTGTTGGCGGAGGACCAGGTGGGGTGGCAAAACCTCCTGACCCTGGTGAACAGGGCTCACACCGAGGGGTTTTACTACAAACCCCGGGTGGACTTGGAGCTTTTGGAGCGGTACGCGGAGGGACTGGTGGCCCTGTCGGCCTGTGAGTCGGGGGAAGTGCAGAGGCTCCTCCTCCAGGGAAAGGAGGGGGAGGCCCGGCAGGCGGCCGGGCGCCTGGCCGAGATCTTCCCGGGGCGGTTTTACCTGGAACTCCAAGACCACGGCTTGGAGAGGAGCCGGCGGCTCGTCTCCGCCCAGCTCCGGCTCGCCAGGGAGCTCTCCCTCCCCACGGTGGCCACCTCGGACGTGCATTACCTGGCCCCGGAGGACCGGGAGGCCCACCAGGTGCTGATCAACATCCAGGGGGGGAAACGCTTGGAGGGGCCGGATGCCCGGGCCTTCGACGGGGATGGCTACCACTTCTTGAGCGAAGCGGAACTCCGGGCCCGGTTCCGGGAAGTGCCCGGGGCGGTGGACCGCACCCTGGAGGTGGCCGAGCGTTGTCAGCTTGAACTCTCCTTTGGCCAACAGCTTTTGCCCGCCTTCCCGGTGCCGGAGGGGTTCTCCTCCCCGCAAGAGTATTTGGAGCATTTGGCCCGGGCTGGGGCAGAGGAGAGGTTCGGCTCCCCGCTGCCCCCGGAGGTGGAGGAGCGCTTGTCCTATGAGCTCTCGGTGATTGGCCGGATGGGCCTGGCTGCCTACTTTCTGATCGTGGCGGACTTCGTCCGCTATGCCCGGGAGGAGGGGATCCCGGTGGGCCCGGGCAGGGGTTCGGCCGCCGGCTCCCTGGTGGCCTACGCGCTGGGGATCACCCAGGTGGACCCCCTCAAGTGGGGGCTGCTGTTCGAGCGCTTTTTGAACCCCGACCGGGTCAGCTTGCCCGACATCGACATCGACTTTTGCATCCGGGGCCGGGACAAGGTGATCCAGTACGCCGCCCGGCGCTATGGCCAGGACCACCTGGCCCAGATCGGGACCTTCGACCGGCTTGCCGCCCGTTCGGCAGTGAGGGACGTGGCCCGGGTGCTTGGCCTCCCCTACGAAAAGGCCGATCGGATAGCTAAGAAGATTCCCTTCGGCCACTCCCTGGCCCAAGCCCTGGAGACGGTCCCAGACTTGCGGGAGCTGAGCGAGCGGGACGAGCAAGCCAAGCGGCTGTTTGACATCGCTCGGAGATTGGAGGGCCTGCTGCGAAACGCCTCTACCCACGCCGCCGGGGTGGTGATAAGCCCAGAGCCCCTGGAGCGGTACGTCCCCCTGTTGCGGCTGTCAGACGGCCAGTTCGTTACCCAATTCGACATGCACGACCTGGAGGCCCTGGGCCTCCTGAAGATGGACTTCTTGGGGCTCAGGAACCTGACCTTGCTCGATGACGTGTGCCGGCTGGTGGAGGAGCGGACCGGGGTGCGGGTGGACCTCACCCAAATCCCGCTCGACGACGAGGCCACCTTCCAGCTGATCCGGGAGGGGAAGACCAGCGGGGTGTTCCAGTTGGAGTCCGCCGGGATGCGGGCCTTGATCCGGCGCCTGGAGCCTACCCAGTTCAGGGAACTCATCGCCATCCTGGCCCTGTACCGGCCAGGGCCGTTGGAATCCGGCATGGCCGAGGACTACATCGAGCGCAAGCACGGTCGGCAGCCGATCTCCTATCCCCACCCGGCCTTGGAGGAAGTGCTCCAGGAAACCTATGGCCTGCCCATCTATCAAGATCAGGTGATGCTCATGGCCCAACGGTTGGCCGGGTTCACCCTGGCCGAGGCAGATCTCCTGCGCAAGGCCATGGGCAAGAAGAAGCCGGAAGTGATGGCGGAGATGGAGGCCAGGTTCGTCACCGGCTGTGTGAACAACGGAATCCCGGAAGAGGAAGCCCGGCGGATCTTCGCCGACATCGAGAAGTTCGCCCGTTATGGCTTCAACAAATCCCACGCCACCGCCTACGCCTTCATCTCCTATTGGACTGCTTACTTCAAGGCCCACTACCCCACGGAGTTCATGGCCGCGCTCCTCTCCTCGGTGGGGGACAACACGGACAAAGTGGCCGCCTACATCGCCGAGTGTCGGGAGATGGGCATCGAGGTGTTGCCCCCGGACATAAATGAATCGGACGTGGATTTCACCCCCCTGGCTGGGGGGAAGATCCGATTTGGCCTGGCGGCGATCAAGCACGTGGGGCGCGCGGCGGTGGAGGCGATCCTGGAGGCCCGCAGGCAAGGGCCCTTCCAGGGATTCTTCGACTTCTGTCAGCGGGTGGACCCGGAACGGGTGCCCCGGGACACGGTGGAGCACCTCATCAGGGCAGGGGCCTTCGACCGGTTCGGCCAGTCCCGCAAAGGGTTGCTGGCCCTGGTGGACGAGGGGCTCCGCCTCGCCCAGTTGGCCAAAAGGGAGCGGGTCACCGGCCAGCAATCGTTCTTCGGGGCAGAAGAGCTGGTGCCCAAGCTGCCGGTGAGGGAGGAGGAGTTCACTCGTTCCGAGCTCTTGCGGTTTGAAAAGGAGCTGCTGGGCCTGTTCCTGTCCGGCCACCCCCTGGACGAACACCGGGAGCGGCTGGAGCGGCTGGGGGCCGTTCCGTTGGGGGAAGCGGCCGGGAGAAAGGGCGGGTTCTGGGTGGCCGGCCGGGTGAAGGCTGCCAAGGTGATCTCCACCGCCACCGGCAGGCTGGCCTTCCTCACCCTGGAGGACACAAGCGGGGAGGTGGAAGCGGTGGTGAGGAGTCGGGTGTACGAGGCCACCCCCGGCTGGTTCTCCCCCGAGGCGTTGCTCGTCCTCAAGGTGCGTTGGGAAGAGAGGAACGGTGGCCAGCGGCTGGTGGTGGAGGAAGCTCAACCCTTGGAAGGCCCGCCTCAGCTAGGGCCCAGCCGGCTGGTGATCAGGTTGCCAGTGGAACTGGCCGAGCGGGAGACGGTGAGCCGACTGGCCTCCACCCTGGGAGATTTCCCGGGTCCCCTGCCGGTGTGGGTGAAGCTGACGGACGGGAGCCGGGAACTGGTGGTGGTGGCTGGGCAGCGATACGGGGTCAGGGCAGAGCCGGAACTTACCCGGAAGGTGGAGGCCCTGGCGCCTGAAATTAGGGTGGAGTGGGAGTGAAACCGCCGGGCTGGGTGAAATTTCTGCTCCCCGGGATCGGGGTGAAACGGTGGCTGGCGCTCACCTTGGGGGCGGTGGTGCTGATCGCCGGGGGAGTGGTGTGCCTGCTGGGGCGGGAGGGAATGCGGCGGCTCTATGAATTAGTTTGGGAGACATGGCCGGGGTTGCTTCGCCCGGCGGTGGGCGGGCTGTTGGTGGGGCTGGGGGCCACCGGGGTGGGGGTGGGGATCTATCGGGCGGTGCGCTCGGTGCTGGTGGCCCTGGCCCCTGGAGGAGGCTCCTTGGGGGAAGCCCTGTACCAAGCCCGGGTGCTGCGAGCTGCCCCCCGGGTGGTGGCACTGGGAGGGGGTACCGGCCTCTCTACCCTGCTTCGGGCCCTGAAACCCTACACCGCCAACCTCACCGCGGTGGTCACGGTGATGGACACCGGGGGCAGCTCCGGTCGCCTGCGGCAAGAGCTGTCGGTGCTCCCGCCCGGGGACGTGCGCAATTGCCTGTTGGCCCTGGCCGAGGAGGAGGACCGCCTGGCCAAGTTTTTCCAGTTCAGGTTCGAGGAAGGCGAGGGCCTCCAAGGGCATGCCCTGGGGAACCTGATCCTGGCCGCCTTGGAACAGGCCACCGGGGGGTTCGACCGGGCAGTGGAAGAAGCCAGCCACTTCCTGTCGGTGCGCGGGGAAGTGCTCCCGGCCACCTTGGACCACGTGCACCTGGTGGCTGAAATGGACGATGGTGAAGAAGTGGTGGGGGAGGCGCGCATCGCCGCCGACCCCCGGTCCATCAAAAAAGTGCGCCTCTCCCGGCCCGCCCGCGCCTACGGCCGGGTGCTGGAGGCCATCCGGGAGGCTGACCTGATCGTGCTGGGGCCGGGAAGCCTGTTCACCAGCCTCATCCCCAACTTGTTGGTGGAGGGGGTGGCCGAAGCCCTGGCCCGGGCCCCTGGGGAGAAGGTGGTGGTGATGAACCTGATGACCCAACCAGGGGAAACAGACGGCTTTTCCGCCTATGACCATCTCCGCACCCTGGCCGAGTACATGGACTTGAAGAGATTCCAGGCGGTGGTGGTCAACACTCAGCCTCCCCCGCCGGAGGTGTTGGCCCGTTACCGGGCCGAGGGGGCCGAGCCGGTGCGGGACGACCTCCACGGCCCCCGAACCCTGGGGCTGCGAGTAGTCCGCGCCCCCCTGCTCACGGTGGTGGAGCTGGAGGGGAAGCCCACCGTGAAGCACGACCCCCGCCGGCTGGGCGAGCTTCTGGCCAAGCAATCCCGCAGCTTCCGGCGCTCCTGGACCCGCTGGCTCAGCCCCTAACCGGGGGAGGCTACCTCACCTGCACCGTGATGGAGAAGGTCTCCGCCGGAGGGGCCTCCTCCCAAGCCCGGCGGTAGGCGAAGGACAGCACTCCCTGCCCCGCCTCCTCGGCGGCGAATCGGAAATAGAAATAACCTCCGGCCCCGATCAGGCCTTCCCCGGGAAGATACCCCACTCCTTCCAGGGGGCGAAGGAAGGCCGGGACCTCCTGGGGGGCCCACTCGAACCCGGTGGTGGGATTGCCTTCCAAGGCCACCAGCAAGAACTCCCCTCGCTGGAGCGAAACCAGGCTCGCTTCTTCCGCCTCCTCTACCAAGCGGTATACCCGCAGGCTGAGGCCGCAGACCGAGGCAGAGGCCAAGCTGCGGCCAGCTCCCAACGCTTCCCCCGCTGCCACTACCCGCACTTGGGCCCGGAACCTCCCCAGGGAGGTGAGGACCTCGCAGGTGTAATCCCCAGGGTCGACCGGGGTCTCGGCGCTGTCCACCAGGGCCCAGCGGCCCACCCACTCGCTCAAAGGCCGGGGATAGGGGGTGAGCAGGTCCTGGTATACCAGCTCTCCCCCAGCATCCAGCACCCGAAACCCCACCACCTCGATGGGCTCACACAGACAAGGGCAGGGCTCGGCCCTGACGATCTCCAAGGCCAGCTTCTCCCCCGGGGAGAAGAGGAAGGTCCCCACCGATACCTCCAGTTGGTCCTGGAAGGAAGCACTCGCCGTCGCGGTTTGTTGGGCCACGAGCCCCATGGTCAGAGAAGCCACCACCGACATCGCTACCAGCATCCTACGCATCTTCCCACCTCCTCGTTCAATATACACCTCGGAGGGGGGAGAGGTACGCCGGGGAGGAAACCAGGGTTCTCCCCAGGGTGTATATGCGATGGAGGTGAGAGGGATGCGCAGCTTAGCAGCTGTCATATTGATTTTCGCCATCGGGCTAGGAGGTTGGGCACAGGGCGGAGTATCCCCGTTGGGGCTGGTGCCCGGGCCGGCTCCAGGCCTGTCGGTGTCCATCTGGACCGACAAACCGGAATACAGGATAGGGGAGCACGCTTGGATTCACTTCTACGTCTCCCAGCCGGCCTATGTTTACATCTTCAACATCGACGCGGCGGGGCTGGTGCGGCAGATCTTCCCCAACGTCTACTCCCCAAACCCCTATGTGAGCGCAGGACACCATGTGATTCCCGATAAACCCACCTATCAGCTCCGGGTAGTGGGCCCGCCGGGGACGGAGTGGCTTCAGATCATCGCCAGCACGGTGCCGCTGGGCTTCCCCACCGGACAACCAGACGATCCCTTCCCGCTCCTGGGGGGCTCCCCCGAGGAAGGCAGGGCGCACGTGTTGGGCCTGGTGCCAGAACCAGGTTGTGGGTGCTATGTCACGGCCTGGACCAGTTTCCAGACACTGCCCAGCATGAGCTACGGGGTGTGGCCTTGCCCGCCGTGTTGGGGTTGGGGCCCCTGCCCTCCCTGCTACGGCACGGTGTGGGCCCCGGTGGGGGCAGGCTGGTTCTGCGACCAAGAGGGAAACTGGCATTTCTTCATCGGGGAGTGCCCGGAGGAGCCGGGTTGGTGTTGGTACTTGGGCCCGGACGGCAAGTGGCATCTTAGAATCAGATTCCAATTCGGCGGCTGAGCCCCGGCAAAAGAAAAGCCCCTGGCTATACAGGGGCTTTTCTGCTGACACCTAAAACCTGGTCGGGACGCGGTAAGTCCGGGCAGGTGCCCCCTGGCGGGGTGGGTTAGCCGGTCGTTTGACCGCCTTAAGCCCAGGCCCTGAGCCGCCGACTCTCGCAAGATGGTAAACCCGTCGGTGTCACTGGCTCGGAGTTTGAGCCCCGCGAGCCGACGAGTCGAACGATATTGCCGCAAGCGCGTTCTCCTCTTCGCTCAACTCGGTGCCCAATTGAGCAGCCGTCCCGAGACTACCTCCCGGTCACCCCAGGCGGCCTGTGAGTAGCCGCTTTAGCTCTCCGCCCACCTCCTCTCCTGCACTTATCAGCCTTTCCACCTCCCCCAGCCCCGACAGGTCCCCCATCACTATCGCCCCCACCAGCTTCCCACCCCGCAGCACCAGCTTGCGGTACACCCCTTCCTGGGGAGAGGCGTACCGGTGTTCCTCTCCGGGGCCCCCTTCGGGTTGGGTGTCCCCCAGGCACACGAGCTCCACCCCGGCCACCTTGAGCCGGTTCTTCACCACCGTGCCCCGATAGCGGGCGCTGCCGGGCTCGACCACGTTGGCAGCCGCGATCTGACCCTGCTCCCGGGCGGCGGGGACGATGCCAAACACCTTCCCTTGCCACTCCGCCACGTCCCCACAGGCGTAGACCCCTTCGGCCGAGGTGGCCAACCAGTCGTCCACCACCACCCCGCGGTTGACCGCCAGGCCGGCCTGCCGGGCCAACCCCAGCCGGGGGCGAATCCCCGCTGCGATGACCACCAGTTGTACCGGCAACCTGCGGCCCCCCGTCAGGATCGCTTCCCGCACTTCCCCGTCCCCGCGAAGCTCTTGGCAGCTGGTCCCGGTGATCACCTCGATCCCCAGCTTGTTGAGTTGGGTTGCCAACACTTCCCCCCCGGCCCGATCCAGTTGCCGGGGCAGGAGCCAAGGCGCTCGCTCCACCACCGTCACTTCGAGCTTCCAGGCCCGCAACGCTCGGGCTGTCTCCAGGCCCAGCCATCCCCCGCCCAGCACCAGGGCCGCCCGCGCCCCTTGGGCCCGCTCCCGAATCTCGAGTGCATCTTGCAGGCTCCGGAGGGTTAAGGTCCCCGGGAGGCTGGCTCCAGGGACAGGCGGGCGGAAGGCATCGGCCCCGGTGGCCAGGATCAACCCAGCGTAGCTCATCTTCTCTCCCCCGCTCAGGGTGAGGGTGTGCCTCCCTGGATCCAGCTCCACCACCTGGGCCGAAGGGCGAAAGGAGATGCCATGGGACTCGTACCAGTTGCGGTCAAAGGGGGTGAGCTCGGCGGGCTTCTTCTCTCCTGCGAGTAGGTCAATGAGCCCTGGCCGGAGATAGTAAAGCTGTGGCTCCTGTTCGAAGATCAGGATCTCGGCCTTGGGGGCCAGGGCCCGCAACCGCCGGGCGGCGGTCACCCCCGCAATCCCGCCGCCCACAATTGCATATCTCAAGACAGCTTCTCGAACATGGATTTCGGGGCCCCGCACTCCGGGCACACCCAGGAGTCGGGTAGGTCGGAAAAAGGCGTCCTCGGCTCAATTCCCTGGCTGGGATCCCCCTTCTCCGGATCGTACACCCACCCACACACGGTGCATTCCCACTTCTCCATGATCCACCTCCTCGGGGTTATGGGAACAATGATAGCCCAAGGGTCGCTCTCAGTGGCAGAACCGTGAGCTCAAAAGCTGGCTTGCGTACAGGGCCGTCTCCTCCCGCTGCTCGGGCGTGAGTCCTATCCGGATGTCCCCCTCCGCGAGCTTTCGCGCCAAGGCCCAGGCCACTCCCCAGGGCCCCAGGTAGTCGGGGCCGGAATCCCGGTGGCCACAGTCCGAAGGTCGCTCTACCCCCCGGGCCAGTCGCACCAGCTCCAGGATCAGCGGAAGCAGGCCAGCTCCGGATTCCGGGTCGTACCAGCCCGGGCGAGAGGGCCACAACCGAGGGTCTTTTCTGGACAGCACCAGGGCCCGCCCCGGGGCACCCTGGGGGAGGAGCACCCCGGCGCAGCAGTAGCTCTCCTCCGCCGAGAAGCTGATCACGATGCCCCCCACCTTTTCCTCGAACCAGTGGTAGGGATGCAGGCTGGTCCAAGGGAGGGGGTGCGTGAGTTCCATGTGGCGGATCACGTCCAGGGCCTGGTAGAGGAGGAGCCCCGCGGGAGACAAGGCCGCCCCTTGGCAAGTAGTAGTGGCCGGGGGGGGGAGCTGCGGGGGCTGAAACAGCAGTGGAAAATCCTGCTGGAGGAGGGCCAGGTCATCCGGAGCCGGGCATCCGGCGAGGAAGGCCGCAAGGTCAGTGATGGGCTCCCCAGCGGGAATGGTGGCCCACGTTTCCAGGCCGCACACCTGCCGCCGTACCTCCTCCAGCAAGGAGCCAGGGGACCAGTGGACCCTCTCCGGAGGGGCCTCCCACTCCACCTCGTTGCAGAAAAGATCTCGCACTTTCACCCTCAGGGCGCCTTCCCCGGAGCACAACACCGGCTCCAGGACCGGGGCGAGTTCTCGCACGGACAAGGGCGATTGGGAGCTGATCCTCGCCCCGGCGGTGCCCTCCCGGCGGATGATGGCCGGTACCCGCACCCGGTCCCCCAGGGTCACCCAGCCCCCGCCGGGCCGTAGCTCCGGCCCGTAGGCGTCCCAGTTGAGTTCCAACGCGAGTTCCCCATACGCCATCCGCACCGGGGTCAGGGCCAGGCTCTGGTCGGGTGGGGATTCGGCAGCCCAGATGGGGCAGACAAGCAACAAGAACAGTAGCCAACGCATTTTCACTCCCCTTTCTTGTCCCGCATATTAGCACCCCAGGCCCCCTCGGGCACAGGGCGCCTTGACCGCCTCACAGGGCCCAGCTAACATCCGCCCAGAGCCGAGGTGGCGGAACTGGCAGACGCGCTGTCTTGAGGGGGCAGTGGGCTTTAAGGCCCGTGTGGGTTCAAATCCCACCCTCGGCACCAGTGAGCCCCGCAAGCCTCGATGCCCACCTGGGGGGCCAGGGCCAAGAGCCCTGAGCTGCATTTATCTTCCCCCAGGGGTGTGAGGGAGGGGCGTTAATTTTTATGGGTGTGCGGATCGTAGTGGACGTGATGGGGGCGGATAGGTCCCCGGGGGAGTTGGTGGCTGGGGCACTGGCCGCTGCCCGCCGGTTGCCAGTGGAGTTGGTGCTGGTGGGAGACGGCAGGGCGATCGAACCCCATCTGCCTGCTGCCGCCGGGGTGGAGGTGGTGCACGCCCCTGAGTTCGTCCCCCCCCATGCTCCCCCGGTGCAGGCCGCCCGACGCAAAGACACCTCCTTGGCCCGGGGCCTGGAGATCCTCGCCCAGGGGAAAGCCGATGCCTTCCTGTCTCCCGGCAACACCGGGGCGGTGGTGGCGGCCGCCCTGCTCCGGCTGGGGCGGCTGCCCGGGGTGAAGCGCCCCGGGCTGTGTGCCTCCCTCCCCACCCTGGTGGGAAAGGAGTTCCTGCTCATCGACGTGGGGGCCACCGCGGATCCCAAACCAGAGCACCTGGTACAGTTCGCCCTCATGGGGCGCCTTTATGCCCAAGAGGTGCTGGGGTTCTCCCAACCCACTGTGGGGCTCCTCTCCATCGGGGCGGAGGCGGAGAAGGGGGACAAGCTGATGCGGGCCACTCACGCCCTGCTGCGGGAGGAAGAGTGGTTTTCCGGAAACGTTGAGCCCCACGAACTCCTCACCCGCCGGCCAGTGGACGTGGTGGTGTGCGGGGGAGTGCCCGGGAACCTCACCCTGAAGGCCCTGGAAGGAGGGGCGGAGGCAGCGTGGACTGCCCTCAAGGGGGCTTTGCTGGGCTCGCTGCGGGGGAAGCTGGCCGGTTGGCTGGCCCGGCCGGCCCTCAAGGCCTTGGCCCGAAGCCTGGCCTACGACCGCTACAATGGGGCCCCCTTGCTGGGGGTGGCGGGCCTGGTCTTGGTGGCCCATGGTCGGTCCACCGCTGGCGCCATGGAGGGTGCCCTGCAGCGGACCTTCTGGGCCGCCCAGGCTGAGATCGTCCAGCGCCTGGGCGAAAAGTTGAAGGCATGCTCAAAGTAAAGGTCGTCGGCACGGGTTCCTTCCTGCCCCCCAACCGGGTCACCAACTTCGACCTGGCCGAGAGGATGGACACCAGCGACGAGTGGATTCGCTCTCGCACCGGCATCCACACCCGGCACCTGTTGGACCCGGGTGCCCCTCCGGCCCAGATGGGGGTGGAAGCTGCCCGGGCTGCCCTGGCGGCGGCCCAACTCCCCCCAGCCCAGGTGGACGTGCTCATCGCCGCCACCAACGTGTCTGAGCAGCCGGTTCCCGGCACAGCTCCCCACATCGCCGCCGGGCTGGACCTCCCCAATGAGCCGGCGTTCCTCGACCTCAAGGCCGGCTGCTCCGGGTTCGTGTACGGGGTGGCCCTGGCCGGGGCCGCTCTGGCCGCCGGAGTGTTCCGCTGCGCCCTGGTGGTGGGGATCGAAGCGCTGTCGAGGTTCGTGGACTGGACGGATCGCCGCACTTGTGTCCTGTTCGGAGACGGGGCCGGGGCAGTGGTGTTGACCCCCTCCCCCGATGAGGCGGCCATCCTGGGGGTGTCCCTGCACGGTGATCACGGCAAACTGGCCTTGTTGCGGGTGGAGGCCGGGGGGGTACGCCTACCGGCCTCCGTGGACACGGTAAAAAAGGGGCTCCACTTCCTGAAGATGGAGGGGGAAGGAGTGTTCCGGGCGGCAGTGCCCATGATGGAACAGGCCACCCGGGAGGCCCTGCATCAGGCCGGTTTGGCCCCCCAAGACATCACCTGGCTCATCCCCCACCAGGCCAACCTGCGGATCATCCGCCCCCTGGCGGCTCGCCTGGGGATCCCGGAGGAACGGGTGGTCATCAACATCGACCGGGTGGCCAACACCTCCACCGCCTCCATCCCCATCGCCCTGGACGAGCTGCGGCGGGCGGGGAGGCTTTCCCCAGGGGACGTGGTGGCCTTGACCGCCTTCGGCGCCGGAGCAGCCTACGGGACGGTGATCTTGAGGTGGTAGCCTTCTTGTTCCCCGGGCAGGGTTCCCAATCCCCGGGCATGGGACGGGAGCTGCTCCAAGCGAGGTGGGCCCAAGAAACCCTTGCCGTGGCTCGAGAAATAACGGGCCTCGCCCTGGAGGAGATCATCCTCTCCCAGCCAGGAGAACTGGCCCGGACTGCGGTGGCCCAGCCGGCCATCCTGCTGGTGGAGTGGTTGGCTTGGCAGGCCCTAGAGCAGAAGGGGAAGGAGCCGGCCGTGGTGGCCGGGCACTCCCTGGGGGAGTTCGCCGCCTTGGCCGCCGCCGGGGTGTTCACCTGGCCGGAGGCGCTGAGGTTGGTGACTGCCCGGGGGCAGCTGATGGAGGAGGCAGCTCGGGAGCACCCCGGGGGGATGGTTGCCGTGCTCGGCCTCCCCCGGGAGGCAGTGGAGGCAGTGGCCCGGGAGAGCGGCTGCTTTGTGGCCAACTACAACGGGCCAACCCAAACGGTGCTCGCGGGGCGGGAGGAGGAGCTGGTCCGGGCCGAATCCCTGGCCAAGGAGCAGGGGGGGAAGGCGGTTCGGCTCTCGGTGGCCGGGCCGTTCCACTCCCCCTACCTGGAGGGGGCCCAAGGGGAGCTGGCCCGCCTGCTGGCGGAGGTCACCTTCCACCCCCCTAGGTGCACATTCGTGTCCGGGGTGTCCGGTCGACCGGAGGGGGCCCCGGAAAAAATCGCCCAGCTGCTGGCCCGCCAGATGACCTCCCCGGTGCGCTGGACAGAGGTGCTGGATACATTGGTCTCCCTGGGGGTAAAGGAAGCCTGGGAGGTGGGTCCGGGGGAGGTGCTGGCCCGGCTTGGCAAGAGGGGCACCCCGGGGATACGCTACCTCGCCTTGAAGGAGGTGATGGGACACGTTTGAAGGGCGGGTGGCAGTGGTGACCGGGGGCACCTCGGGGATCGGGTTGGCCACGGCCAAGTGGCTGCTGGCCCGGGGGGCCAAGGTGGTGGTCCTGGGGCGGGACCCGGACCGGGGGGAGGCGGCCCAGCAGAAGCTAGGCCCCCAAAGCCTGTTCGTCCGCTGCGACGTGGGCCAGCCAGATCAGGTGGCAGCCGCCTTCGCCCAAGCCCGCGCCTGGGGGGAGCGGCTTGATTTCCTGGTCCACTCCGCCGGGGTGACGCGGGACAAGTTGCTTTTGCGAATGCGGCCCCAGGATTGGGAACTGGTCCTGCGGACCCACCTCACCGGGGGATACCTCTGCGCCCGGGAGGCTCTGAAGGTAATGGCCAAAGCCCGGGCTGGGGCCATGGTGTTCGTGACCTCGGTGGTGGGCACCACCGGCAATGTGGGGCAGGCCAACTACGCGGCCGCCAAGGCGGGCCTGGTGGCCCTGGTGCGCACCCTGGCCCAGGAGGTGGGCCCGTGGGGGATCCGGGTGAACGCGGTGGCCCCGGGGTTGATCGCCACCCCCATGACCGAGGGCCTGGCGGAGGAGGTCCGCCGGCAATATTTGGCCCGCATCCCCCTGGGCCGGCCCGGCCAGCCGGAGGAGGTGGCGGAGCTGATCGGGTTCTTGCTTTCCGAGAAAGCCTCCTATATAACTGGGCACCTCTTCTACGTGGACGGGGGCCTGGTACCGTGTGACTGAAACCGAAAAAGCTTTAGCAGGAGGTGTGAACAACAATGAGTGAGATCGCCGATAGGGTGAGGGAGATCATCGCGGAACAGCTCATGGCCGATTTGGACGAGGTCACCGATGAGGCCACCTTCGTAGACGACCTGGGAGCGGATTCCCTTGACACCGTCGAGCTCATCATGGAGTTTGAGGATGAGTTCGGGATCGAGATCCCGGACGAGGATGCGGAGAAGATCCAGACGGTAGGCGAAGCCATCGCTTACATCGAACGGCTGGTTCAGGAGAAGGAGGGGGAGCAGGGTGCCGGGTGAGAGACGCGGCCCAGTGGGTTGGGAGTCGGAAAACCCCTATTACGAGGGCCGGAAACACCCAGAACCCACTGTCTGCGAACGTTGTGGGTTGGTATACCGGGACGGGCACTGGCAGCGGGCGGACAGCGTCCCCCCGGAGGCCCATCGCTCGGTGTGTCCGGCCTGTCGACGGGAGATGGACCGCTATCCCGGGGGCTACCTGTTTCTGCGCGGGGAATACTGGCCCCGCCATTGGGATGAAATCTTGAACTTAATCAGGAACCAGGAGGCCCAGGCCCAGCTCAGCCGCCCCCTGCACCGCATCCTGTGGGTGGAGCCCCACGACGGGGAGATGGAGATCGCCACCACCACCGCCCACCTGGCCCGCCGGCTGGGCAAGGCCATCCACTCCGCCCACAAGGGGGAACTCACCATTCACCAGCCCAAGGGGGAGCCCCTGGTGAGGGTGGTGTGGCAGCGAGACTGAGGTCATGGGGGAGCCAAGGCAGGTGTATGTGGAAGAACTGTCCCAGCATGTGGGACAGGAAGTGCTGATCCAGGGGTGGCTGTTCAACAAGCGCTCCTCGGGGAAGGTCCGGTTTGTGATCGTGCGGGATGGCACCGGATGGGTGCAGGGGGTGGTGACCCCGGCGGCGGACGAGGAGACGTTCGAGCTGGCCGAAAGGCTCCCCCAGGAGAGCTCGCTGCGGCTGTGGGGGGTGGTGCGGGCGGACGCCCGCGCCCCCGGAGGGTTCGAGCTGGACGTACGTCGGATTCAACCGATCCACATCCCAAAGGAACCTTTCCCCATCGGACTCAAGGAGCACGGGGTGGGGTTCCTGATGGACCACCGCCACCTGTGGATCCGGATGGGCAAGCAGGTGCCCCTGCTGCGGATCCGGGACGCGGTCCTGTGGGCCATCCGCGATTTCTTCAAGCGGCGGGGGTTCGTGGCCACCGAGACCCCGATCTTGGTGGGCACCAGCGTGGAGGGCACCACCACCCTGTTCCCGCTTGATTACTTCGGCCGCCAGGCCTTCCTCTCCCAATCGGGCCAGCTGTACCTGGAGGCCACCTGTCTAGCGCTGGGGAAGGTGTATTGGATCGGCCCCGTATTTAGGGCTGAGAAGTCCAAAACTCGCCGCCACCTCACCGAGTTCTGGATGGCCGAGGCGGAGGTGGCCTTCTTGGAACACGAGGGGAACCTGACCCTCCAGGAGGAGCTGGTCCGGCACATCGTGGAGGCGGTGGTGGCAGAACGGGCCCGGGAGCTGGCCCAATTGAAACGAGATCCTGAGGTGCTGCTGGCTCAGGTGCGGGAGCCATTCGCCCGGGTCACCTACGCCGAAGCAGTGGAGATCGTGAACGCCCACGGGGTGGAGATGAGCTATGGCGACGATTTCGGGGCTCCGGCCGAGGACGCCCTGTCGGCCCACTTCGGCCGGCCGGTGTTCGTGGAGCGCTTCCCCGCCAAGATCAAGCCGTTTTACATGAAGCGAGCCCCAGACGATCCTCAAGTGGCCTTGTGTGCCGACCTCATCGCCCCGGAGGGCTATGGGGAGATCATCGGCGGCTCCCAACGGGTGGACACCGAAGAGGAGCTTCTGGCCCAACTTGAGGAATATGGGCTCCCCCGGGAGCCTTACGAGTGGTACATCGACCTGCGCCGCTGGGGGTCGGTACCCCACTCGGGCTTCGGCCTAGGAGTGGAGCGCACCGTGGCCTGGATCGCCGGCACCAGGCACATCCGGGAGACCATCCCCTTCCCCCGCCTGCTGGACCGGCTTTATCCTTGACCCTTTCTCTCCCTCGGCCCCCCCGTAGGGGCTTGCTCGGGTCCCAGGGGGAGGTGACCCTAAAGCCGGGGTTTTCAAGCCGGGGCAGGGCCTCGGGATGTTTGCCGCAGCAAGTGAAAAAGGGGCCGCCTGAAGGCGGCCCCTCAGTTCACCCTTTAGGGGAAGATCAGCCCTCCGGCTCACCCGGCCAGGGACCGACTACCCCGTCCACTGCCCACTCCATGGTGATCAGGGACTCATACGAGAGCCACATCCCCTCGGGGACGACCAGGTTGCCCTTGCGGTCATAGAGGGGGCCTTGGAATGGGTCGAAGGTGATCCCCGGGTCGGCGAACTGGGACAGGCGGATGAACACCAGGTCGTAGACGCTGATGTCTCCGAACACCGGGTGCTGGATCACGTAAGCCTTGAGCTCGTCCTCCCACACCGGGTTGATGGCCACCCCGAAGTCGGCCCCCAGCTCCACCGCCCCCTGGGGCAGGGTCCACCAGTAGTCCACGTGCTGGAGGTTGGTGGTGGTGTAGATGCCCTGGTGCACCTTGAGCAGGAAGTCACGGTAGATGGCCTCCCAGTGCACCAGCTGCCCGGACACCACGTATTCGGGGGCGAACTCCAGCATGGGGGAGTAGTGGGCGAAGGAGGGGAGGGCGTGCTCGGCCGCCACCTGGATCACGGTGGGGGAGTCCTCGGTGAAGGCGAACACGTCGCAGCCCTCGGCGATCAGGGCCTCGGTGGCTTCCTTGGCCGCCCCGGGGTCGTACCAGGAGTAGATCCAGCGCACGTGCACCTCGGCCTCGGGATTGACCTCCTTGACGCCGATGGTGAACGCGTTGATGTGCCGCTTCAGCTCCGGGATGGGGAACGCCCCCACGTAGCCCACCTTGCCGGTCTCCGTGAGGGCGCCGGCCATGAGCCCGTTCAGGTAGTAGACCTGGTAGAAGTCGGCCATGTAGGACATGGAGTTGGGGGCGCGCTTGAACCCGGAGCAGTGGCCGAAGATCACGTCCGGATGCCGGGCCGCCGCCTCGATGGTCCCGTCCATGAACCCGAAGCTGGTGGTGAAGATGACGTTACAACCCTGGGCCACCAACCGGTCGATGATGGCCCCCTCCTGTCCCTCGGCCACCGACTCCACGTACATGGTGGTCAGCCAGTCGAACTCCTCGTCCACCAGCCGGCGGGCGTAGTCGTGGGCGTAAGTCCAGCCCAGGTCCCCGATGGGGCCCACGTAGATGAACCCGGCCACGATTTCCTCCTGGGCCCCAACCAACAGCCCGGCCATGACTACCAGCACCGCACCGATAATCGCCTTGCGCATCTTGAAACCTCCTTTTTCACAGCCTCAACAGTCCTCCGCGTGGACCGTGCCAATTGCTCTCGGCTCTCACCCCCTTCACTTCTCACCTCGGGTATATGGTATCCCCAGGGCCCCGGGGGCGAGCTGCCTCGCCCCCCGCAGCCCGGCGATGGCCAACACCAATATAGCAAACGCGTAGGGCATGAGTTTCAAGAACTCGGGGGGGAACCAGGCCTGCAGTCGATAGGCCAGGTGGTAGAGGCCGGAGAACAACAGCACCCCCCACACAGCCCGCAGTGGGTTCCAGGCAGCGAAGATGGTGAGGGCGATCACGATCCAGCCGGTGCCTGCGGTCATGCCCTCGGTCCAAGCCGGCCGGTACTCCACCGACAGGAACCCACCGGCCACCCCGGCCATCGCTCCGCCGAAGGCCAGGCACAGGTAGCGCACCAGGAACACATTCACCCCTAGGGCATCGGCGGTAGCTGGCGACTCCCCCACCGACCGGATCACGATCCCCCAGCGGGTCTTGTAAAGCACCAGCCACAGCACCACCGCCAAGAACAGGCCGATGTAGGTGAGGTAGGACTGGTTTTGGAACAGGGCAGGCCCCAACACCGGGAGCTGGGACAGCCCCGGCACGGTGAGCTTCGGCAGGGGGTTGGCCAGCGGGATCCCCACCCAGCGGGCCCCCAACAGGCCGGAGAAGCCCAGGCCGAAGATCGTCAGGGCGAGGCCAGAGACGTACTGGTTGGCCCGCAAGGTCACGGTGAACAGGGCGTGGATCAGGGCCGCCCCCGCCCCCACCACCGCCGCCGCCAGCAGGCCCAACCAGGGGTCGCCGACGGACTGGGCCACGGCGAAGGCGGAGAACGCCCCCAGGATCATCATCCCCTCCACCCCCAGGTTCACCACCCCGGCCCGCTCGGCGTAGATCTCCCCCAGGGTCCCCCACAGGAGGGGGGTGCCGTAGGCCAGCGCCCGATTGAGCGTACTTACGACCCAGCTTTCCCAGTCCATCCCTCTCCTTTAGGCAGGAACCTCACCCGCCAGTACATGAGCAGCTCCACCCCGATCAGGAAGAACAGGATCAGCCCGCTGAACACCCCCACCACCTGGAACGGCATCTGCAGGGTGACCTTCATTTCGTCCCCGGCGGCGAAGATGAACCCGAACAAAAGCGCGGTAACCACCGCGGCCAGGGGGCTTCCCCGGGCCAACCACGCCACGATGATGGCGGTGTAGCCATAGCCCAGGGAAATCTGGATCGGGGGGAGGAGCTTGTGGTGGATGCCGGCCACTTCCCCCACCCCGGCCAGGCCAGCCAGCCCTCCGGAGAGGAACATCACCACCAGGCTCACCTTGAGGAAGCTGATCCCCGCGTAGTGAGCGGCGTCTGGGGACTCCCCGCTCACCCGCAGCTCGTAGCCCAGCCGGGTGCGGGAAAGCAGCAGGGCCACCAGTATCGCCGCCCCCACCCCCACCGCCAACGTGGGCCAGTGCACCATGCTGCGGGGGATCAGGGGGAGCCAAGCCGCCCGGGGGAAGGTGTCGGTGTAGGCGAACCCCCGCATGGTGGGTCCCTTCCAGGGGCCGTGAATCAGCCACTCCACGATGTAGATCATCACGTAGTTCAGCATCAGGGTGGAGATGACGTCGTTCACCCCCAGCCGCACCTTGAGCAGGGCCGGGACCATGCCCCAGATCGCCCCGGCGAGGAATCCGGCCCCGAACATGGCCGGGAGCAGGAGAGGGGGCGGCAAGTCGGTGAACAGGGCCACCCCGGCGGCGGCCACCGCCCCGGCCAGAAGCTGCCCCTCGGCCCCGATGTTCCAGAACTTGGAGCGGAACGCCAGCACCAGGCCCACCCCACACAGGAGCAAGGGGATGGTGCGCCGGAGCACTTCCATCAGTCCGAACCTGGTGCCCAGCGTGCCCTTGATGATCACCGCGTAGGCCCGCAGGGGGGGCACCCCGTAGGCGGCGAAGATGATGGACATCGTCCCCAGGGCGGCCAGGATGGCCAGGAGCGAGACCCCCAGCACGGCGGGGCGGCTGGGGGTGAGCCGGCGCTCGAAGGCCAGCGGGCCCAGCCGTCTCACGCCGCCTCCTTCGCCCGCCGCTCCCCGGCCATCATCAGCCCCAATTCCTCCAGGCTGGCCTCCGCGGCCGGCACGATCCCCATGATCTCCCCCCGGAACATGACCGCGATTCGGTCGGACAGCGCCATGATCTCCTCCAGGTCCTCCGAGACCAGCAGCACCCCCACCCCGGCCTCCCGCTGCCGCAGGAGGAGCTTTCTGATGAGCTCGGTGGCCCCCACGTCCAGGCCGTAGGTGGGGTGGGCGGCGATTACCAGCCCCGGCTGGCCAGATAGCTCCCGGGCCAGGATCAGCTTTTGGATGTTGCCCCCCGACAGGAGCTTGGCCGGGGTTTTCGGGGAAGGGGTCATGATCTCGTATTCCTCAATGGACTGCTTGGCGAACCTCCTGATCTCCCGCAGGTTGAGGAGCGGCCCCCGGGAGAAGGGCTGCCGGTGGTGTTTCTTCAGGATGAGGTTATCCTCCACGCTCATCCCGGCCACGATGCCCATCCGAATCCGCTCCTCGGGGATGTGGGCCACCCCGCAGTCGGCGATCTTGCGGGGTGATTGGCCTGTGAGTTCCCGGCCCAGGATCACCACCCGCCCTCGGCGGGGCCTCCTGAGGCCGGTGAGCACTTCCACCAGCTCCCGTTGGCCGTTGCCGGCCACCCCGGCGATCCCCAGGATCTCCCCCCGGCACACGTGGAAGGACACCCCTCGCAGGGCGGGGAGCCCCCGGTCCGAAGAGGCATGGAGGTCCTCCACGATCAGGGCCTCTTCCCCGGGTTGGCACACCCCCTTGGACAGCCGGAACACCACCTCCCGGCCCACCATCATCCGGGCCAGGGTGGGCTTGTCCACCTCGGAGATGGCCTTGGTGCCCACCACCTTTCCCCGGCGCATCACCGTCACCCGGTCCGCCACCTCCATCACCTCGTCCAGCTTGTGGGAGATGAAGATGACCGCGTGCCCCTCCTCCTTCATCCGCTCCAGCACCTTGAACAGCTCCTGGGTTTCCTGGGGGGTGAGCACGCTGGTGGGCTCGTCCAGGATCAGGATGTCGGCGCCCCGGTACAGGGCTTTTAGGATCTCCACCCGTTGCTGCTCCCCGGCCGAAAGCTGCCACACCTTGGCCTTGGGGTCCACCGGCAGGTTGTAGCGTGCTGCCAGCTCTCGCAGGCGGCGTTCCACCACCCGGGCCGGGCCGATGAAAGGGGCGCCGGACAAGCCGAGGGCCACGTTCTCGGCCACGGTGTGGGGGTAGACCAGTTTGAAGTGCTGGTGGACCATGCCGATGCCGTGGGCGATGGCGTCCCGGGGGCTCCTTATGCGGACCCGTTTTCCTCCCAGGTAGATGGCGCCGGAGTCGGGCTGGTACAGGCCGTAGAGGGTGTTCATGAGGGTGGTTTTGCCGGCGCCGTTTTCCCCGAGCAGGGCGTGGACCTCTCCCGCCCGGACCTCGAAGGTGACGTGGTCGTTGGCCCGCACGCCGGGGAAGGTTTTCACGATGTCCTGCATGAGGAGCTTGGGGTGGTCTTGCGGGGGCTGTTTATGTCCACCGGCCATGTTGGCTAACTATAGTGAGGGGCGGGCGGACTTGTCAAGTTGTCTTACAGGCAGACCTGTGCTATAGTGCTGGCAGGATGCGCTTGAAGATAAAGCGGTTCCACTACGCCCGCGACGTGGAGGAAGCCCTGTCACTGCTTTCCGCCTACCGGGGTCGCGGGGCCATCCTGGCCGGCGGCCTGGACCTGGCCCGCTCCTTCAACCCCAAACTGGAAGGCCTGATCGATATCTCCGGCCTCGGTCTCTCCTACGTGCATGAGCAGGACGGGGGCCTCAGGATCGGCGCCACCACCACCCTCACGGAAGTCCTGGAAAGCCGGGCCGCCAGGGAATACCTGGGCGGCTTCCTGGCCGAGGTGGTGGGCCAGGTGGCTAACCCCCCGCTGCGGAACCAGGCCACCTTCGGCGGGGCAGTTGCCTCCGCCCACCCGTGGGCCGACCTCCCCACCGCCCTGGTGGCCGTCGGGGCCGAGGTCCGCTGGGTGGACCAGGAGGGGGAACACCGGGCCCGGGTGGAGGAGCTGTGGCAGGGGGAGTTTCGTCGGCTTTTGAGCTCGGCTGTGATCACGGAAATCTTCCTCCCCCCTTGGGAGGGGGCGTTCGCCTTCGGAAAGCTCTCCCGGAATGTCGGCGATATCGCCCTTTTGAACTGCGCCTGCGGCCTGGGGATCGAGGATGGGAAGGTCGCATGGGCGAGGGTGGCCCTGGGGGCCACCCCCAGACGCGGCCGCCGCCTCCTTTGGCTGGAAGACCTTCTGACCGGGGAGGCCCCGGGGGAGGAGCTGTGGCAGGTGGTGCGGGAGCAGGTGGAGGCCAACGTGGAGGTGGGGGCTGACCGGCGGGCCAGTGCTGCCTGGCGGCGGGCCGCGGCCGGGCCCCTGCTGGCCCGCACCCTGGCCCGGGCCGCGGAAAAGGCGACGGCAAGGCAACGATGAGATGCAAGAGGCGATGAAAATCTACTTTGAGCTCAACGGAGAGCAGCGGTACGTGGAGATCGAACCGGGGGAGTCCCTTCTTTCCCTGCTCCGCAGATTGGGGATGAAGTCGGTCAAATCCGGCTGTGAGACCGGGGATTGTGGTGCCTGTACCGTACTTTTGAACGGCCGGGCGGTCAGATCCTGCACCACCTTCGCCGCCCAGGTGCGGGGCAAACGGGTCACCACCTTGGAGGGCCTGGGGGACGTGGATGACCCCCACCCCCTGCAGGAGGCGTTCGTGGAGGCGGGGGCGGTGCAGTGTGGCTTCTGTACCCCGGGGATGATCCTGGTGGCCTACGAACTCCTCTCCAAGAACGGGGCTCCCACCCCCCAGGAGGTGCGGGCGGCCATCTCCGGCAACCTGTGTCGCTGTACCGGCTACGTGAAGATCGTGGACGCGGTGCTCCTTGCCGCCCAGTGGAAGAGGGAGGGGAAGTGGCGCTAGAGGGCAAGGTGGTGGGTAGGAACGTGCGCAAGGTGGACGGCCTGGCGCTGGCCTGTGGCCGCCCCAAGTTCACCCTGGACCTGGACCTCCCGGGGGCGCTGGTGGGGAAGATCCTGCGCTCCCCCTACGCCCACGCCCGCATCCTCAGGATCGACACCTCCCGGGCGGAGGCGGTGCCGGGGGTGGCCTGCATCCTCCACCACGGCAACGTGGACCGGGTCCCCTACACCACCGCCGGGCAGGGGTGGCCCGAGCCCTCCCCCTACGACAACTTCCTGTTCGACCGCAAGGTGAGGTTCGTGGGGGACCGGGTGGCAGCGGTGGCGGCCGAGACCGAGGAGGCCGCCAGGGAAGCCCTCAGGTTGATCGAGGTGGACTATGAGGTGCTTCCGGCGGTGCTCTCCCCGGAAGAGGCCCTGGCGGCCGGCGCCCCGGCCATCCACGACGAGGACGACGCCGAGGGCATCTACGATGCTCAGCACAACATCGCCGCGGCGGTGGACATCCCGGTGGGGGACATCGAGCGAGGTTTTGCTGAATCCGACGTGATTGTGGAGGCAAGCTGTGAGATCCCCTACTCCCAGCACGTCGCCCTGGAGCCCCACTGCGTGATCGCCTATTTCGACGAGGACGGCCGCCTGGTGCTGCGGACTTCCACCCAGGTCCCGTTCCACGTGCGGAGGATCGTGGCCCGGGTGGTGGGCTTGCCGATGGAGAAGATCCGGGTGGTCAAGCCCCGGATTGGCGGGGGGTTCGGCTCCAAGCAGGAAGTGATCCTGGAGCCGGTGGCGGCGGCCCTGGCCCTCAGGGCCGGCCGTCCGGTGGTGATGGCCCTGGACCGGGCCGAGGTGTTCACCGCCACCCGCACCCGTCACCCGATGCGGGTGCGGGTGAAGTTGGGGGCGAAAAAGGACGGGACCTTACATGCCATCGAGATGGAGGCCCTCTCCAACACCGGGGCCTACGGGGCCCACTCCCTGACCGTGCTCTCCAACACCGGCTCCAAGACCCTGCCCCTCTACAACAAGGCCCCCCATCTGTGGTTCCACGGGAAGGCCGTGTACACCAACCTGCCGGTGGCCGGGGCCTACCGGGGCTACGGCGCCACCCAAGGCTACTTCGCCCTGGAGGTGGCCATGGACATGCTGGCCGAGCGGCTGGGGATGGATCCAATTGAGCTCCGCCTCGTAAACCACATCCGGGCCGGGGAGACCTCCCCCATCTTCGAGAAGATCGGCGAGGGCCGGGAGGGGAAGCCCCAAACCGTGAAATCCTGTGCCCTGGAGGAGTGCCTCCGGGTGGGGGCGGAGAAGATCGGCTGGCGGGAAAAGCGCGCCCGGAGGCGACGGGAGGGGAGCTGGGCCTACGGGGTGGGGATGTCGGTCTCCATGCAGGGCTCGGGGATCACCGGGATCGACATGGCCGCCGCCACCATCATGATGAACGAGAACGGCTCCTTCCGGCTGCTTGTGGGGGCCACCGACATCGGAACCGGCTCGGACACGGTCCTCGCCCAGATCGCCGCCGAGGTGCTGGGGGTACCAGTGGAGCGGATCTCGGTTTATTCCTCGGACACCGACTTCACCCCGTTTGACACCGGGGCTTACGCCTCCAGCACCACTTACGTTTCCGGGATGGCGGTGCTCCGGGCGGCCCGAAAGGTGCGGGAGGCGATCCTGGAGGTGGCGGCCGGGATGCTCGCTGAGCCCCCCGAGGACTTGGAGCTCGCCGAGGAGCGGGTGACGAGCAAAAAGACCGGCAAGTCCGTGACCCTGTCCGAGGTAGGCCACCGGGCCACCTATGTGGTGGACCAGCGGCACATCATCGCCTCGGCCTCGTTCGTGCCGGAGGAATCGCCGCCGCCGTTCGCCGCCTTCTTCTGCGAGGTGGCGGTGGACACCGAGACCGGGGTGGTGCGGGTGGAGAGGTTCGTGGCCGCGGCCGACTGCGGGGTGGCCATCCACCCCAAGCTCGCCGCCGGGCAGCTGGAGGGGGCGATCGTGCAGGGGATCGGCCACGCCCTCTCGGAGGAGCTCCTGTTCTCGGAGAAGGGCCGGTGCACGAACGCGAACCTGTTCGACTACCGGATCCCCTCGGCGCTGGACGTGCCGGCACTGGAAGTGGTGCTGGTGGATTCCGAAGAGCCAAGTGGCCCCCTGGGGGCGAAGTCCATCGCGGAGGTGGGGATCAACGGGCCGCTCCCGGCCATTTCCAACGCCATTTACCACGCGGTGGGGGTGAGGCTCACCCGCGCCCCGTTCACCCCGGCCCGGGTGCTGGCCGCCCTCCGGGGCTAGGCCCCGGTGTCCGCACAGCCCGCGGCTCTGTCAGCTTCGGGTCTGAGCAAAGCAGGGCGTGCGAGGGTCGGTGGATCTAGCGCAGGCTTGTTTTAAAGTGCCCTTCTCCTTGGTCACGTGTGGTTCCTTGCGAAGGCCACCGTGGCCCAGTGGCTGGAGGAGGGGAAGGAATACGAGCTCTCCCTTTCCCGGAAGACCGAGATCGGCTTCGAGGCCTATGAGCTCCGAAGCTGCGTCGTAATCTGGCCCCCGTTTTCGCGCGAATACACGAAGGAGAGGCTTTCCCCTCTCACCGGGGAGGCGCTCTACTCCTACCGGGTCCGCGCCCGGGAGGCGCGCTACGAGCGGGACTACGAGGCCATCGTGGAGCTGGAGCAGTACCACTATGCCTTCCTTCTTTCCCGGTCTCGGCGTTGGAGGAACAGGTTGCTCAAGAAGCGCAAGATGAGAGCTCCAATGCTTATACCCCCTATCGCACACAGGAAGTGCGCTGGAGTGATCGCCTTCCATACAATTGTCTCCCGGAAAAGAGGAGCAAAAGATACGGCCGCTATAGCCCCTACAACGGCCAAAAACATCCTAATCCAACCCGTGCGGATCCTTGTATAAGGGTATATCCAGTTCACCATAGCCAAGATCACCCATAAAAGCAAAACTATTTCAATAAAGGAAGTCATAGAGAGCGATTAGCTTCGTCATTTAACACACATCGGTGTTGGCACCCTGTTAGATTGTATTCCCACAGGAAAGCAAAATTCATAAGTGCCAACAGTTTGGATCTACTCCCCATTCCATGCATTCCCATCTTAGGCACCATCCACAAATTCGATCTCCCTCCCGCCAACATGTACATTCCCTCTCAAAGCCGGGTGGGCAATCAGTGGAAGATTGTGTGGACACATCGCCGCTGGGATACGGGACTCCGCCAACATCCGGCTGACCAAGCGCGGATAACCATAAGCAAACCCTACAACCGCTGTTGTCCAAAGCATCCTCAAAAAATACATTTTTATCACCTCCATAATAAATTATAAAACCAGGATTGTTGTTAACAAGGGGGCGCTTAACATAAGCCGAGCTTTGAGAGGTTGTAGAAGACGGCCCAAGTCCAGATTCATCCCCTCACTCGAGCTATGCTCCTCCTCGGGAAGTAACCGGCAAAGGGGGCTATCTTCCTTTTAAGCTGGGAGAAAAAGCTCTCCACTAGGTTCCTTATCCCTTCGTCCTGCGGAGGCTCTTCAAATCCTACGCCAGCGAGCTCACCCTGGAGGACCTCTCCGCCCCGGTGCGGGAGGCCCTGGAGGCCTTCGGGGTCCGGGAGCGGGTGATCCAGCGGTACGTGATCAAGAACGGGGAGATGGAGATCGAGCCCGGGAAGGTCACCGCGGTGGTGGGGGCCTCCGGGAGCGGGGGGCTCGGGAAGAGGCACCGCAGGCACGGCCCCCTCCCTGGGACGATGGCCATCATCATCCCCGCCGTCCCCAGGACCGCAGTGTAGATCCAGGGGATCCCGTGCTTCAGGCAGGCATCGTGAAGGGGGTAGCGGGTCTCCATGTTGTCCAGGCCGTCCACCACCAGGTCCGCCCTCCCCACCAGCTTCCGGGCCAGGCCGGGGTCGAGGTGGGCCACCCGCGGCTCGACCTCGGCCCCGGGGTCCAGGCGGAGGAGGGCCTCGGCCAGTGCCTCCGCCTTGGGCCTTCCCACATCCCCCTCGGTGTAGAGGGCCACGCGGTGGAGGTTGTGGATCTCCACGATATCGCGGTCCACCAAGATCAGCCGGCGCGAAGCAGGGCCGCGGCGGTGTGGGAGCCCAGGGCCCCGCAGCCGACCACCAGCACCCGGGCCTCCCCCAGGCGCCGCTGCCCTTCCTCCCCCAACTGGGGCAGGATCACCTGGCGGGAAAATCTCCCTTCCATCCCGCCCATCTTGCCCCGGGGGCACGGGGAGGCCACCGGGGCGCCGCGGGGACACTTATATGCCCCCGTGAATAAGACGGGTAAAGACTTGGCGTCTCGCGCTTTGGATTTTCGGCACCTGGTTCATTCAGCTAAAATGGCCACGGATCTATGGGCATGAATGAAGCCGATACTGCACCGAAGGCGATGCGTTCTTCTCCCCGGCCGGGATTGTGGCTAGCTCCCTGGAGGAGGAACGGGAGATTAATTTTGAGTATCGTGGAAGAACTAAACGAACTCCTTGGAAACCACCAAGGAAAAGGGGATGCACATGCAGAAGGCTCTTAACAACCGGGAAGTACGGGCCTGGCTTGCTGGGCAGAAAGCGGTAGCGGAACGGATGAGAACAGAACGTGTATCGTTCCTGATTTCGCTCACCCCTGAATACTCCCTGCAGATTTACCTTGAGTTGAAAAAACTGAGTCCCGGAGGACATTCACAGGCTCCGTCGCGGCTGACTTGGGCGATGCGTCGGGCGATCGCCAGTTTAAGCAATCCCCAAAAGAGCCCATGAATCTACTGCAGGCAGCTTCGGAGATAGCCCGATTTCTGGAAGAACGGGGGATTCCCTACTTCATCATCGGAGGTCTGGCACTCCAGCACTGGGGAGAACCCCGTTTCACAAGGGATGTGGACGTAACGGTACTTGTGACCTCAAAAGTTCTGGAATCGTTTGTGGATGCTGTACTCTCGCGGTTTCAAGCCCGTATTCCTGATGCCCGAGAGTTCGCCTTACGGCATAGGGTTCTGCTGATCCAGGCACAAAATTGCGTTCCCATAGATCTTTCCTTAGGCATTCCTGGTTATGAGGAAGAAGCCTTCAGGCGGTCCGTGGTGGTCAACTTTCCTGGGGTAGGAGATCTCCGGTTGATCGGACCGGAGGACCTGATCATCCACAAATGTGTGGCCGGGCCTCCTCGGGACATGGAGGACGTGGAGGGCATTCTCATCCGCCAGCGTATGCAGCTGGATCTGGACCTGGTGCGAGGGTGGCTCGCTGAGTTCCGAGAGGTTGTGGATTCTCATGATCCTTTGGCATTCTTCGATGAGGCGGTAAAAGGGGCTCGGCAGTCTTTAGACCAGGAGGAGAGTAAGCAATGGCACACGGATCCATCGAACTCTCTAAAGGATGGCGCTGGGTGAGGTTGGGGGAGGTTGCGGACTATCAACCTCACTCTATCGATCCGCGTCGTTTCCCCTGCGAACTTCACCTTCTTTACAGCATCCCGAGCTATGACAAGGGAAAAACTCCTGAAAGATGGTACGGAAAGCAAGCAGGAAGCAACGAGCTTCTGATCGAAGGAAATCTTCAAAGGCTTAAGCCGGATGTAGTTTTAAATGCACTCATCCCTCTCCCGCCTCTTCCCGAACAGCGACGCATCGTAGCCTATCTGGACCGGAGCCAGGCCCGGGTGACAGCGCTCAAAAAGGCCCAGGAGCCCACCGAAGCCGAACTCCAGCGCCGAGACCAGGCGATTCTGAACAAAGCCTTTTGGGGGAGGTGTAAGCATGAAGAGGCGCCCTTTCGAACGAAGACGCGACGAAGATCTTCCCACTGAAATCAAAGAGCTACGGGATTCTATTGGAGGGGACCTCTCGAAACTAGAAAAATTGTTAATAAGGGTTGGCATGGCGAATAGGTCTGTCGGAATTGAATTTCCCAGAGGTTTTATTCGGAAGACTAGCTATTGGAAACGCCGATGGAAGTTTATAGAAGACAAAGCGTTGGTAACAGATCTGGCCTATCGAGCTCAAGCTCACGATTGCTTAAGATGGTTAATGAACCGCTTTGATATAGATCTTTCGGTCCTTATCACTATAGCCTTTGCTGGTGTGGTGCTTATCGCTAGCATCTGTGAAGGGTTATGTTATGCAGCTTGCGTTAAAGTGTTGACTCAAAAGTCTGTAAATCAACAAGTCCCCAAAAAGTTCAAAGGTTTAATTAACATGTTGCATAAGTCTTTGCATATTTTAAACAATCAATTAGCTTATAAGTTACATAGCCTTCGCAAACTAAGAAACGATCTTCATGTTTACAACAGCGCGATATCTGGTATGTCCATTTGCCCTCCCTTAGGCTCTGACGTTGAGAATCAGGCAATGGAGCTGTTGCGTAAGCACAATGGAGCAGTGATTACATATTACAAACTTGTTGATTGTCTAGAACAATACTTCACTTCTTGAATTTTCATCTTCTACATCCTGGACGTGGATTTTCCTTTTCTGTTATCAGCGCCCGGGTGCTAGTAGGAATAATTGTCAACCGACTTGAAGCCTTGAGAAGAGAAGGCGTGGAACTGCCTGGGACATCACGGAGTTATGGCGCGCACTGTCGGATTACAGTCATGCCCAGTTTCATTTGTCCTGAATAGAACCAGGGAAAACCGCTATCCATTCCATGTTCCGACTTTCGCCCGGGAAGTAGGTGAGCCAGGCGGGTTTGGCGGCGGGGAAGCGAGCGGGTATCGTTCCGCCGAGATGGCCCGTAAGTGCGCATTGCTGTTCCATTGCTCTTCCTAAAGGAGCCACCGGGGTTGCGGATCTTCCGAAAGTGTGTTAGTTTTATACATGTAGGTCGCACGAGGGAGGACTTTGATGGCTCAAAATAAAAAAAGAGGAACATTGCCATCTCCACTTGCAGGAGCCTTGAGCGAGCTAGCGGCTCGTGGTCAAGGTATCTTTGAGATCTCGGATTTCGCCAAAGTTTTGGGGATCGACCGAGACCAAGCGAGAAAACTCCTTTATCGGCTCCGTCAATCCGGTTGGGTCGCTCAAATCACCCGGGGCAAATACTTGATCATCCCTCTGGAAGCGGGACCGGAGGCCACCTGGTCAGAGGACGCCCTGGTGATCGCTTGCCACCTCGCAGAGCCGGCCAGCGTTGCCTATTGGTCGGCTTGCCACTACTGGGGCTGGACGGAACAGGCGCCCCGAACGGTGTTCGTCCAAACCACCCAGCGGAAGATGCGAACCACCCGGGTGGTGCTAGGGGTGCAGTACAAGTTCGTGCGCGTCCATCCTCGCAAGTTCTTCGGCCACCTCAAGCGCACTGTCGAGCGAGGCACGTTCACCATCACCGACAGGGAAAAGACCTTCATCGACGCCCTGGACCATCCCGAGCTCTGCGGTGGCATTCGCCTGGTAATGGAGATGCTTCCGGCAGCAGAAGACATCGACTGGGACAAAGTGGACAGGTACCTGGAGCGTGTAGGCTCCGGTGCCATCTACAAGCGCCTGGGATTCCTGGCGGAGCGGTTGGGGACAAGGCTCGCCCTGCCCGACCGGGATAGACGCCTCGCCAGGTGGCAGTCCCGCTTGACCGGGGGGTACGCGCCGCTGGATCCCGAGGGGCCACCGGGGGGGTGGGCAGATAGCCGTTGGCGCGTCCGCGTTAACGTGCCCGGTTTGGCGAACGGGTCGGCAACGCCATGATCAGCGAAGCCGAGGTACGCCGGTTGGCCGGGCGATGGGGTGTTGACCCCATGCTCGTGGACCTGGACTACGTGTTGGGCTGCTTCCTGGCATCCCTCTATCGCCAAAGTTGGGCCGAGGACCTGATCTTCAAGGGCGGCACCTGCCTGCGGAAGTGTTACTACGCCGATTACCGGTTTTCAGAGGATTTGGACTTCACGGCCGTTCACCGATTGGACGCTCAGGATCTGAAAGAGCAGCTTATGGAAGTCATCCGGATCGCAGAAGATGTCTGGCAGACAGATTTCAGTGCTCGCCCTATTCGAGTTGACACGCTTAAGGATGAGTACGGTAAGGAAACCTACCAGGCTCGCATCTACTACCGGGGACCCCTGCGGCGCGTCGGCGACCCCCGAGCCATTCGGATGGACGTCACGGCGGATGAAAAGATGGTCTTCCAACCTTCCCGGAGAGCGATCATCCATCCCTATTCCGACGAGGAGTTGCTAAGCAACGTTCGGGTGCCTTGTTACGACCTGTTGGAAGTGTTGGCTGAAAAAATTCGGGCCCTGATTGGCCAGCGACGGTACGCGATCGCGCGCGATCTCTATGATGTCTCACAGCTGCTCAAGCGAGCTGTAGTGGATTTAGACTGCCTCGTTGAAGCCTTCCCGGTCAAGATGGAGGCCAAAGGCCTTCCCCCCATCATTGACCTCAGGCGCTTGGAATCCCGGCGGGATGATTTCAGAGCTGACTGGCATAGAAATTTAGTATATTTGCTTCCTTCGGACGTTGGTGTGGATTTCGATTCTGCTTGGGACAAAACGCTGGGGTTTCTGAACCAGGTGCGTCAGCGCATTATGCCGATCCGTGGGAAAGAGTAGACGGTCACAGAAACCGTAGGGCCACATCTTTACTTCGTTGTCAGCCCTCCGGCTCCCCGAGGCCGTTGGGACCAAATACCAACTCCTCAAGTTCCAGGAACGCGATAAGGCTGCTTGGAATACAGCGGGGGTTGTGGCGGGCACTGTCGGATTACAGTCATGCCCAGTTTCATTTGTCCTGAATAGAACCAGGGAAAACCGCTATCCATTTCCGACTTCCGCCCGGGAAGCCCTCGAATCCGGCGGGTTTGGCGTCGGGGAAGCGAGCGGGTATCGTTTCCGCCGAAATGGCCCGCAAGATTTTGCTGCTTGCCCTGGTGCTGGTCGTCGCCGTGGTCGTCCTCTTCTGGGCCGTGGTCGGGCGCCACCGGGAGGGCCCGGGGGTGAGCCCGATCCCGGGCTGGGTCCTCTACCCCTGGGAGTACTTCATCTGGGGGTGGAATTCCTTGGTCCACCGCGGGGCCGAGCCGCCGGGGTGCGGGGATTTCATGGCCTACCTCCCCGGGTGGACCCCCAGCCCCATCCCCCACGCGGAGATCCCCCAGCACCCGTTCATGGCGGCGAACGGGACCAGCAACATGCACTGCGACGCCTACATGAGCGACGCCTACGAGGCCAGCGGCCCCGTGGGCCCAGACCTCCAGGTGAAGTCGCGGACCCAGGGGTTTGGGGGCTACGGGACGATCACCTTCGATAGCCGCGGCCGCCTGGTGGCGGTGTACAGCAACGGGCGGCGGTTCCAGCTCGAGCTCATGGACCCCTACACCCTGGAGGAATTGGCCTCCCACGACCTCACGCCCCGGCCCATTTACTGGCTCCTCCAGGGGGTCATGCCCTGGGAGTACATCGGGGCGGGCATGTACTTCTACCTGAACCACGAGGACCGCGCCGTCGTGCCCACCACCCGGAACACCGTCCTGGTGATCCAGGTCCCCAAGCCGGGCGGCGAGTTCGAGTTGGTGCGCGAGTACGACCTCCGAGACCACGTGGTCCCCATGGGCTGGCCCCACCAGGACAGCGTGGCCTGGGTGCTTCCCGATTGGGGAGGGGAGTACTATTGGTACGCCACCACCTGGGGGATAGTAGGCACCATCGAGATCGCAACCGGCGAGGTCCACACCTTGCGCCTGGAGGGTGAGTTGATTGAGAACTCCTTCGCCGTGGGCGAGGACGGTGT